>Ga0154722_1117_pt4 | contig 9862 bp, 12 predicted proteins | sample Rifle2008BG16ft_FD_105730 | JGI IMG/M metagenome (GOLD analysis project Ga0154722, IMG submission 105730) | Nitrospirae bacterium RBG_16_64_22 | reverse complement strand
CGGGACGTTGTTGACCAAGTGGACAAGTTGAGAAGGCATGCGGCAGTCACACGAGTTCTGCCGAATGAACCGCTCCATCAGAGCCGGCTGGTGCGCCTCGAGCCGTGAGTCCGGCTTCACGGAAGTCCCCCGGCGATCGGCGGCGGGCGGGACGTTGTTGACCAAGTGGACAAGTTGAGAAGGCATGCGGCAGTCACACGAGGTTCTGCCGAATGAACCGCTCCATCAGATCCGGCTGGTGCGCCTCGAGCCGTGAGTCCGGCCTCACGGGAGCCCTCCGGCGATCGGGATCGTCTGGCCCGTCACGTAAGAGGCCTCGTCCGAGGCGAGAAACGCCACCGGCCCCGCGACCTCTTCCGGCGTACCCACCCGGCGCATGGGCACGAACGAGAGGATCTTCTCCTTCACGGACGCGAAGGAGGAATCGGCGATCATGGCCGTCTCGATGAGACCGGGGGCGACGGCGTTCACGGTGATGCCGAATCGGGCCGTCTCGAGGGCCAGGGCCTTGACGAACGAGATCATCCCGCCTTTGGACGCGGCGTAGTGCGTCTGGCCGGGAAGCCCCGTAATCCCGGAGAGAGACGCCACGGCGATGATCCGCCCCGAGCGCTTCCCGATCATCGGCCGCATGCAGGCTTTCGCCACGGCGAAGAGGCTCTTCAGGTTCGCCGTGATGATCTCGTCCCACGTCTCCTCGGCCATGTTGAAGAGGAGCGCGTCCTTCCGGATTCCCGACGCATGAACGAGGATGTCGATCTTCCCGAACCGGCCGACGACCTCATCCACCAGACCGGCCGCAGAAACCGCCCGCGTAAGGTCGGCCTGGAAGACCTCGGCCTCGCCGATCATCCCGCCTTTCAGTCTCTCGGCCGCTTCTCTCGAACGGTTGAAATGAAGGGCCACGGACGCCCCCTCCGCCGAGAGCCTCCGGGCCACGGCGCCGCCGATCCCGCCCGACGCCCCCGTCACGAGCGCCACCCTGCCGTCGAGCCGTCTCGCCATCGCCGGCGCCGTCATTTGCGAAGCCGGCTCCAGAGAGGCCCCGCCGCCCGGTAGCGGGAGCGGAGAGCACGCGTCACCTCCCGGCCCGCGTTGATTTCCAGACCGGGAACGACCCAGTTCCTGTGCGTCCGGCAGTAGCCGCGAAGAAAGTCGAGCGCCCACTCCGCTCCCATCGCGGGCGAGACGTAGAACCGCGGGAAGAGCAGGGACTCTCCCTCGCCGATGACGCTTTCGCGCCGGGCGATCGTCTCCAGCTCCGTCCCTGGATAGATGCGGGGGCCGACCATCGCGATTACGGCCGTTGGGTCCGTCTCCTCCATCAGTTGGACCGTCTCCATGAACGTCTCCCGGGTCTCGCCCGGTCCGCCGAAGATCAGGTAGTGGCAGAACGGCAGGCCCAGCGCCCGGCAATCGTCAGCCGCACGCCGGATGGACTCGACGGAGAACGACTTCCGCATCGTCCGCATCACGGCCGGCGACCCGGTGTCCGTCCCCAGCTCGATCCCCTCGCAGCCCGCCGCCTTCATCTTCGAGAGGAGGTCCCGCGAGAGCTTCGTCGGGTTCACGAACCCCGTCCAGCGGACGGAGAGGCGCCGCCGGAGAATTTCATCGCAGACGGCCTCGGCGTGGACCGGAGGCTCGTTGAAGATGTCGTCCACGAAGTAGACGTACTCGACGCCCGCATTCAGAACGAGCCCTTCGATTTCGTCGACGATATCGGCCGGCTCACGAAGGCGGATCGTGGAACCGTCGATCGCCGGATACGTGCAATAAATACACTTGTAATGGCACCCCCGCTTCGTCTGGACGTTCGCCATCCCCCCTTCCACGAGGTAGTGAGCCGTGGAAAATAGCCGCCGGTCCGGGTGTCCTCGAAACGGGCGAGGGGACCCAAATGGGTTCCGCCGGAACGAGCCGTCCCGGGCGATCCAGGCGAGATTCGGCGCTTCGTAAAGACGCGCGTCCTCCATGTGTTCGACGATCCAGGCGAACGCCTCCTCTCCCTCCCCGACAATTCCCAGATCGAGACCAAGATACCGAAGAAGCTCTTCGGGAAACAGGGAGTACCCGGATCCGCCCATGACGATCCGCGCGGAGGAAGCGGCCCTCTTCATGCTCTCGACGACCTTCTTGAGGAAGGGGACGTACGACTCGGAGAGGGGGAAGGTCAGGTTGTCGACGTTCCGGACCGAGATCCCGACCAGGTCGGGCCGGAACAAGGGATCGGCGAGCGCCCCGAGATCTTCCTCCACGCAGAGATCGACGGCCCGGACATCGTCGCCGGGCGGAACGGCGGACGCGACGTAAGCGAGGCCCAGAGGAAAAACCGGGTACGGCTTCGTCTCGTTGTTGATGGAGACGAGAAGAATCTTCACGGATTACAAGTCTAAACGCTCACAATCGCCCCGTCAACCACGCCGGCCCTCATTTCTCGCTGAATGTATAGCTTCCGTCCCAGTCGCCGCCGGGGGGATTGCGAACGAATTCGGCCGCGCGGTCGAGATAGACATGGTAGAGGAAGCGCTCCGGGAACTCCCGCTTGAGCTCGGCGAACCGGGCACCGGCCCGCTCCCACTGCATCGAGCGATAGAGCCCCAGAGCCTCGCCGTAGGCTTCAATCTCACCGAGGACGTGCGGGCCGACCCGATTGCCCTCGCCCAGCGGTTCGTAGATTGTAACCGGTTCCGACTTCCCTTTGACGCGGACCCTGTCCAGCTCCATGTACGCGAATCCCGGCGCGAGGGCTCGCGTCGTCTCGCTCACGACGATCGAGACGCCGTACTTCTTGCAAAGCCCCTCCAGCCTCGACGCCAGGTTGACGCCGTCGCCTATGACCGTGTAGTTCATCCGAGTCAGGGACCCCATGTTCCCCGCGACCACGACGGCCGTGTTGATGCCGATCCCCATCCCCAGCCGGGGGAGGCCCTGCTCCAGGAACTCAGCATTCAGGCCTTCCAGCGCCATCATCATGCCCAGCGCGGTTCTGACGGCCCGCTCTCCGTCGTCCGCGTGGCGGAGAGGAGCGCCGTAGAGCGCCATGACGGCGTCGCCGACGAACTTGTCCACGATCCCGCCGTTTCCGTCGATCACCGCGCTGATCCGCGTCAGGTAGGTGTTCAGCAAGGACAGAATGTCCTTCGGAGAACGCCCCTCGCACAGCGCCGTGAAATCCCGCAGGTCCGAAAAGAGGATCGTAACCTCGCGCTCTTCGCCGCCCAGCTCGATCGTCTTGCTGAGCAGTTCCTCGGCAATGGGCGCCGAAACGACCTTCCCCAGTAGGTCCCGCACGCGGTCCCTCTCGGCGAGCCCCTTGACCATGTGGTTGAAGGACTTGTTTAGATGCCCGATCTCGTCCGCCCGCTCGACGCTTTCCTGCTCGGAGTAGTCCCCCTCTTCGATCTTTCGGGCTCTCCGCGCCAGCGCCAGGACAGGCCGGGTCACGGTCCGCCCGATCGCAATCCCGCCGGCCAGCGTCACAGCCGCGCTCACGCCGAACAGGACTGCGAGCGCGGCCTGAAGCCTCCGGTGCGGCCTGAGCGCCTCGATCAATGAGCGCTGAAGGACGGCGATGACCTCGGCGCCGCGTCCGCCGCCAGGCGGCACCACAACGCGGGACAAGTACTCTTCTCCGCCGCCCACGGAAACGGCCCCATCCCCCGTCCCCCGGATATCCGAGGGGAGCCGCTGACGGGGGCCGCCTGGAAGGGTAGAGGCGAAGAGGTCCCACTTTCCGTCTCCTGTCTTCCGGAGGAGCGAGACGTGCGACGAGGTCACGCCCTGCAGTTCCGCGGTCAGACGGTCGTCGATCAGGAACCCCACACAGAGCAGAGCCTCCGGCATCGGAGCCAGAAGAGGAACGACGACCATCTGGTAGGCGCGGCTCTCGATGAAGACGACGGCCTCCGCCTCGCCCCGCTCGCTCTCTTCGGCGGCGGAGATCAGATCGGGGAACGGGAATGACGTTCCGGTCCTCTGCGGATGCTGAGTGTCCGCGATCAGGACCCGGTCGAGGGCGGCCAGCATCACGGCGTCCGCTCCGATCCGCCCCTGGAAATTCTCCAGGGCGGAGAGAATCGTCCCGTGGTCCCGGGTCGCGTAGGCCTTCTTGAACGCGAAGTCGCTCGCAAGGAGGCGCGCCGATCCCAAGAGGCGGTGGGTCCGCTCGCGGAAGACTCTCTCGAACACGCTCGCCGTCACGTCGAGGGCCTCGTCGATCTGCTGGCGAGCGTTCCGGACGTTGGCGGCGTTGACGGAGAGGAAGACGGAGGCCTGGACGAGGACGAACAGGCCGAGGAAGAAGACAAGGAGCCTGGACTGGAAGCTTCGGAAGCGAAGAAGGGATCTGATGCGCGCCGGCGCGCCGATTACCTGTACCCTCCGCCGGACGCCGCCGGGGCGCGCCAAGCCCGCCACGCAGGCGCCTGCTGGATGACGAAGGACGTCTCCGGGCCCTTGTCTCTCTTTACGGAGATGCTCCTACGCGTGGACCGCGGCGCGTCCTTCATCCGCGGATACCAGACCTCCACGTCGTATTCGCCCGGATCGAGACCGTCTATCTTCGCCTTGCCGTCCGGACCCGTCACGGCGAAGAACGGCGTCTCGGCAACAAACACGTGGGCCGACATCCAGTCGTGGATGTTGCATCCGAGGGCCACGACCCCGGGCTTGTCGAACAGAACGGGCCTGGGCGGCATGCCCTTGTAGAGGGGAATCTCGAACGTCTTCGCCTTCGAGAAGGAATAGACGTGGTGGCGGATCCGGTCGCGGTTCGGGAAGCTGACAGCCGTCCCCGCCCTCACGGCCGTCACGCGGGGGACGAACTCCTTATCGACCTGATCGATGACGGCGGCGGCGCCCGTAGGCGGAGGCGCAACGCCCCCCTTCGCCGCGGCGTACACGACGGCGTCCTTCACGGGCCTGCCCTTGGCGTCCCTCACGGAGACGTCCAGCCCCTCCGACGCCGCGGGGAGGGCGAACAGCCACACCGCAGCGGCGAGCGCTCCCAGCCGGGGAAATCTAGTAGCTGTAGACAAAGCTCGCCCGGACGATCGAGCTCTCATAATCGAGACTCCTGGACTTGCCGTAAACGCGCTGATAGCCGAGGTTCATGGAGCCGTGGCCTCCGAGAACGGACCAGCTGGCCGACAGAGAGACGCTGTGCGACCGCCCTCTCAGGCGGTAGACGCAGAGGCTCTCGCGGAAGGCCCCTTCCGTCGCGAGGGCTTTCACGTCCTCGCCCGCCAGGACGGCCGCGATGTTCTCGCCGTCGCACGACGAATCGAAGTCGCCGTGCCGATAGGCGTACCCGGCCGTGAGAAGCATGCGTTCGGCCAGAGCGTAACCCCCGTCGAGCGAGAACGTCTGCGACCGCTGATCGAACACGTCCGTGGGGATCACCGGACTCGAGACGGGACCGTTCTTCCCGTCCCGAACGTCGTAGGCGTACCCGATCCGCGCGTCGAGCCTCTCGGATAACCGCTTGCCGGCGAGCAGGCCGGCCGAGTAGAGATTGCTGTCCCGCATATCATCCCGGACGTCCATGTGCGCCGCCGCGAGCCGCCCCTGCACCCAGGGCACGTCCGGCCCCAGACCTATCTTGTGGCGCGCGGCCAGCGACGCGCCCGCCTTCCAGTAGTTCAGGAGATCGTACTTGTCGTAGGCCGAAACCTCGAAATCGGCCGAAACCCTGATTCGCGCGGCGTCGGTGATCTGGTAGACGCGGCCGAAGGACGCCGACGGGACAAGGGCTGTGTCGTTCTTTTCGTTATTGGCGAAAGCAGACCGGTTGAGGTTGTCCTCGTAGACCAGACCGGCTTCCGCGTCGGCGATCCACTCGACCCATTCGGCGCCGGCCGTTCCCGGGTGTGCGAGAAGAAGGAAGAAGGAAACGGCGAGGCCGGCCGCCTGCCGGGCAGTCCGCCTTGCGGGCTGGAACGATGGGATGTCTCGGATTCCTCTACGCATGGCTGGGGGGCACCTCACCTGCGTTTCGGCTGGACAACTGTACTTTTCTCCAGACGCCTTGTCAGCGGCGCTCGTGAAAACCAATCACCCGTTGACGAGGACTCATTCATAGGCTATACAGAAGTCAGACACCGCCTCCGGCTCTTGAGGCCGGATGCCAGAGACGGAGTGAACGCATGGTCCGAACGATCGAAGCTGTCATAGACACAAAGGGGGATGTGCGTCTGCTGGAGCCCGTCAGGCTGTCGGAAGCCCATCGGGCAATCGTAATCATTCTCGACACCGACCTGGCGGCGGAAACATCCCTGTTAACCGAAGCGGCGCTGGCCATCGACTGGAATCGTCCCGAGGAAGACGCCGCATGGGCGCGCCTGCAGCCGGCTCGGTAGTGCTGGTCCCGTTCCCATTTTCGGACTTGTCTCAATCCAAGCTTCGGCCGGCCGTGGTCCTCGCAGACGCCGGCCGGGGCGATTCCATTTTGTGCCAGATCACGAGCAACCCGTATTCGGATGCACGCGCCGTCCCCATCAATCCCGAGGACTTTCTTGCGGGGTCTCTCCCAGTTATAAGCTACGCCCGCCCTGGCAAATTGTTCACCGCCAATGCAACCCTGATGGTGGCGGAAGCAGGCCGTCTCAAGCACGACTCTCTCGTACGCATCGTCGGCGCGGTCATCGATCTGTTGAGGACAAGCTTCGCGTCGTAGGGTTCCCCGCGCGTCCCAGCCTTGACATCCATTCAGAGACTCGGCGGCGGCCTCCGCGGGAACGCGGAGCCTCTCCCGCGCGGCGCGGATTCTCATTCCCCCACCCTGAGGAGCAGGCCCCGCTCTCTCACGACGCGGAACGTCGAATAGAACCAGGCGAGGGCGAGAAGCAGGTAGACGGCGTTCAGGCCGCCGGCCCAGGCGAGATCGGCCAGAGGGAATCCGCCTCCCGCGATGACTGAGCGCATCCCCTCGAAGACGTGCGTCGCGGGAACGAACCAGGCGGCTTCACGGACGCCGGGGGGAAAGACGGAGACGGGATAGAAAACGGCCGAGAACGGCTGGAAAAGAAAGGCGAGTCCCCAGGCCATGACCTCGGCTTTCTGCCCGAAACGCAGGATGATCGCCGTCGTCACGATCCCGATCGACCACCCCAGGACGATGAGGTTCGCGACGAACGGCACGAGAGCGAGACCGATCAGAAAGAAGTTGTACCCGTAGAGGACCCAAGCCAGGGCGATCGTCACGGCAGCCGTCAGGCCGAGCTTGATGAGCGAGAGGACCATCGTCGCGGCGAGGAACTCGCCCGCCGTGAGGGGCGAGACGAACAGGTTCAGGAGGTTCCTCGACCAGACCTCCTCGAGGAACGAGAGGGAGATCCCCTGCTGGGAGCGGTAGAGAATGTCCCAGAGGATGAGGGCCCCAAGGAGGAACGACACGGCGCCTGGAACGGCGCCGGGAAAGCGCTGGAGGTAGATCGTCAGAAATCCCCAGAGAAGGATGTCGAGAAGGGGAAAGTAGAAGACCTCCATGAAACGCGCGAGCGAACGCTTGTAGAGATAGAGGTGCCGAAGAACAAGGGCCAGAACGCGTTGGAGCTTCATCCGCGCCCCTCCCGTGCGACGCGCAGGAACAAGGTTTCGAGGTCCGCGTCGCCGAACCGGGCTGTGATCTCCCTCGGCGGCCCCTCCATGATGATCCGCCCAACGTGGAGGAAGAGGATCCGGTCGCAGAGGGCCTCGATCTCGCGCATGTTGTGTGAAGTGACGAGAATCGCCGTATTCCTGTCGCGCCGCAGTCCCACAAGCGTTTTCCGGACCCGGTCGGCCATGTCGGGATCGAGCGAGGCGGTCGGTTCGTCCAGGAGGAGGACCTCGGGATCGTTGATGAGGGCTTTGGCCAGACAAACCCGCGTCATCTGGCCCGAGGAGAGATGCGAGGCGTACCTGTCCGCGAGATCGGCGAGATCGAGCCGGTCCAGAACGTCCTGGACGCGCTTTCCCGGTTCGGCCGCGCCGTACAGCCGGGCGAAGATCCCCAGGTTCTCCCGGACGGTCAGGGAGTACGGAAGAGAGACGTACGTCGAAGAGAAGTTGACGCGGGCAAGGATCGACTCGCGGTTTCCCGCGAAATCGAGGCCGAAGAAACGGATCGTGCCGCTCGTCGGCGTGAGCGTTCCGAGGAGCGTCTGGAGGATCGTCGTCTTGCCCGCGCCGTTCGGCCCCAGGAGCCCGACGATCTCGCCCCGGCGGACGTCGAACGACACGCCCCGGACCGCCTCGATGTTGCGGTAGCTCTTGGCGAGGTCCCGGACCTCGATGGCGGAGGATGCTGAGAGCGTGGAGATCACTCCAGAATCGCCGGGGGGGTTCGATTCACCGATTCACCGATTCACCCATTCACCGATCTGCTGTCCTTACATCTCCCGCATCCGCAGACTTTCAATGACCCGGCCGCCCTTCACGTGCTCTTCGAGTATCCGGTCGATGTCGGCCGTCGTCCGGACCGTGTACCAGACACCTTCGGGATAGACAACCAATGACGGTCCCCGGTCGCAGGCGTCGAGGCACCCGGCCTTGTTGGCCCGGACCCCCGGAAGGTTCATCTCCTTAGCCCGAACCTTGAGGTGCTCCATGAGCGGGCCCGCCCCGCGCGCCATGCACGAGCCCCGGGGGTCCGAAGCCGGTCGTTCGTTCGTGCACATGAAGAGGTGGTAGTCATACTTGGGCATCGCCTTCCCTCCGTCTTCCCCTATTCACCCATTCACCTATTCACCCATTCACCGATTCACCTTTTCACCGATTCACCTTTTCACCCATTCACCGACTCTCCGGCTTCTTCCCCCGAATATATACAAACCAGTACGGGAGCGCGACAAAGACCACGCCCCCGATGATATTCCCAACCGTCACGGGAAGGAGGTTGCCCACGAGGAACCCTCCCCACGAGAGATCCGGGAGACCCACGATCGGCTGGGCAAGCTGGCTTTTCAGCAGGATCCCAAGCGGAATGAAGAACATGTTTGCGACCGAGTGCTCGAACCCGAGCGTCACGAACGCCATGATCGGAAAGTAGATCCCCAGGATCTTCCCCATCGTATCCTCGGCCGCGAGCGCGAGCCAGACGGCCGCGCAGACGAGCCAGTTGCACCCGATCCCGCGGATGAGCGCTTCCAGGAATGGAAGGTTAGCCTTCGTCGCGGCGAGCGTCACGGCGACCGTCCCGACCGCCTCGCCGTTTATCTGCCAGAGGCCTGAGAGGACGTACAGAACGACGATGAGGAGGCTCCCGACGAAGTTCCCGACGTACACGAGCGACCAATTCCGGAGCATCTCTCCGGTCGTGATCCGTCCCGTCCAGCGGCTCGCGGCCATCAGGTGGTTGCCGGTGAACAGCTCCGCCCCAGCGATGATCACGAGGATGAGCCCCATTGAGAAGACGCTCCCGGAGAGGAACCTCGTCACGCCCACGCCGAGACGCGACGCCCCGTCCTGCCCCACGACGATCGAGAGCGTCGCGCCGAACGCGATGTAGACGCCCGCGAGGAGCGCGAGCGTCAGCATCGAGAGGAAGGGAAGGCGCGCTTTCGTCTCGCCGATGGCGACGATCGTTTCAGCAATTCCCGCCGGTGTCTTGAAGCTCATGGCTCGCCTCCATTCTCCGCTGCCTTACTTCCGCATCTCGTACCAAGCCATCTGGATCGCCTCCAGGATCCCCTCGTTGCAGTTCTCGTCGGCGTCGTCGAAGCCGGGGAGTCCCTTGATCATCTCCTGGAACTTGGGAAACGAGAGGTGAAGCGGGTCGGTGTCAGGATAGGCCTCCACCAGCGCATCCACGATGTCATCCGTGTCTTCCCAGGTCATGACGTCCCCCGCGATCAGCGATCAGCGTTCAGCTTTCAGTGAT
>Ga0154722_1109_pt1 | contig 9870 bp, 12 predicted proteins | sample Rifle2008BG16ft_FD_105730 | JGI IMG/M metagenome (GOLD analysis project Ga0154722, IMG submission 105730) | Nitrospirae bacterium RBG_16_64_22 | reverse complement strand
GCCCCGCTTTGGATCGTCGACCCGCTCGATGGGACGACGAACTTCGCCCACGGCTTCCCATGGTTCTGCGTCTCGATCGGCGTGGCGGTGAGGGGGGAGGTGGTCGCCGGCGTCGTGCACGATCCTCTGCGCGGGGAGACGTTCGAGGCGGCGAAGGATGGCGGTGCGTGGTTGAATGGCGCGCGCCTGTCCGTCTCCTCCGTCGGGTCTCTGGACGAATCCCTTCTCGTGACCGGGTTTGCCTACGATATCCGGACAAATCCAGAGACGAATCTCGACGCCTTCGCCAAGTTCGCTCTCCGGTGTCAGGGGGTCCGCCGAACAGGATCGGCGGCGCTCGATCTGTGCGCCGTGGCGGCGGGGCGCGCGGACGGGTTCTGGGAGCTGAGGCTCAAGCCGTGGGACACGGCGGCCGGCTGGCTGATCGTCCGGGAGGCGGGAGGGCGCGTGACGGACGGCATGGGAGGTCCGTTCCACCTCGCCGCTCCGGTCATCGTGGCGAGCAACTCGCTCATTCATGGAGAGATGATTGAGACGCTGAGAGACGGTGAATCGGTGAATGGGTGAATCGGTGAATCGGCTAACAGCCGGGCTGAGGGACCGCCGGAACCAGTCGGCCACTGAGGCACAGAGGATGGTTTTTCGGGGTCGCAAAGACAAACCCCCTTGGGTGTCTCCGTGTCTCCGTGCCTCTGTGGCGATTCCAGGGGACTCTCCGGCCGCCTAACTGCCCACTACGCCCCCGCCGGCCGCGGACGTCTTGACCGAGGCCGCCAGGTAGGCATCGATGAGGGGCTGGATGTCGCCGTCTAGGACGGCGGTGACGTTTCCGATCTCGTATCCCGTCCGGAGGTCCTTCACGAGCTGGTAAGGCTGGAGGACGTAGGAGCGGATCTGGCTCCCCCAGGCGATGTCCTTCTTTTCCTTTTCCAGGACCGCGAGTTTCTCCTCCTGCTCCCGCTGTTTCATCTCGTAGAGCCTCGCCTTGAGGACCTTCATGGCGAAGGCGCGGTTCTTGAGTTGCGACCGTTCGTTCTGGCAGGTGACGACGATCCCCGTCGGGATGTGCGTGATCCGGACGGCGGAGCTTGTCTTGTTGACGTGCTGGCCGCCCGCGCCGCTCGCCCGGAAGGTGTCGACCCGGAGGTCCGCCTCGTTGATGTCCACCGCGATGTTCTCGTCCAGATCGGGGTAGACGAAGACGGAGGCGAACGAGGTGTGGCGCCGCTTGTTGGCGTCGAAGGGGGAGATCCGGACGAGGCGGTGAACGCCGACTTCCGCCTTGAGGTAGCCGTAGGCGAAAGGGCCGCTCGCCGTGAACGTCGCGCTCTTGATGCCCGCCTCGTCGCCCGCCTGGAGGTCCATGACCTCCGTCTTGAACCCCTGGCGTTCGGCCCACCGGAGGTACATCCGGAGGAGCATCTGGGCCCAGTCCTGGCTCTCCGTTCCGCCCGCGCCGGGATGGATCGTGACGATCGCGTTTGTGTCGTCGTGCTCGCCGCGCATGAGGGCCGCGCGCTCGAGGGGCACGAGCTTGTCGCCCAGGTCCCTGAGACCGCGCTGGATCTCCGGGAGGAACGATTCGTCGTCTGCCTCGACGGCCAGCTCGACGGCCGCCGAGATGTCGCCGAGGGCCTTCTCGAGCGTGCTCCAGCGGGCGAGCGATTCCGAAAGGCGGGTCTTCTCCTTCAGAAGGGTCTGGGCCTTGGCCGCGTCGTTCCAGAAATCGTGCGCCTCCATCACGCGCTCGATCTCCGCGACGCGGGCCGCGGCGTGGTCCAGGTCAAAGATACCTCCTGAGCTCGCCGAGTTTCTCCCGGCAGCTCTCAAGAGTTCGTTTCTCATCGTCCAGAATCATTCAAGTCTCCTCTTTTTCTTCCCTTTTTCTCCCCTGCCAGGCCTTCTCCAGGCCGCGATCATCAATGCGAGCGCGGCGGCCGATGACGCTTGGGCGAAGAGATTGCCCCACCGCGAGTAGAAGGTCCCCGCCTCCTTCGGTGCGATGACCGTCTGCGCGTGGACCCACGGCTCGAACAGAGGTCCCGACCCAAGCACGCGGCCGTGCCCGTCGACGGCTCCCGAGATGCCTGTGTTGGCGGCCCGGATCAGCGGGACGCCGTTCTCGACCGCCCGGAAGGCGGCCATGGCGAAGTGTTGGTACGGCGCCCCAGTTCGGCCGAACCAGGCGTCGTTCGTGACCGTGACGAGGACGCGCGCTCCCGATGCGACGAAGCGGCGGGCCTGGTCGGGGAAGATGACCTCGTAGCAGATGAGCGTCCCCAGGGGCACGCCCGCCCCCCGCATCACTGTGTATTCCCGCCCCTCCCGGAAGTCGCCGATGGCCGTGACCATCTTTTCGAGGAAGGGAAAGAGCGGCTTGAGCGGGACGTACTCCCCGTACGGAACCAGATGCATCTTATCATAACGCGGCCCGGCGGAGCCATCGGACGCAAGGAGGATCACGCTGTTGTGGAGGACGGGGCGTCCAGCCATGGCGGGATCGACCGTGGGCGTGCCGAAGAGAAGCGGCAGGCCCAGCGCGGCCTGGAAGTGGCGGAGCTCGCCGGTCCGGGCGATGTCGTAGCCGAAATGGAAGGGCGTCGCCGTCTCGGGCCAGAGAATGAGCCGGAAGCCTTGAGGAGCGTCTTTCAAGCGGCCGGCCGCCTCCCGCGTGAGCTGCTTGTAGGTTTCGAAGACCTCCATCTGATACCGCGGATTCCACTTCTTCGACTGGTCGATGTTTCCCTGGACGATGGCGGCGTGAAGAGCGTCTCCGTCCGCGGCCGGTCGGCCCATCTCCCAGGCCCCGTAAAGAGAGAGGACCGCGGCCGCCAGAAGGGGAGGAGCGGCTGCCGCGATCCGCGTCCATTTCTCTTCGGTCGACGCGAGCGCAGACGCCAGACCCGCATTCCCCCATGCGACCAGGAACGAGACTCCGTAGACGCCGGTGAACGCGGCGAACTGAATCAGTGGGAGGAAGGGCAGTTGGGAGTATCCGAGCAGCATCCAGGGGAAGCCGGTGAAGAGGTGGGTCCTCAGGTATTCGAGGGCCGTCCACGACGCCGCCAGTCCGGCGGCCTGGATGGCCGCGGGATAGGGTTCGACGATCCTTGCGAAAGCGGCCCACGCTCCGGTGAAGAGACCGAGATAGGCGCTGAGCAGGATCCAGGCGCCAATGCCGACGGGAAGCGGAAGGCGGCCGTACTCGACGATCGTCGCGACGATCCAGGAAATCGTGAAGATGAAGGCGGCCGTGCCGGCGGTCCATCCGACGAGGAAAGCCCGCCGAGCCGTGAGGCCCCGGACGGCGAGAAGGACGGGGATAAGGGCGATCCATGCAAGCGGCGCGAGCGAAGGGCGAGGGAAACTCGCGGCCAGGAGAAGCCCGGACGAGAGAGCGGCCAGCGGCCGGTAGACGCGGGGATCTTGCAGGCGGAACCGGAGGCGGCCCGCCGTCTCAGGGCTGGGGTTCAACGCGGTGCTTTTCCATCCACTTGAGGATCTGGTTTGCCGCCGGCTCGCTCGCGCCGGCGGCCGAAACCGGCGGGGCTGGCGTCCGGGCAGGGGGAGGAGCGGGGGCCTGCCGGAGCGGCCGGGCGGCCGGGGACCGCTCGGCGCGCGGCTCGCTTCGGACGGCCGGCGCCGCCGTGATCTTGGGCTGGGCCCGCGGGACGGACGGGCTCTTCCCCCGCGCGAGGATTGAAGAGACGGCGTGGCGATAGATCAGCACCGTCCGGTCTCCGGGAGGCTGAGACATGATGAGGAGGTAAGCGTCGTACTTCTTGAGCTTGCCCGAGAGACGCGTTCCGTTGTGAAGCGTGACGGTGAGCGGGGTCCGGGCGGCGACGTATCGGTCAAACGCGGGATTGGCTGAGTCTTGATCCATCGGCGGTTCCTCGCTGGGGAGCGGCGCTGACCGATTGAAGCGAGGCCACGCCGTGTTTGTAAAGGAGCGTGGGAAGCTTCTGCCGCCGCTCCCGAATGAGGAGGGTGTAGTTGTCGTAGTCGATCAGCGTCCCGATGACGACCTGCTTCGAGACGAGGTGGAGCACGAGGGAGGTCTTCTTCTCCAGATAGCGCGCGAGGACCAGGTGCTGAAGATCGGTCCGGGAAGGGGGACCTTCCGGGCGGGCCGGACGCGGAAGAGAGGGGCCTCCTTCATCGCCGGCGTTTGCCCGGACCATCATCACGTCGTGCTTGGGGAGGGAGACCTCTCCATCGCCGGTCTCGATGACGATTTCGTGGCGCCCGACGGAGCGGACCCGGCCTTGCCAGCGGACAAGGCTTCCGATCTGCACGTCGACGGGGACGTCTCCTCGCACGAGGGCGTCGAACCAGTACGTCTCGACTTTGTTGCGGACGATCGCTTCAGTTGTTGCCGGCACGGGCGGGATGATACCCGTTCCGATCAGACTTGGCAAGGCGAATGGCAAGGCGAATGGCGGGTTGCGGAGAGAGACGATGGAAATTGAAAGAATTGTAAATTGGAAATTGTAAATTGAAAATTGTAAAAGTAAGGTTAAAGGTCCGATGTCCGTTTTCCGTTTTCCAATTTACAATTTCCAATAGCATTTTCCTCAGCCCTTTTCCGCGGGAGGCGCGTGCAGGGGACAGGGCTCCGTGGGAATGCGGGCCGGCGCGAAAAGCTCCCGGACCTTCGCCGGACAGCCGGGACGCGCGAGCTTTCCGGACGCAGGGTCGATCTCGGCCGCCACGAGGTTCGCCGCGACGGGGAACGGCTCCTTGGGATGGTCCTTGAGCGCCTCCTTCATGACGGCCATCCAGATCGGAAGAGCGGCCCGCGCGCCGGTCTCCTTCGGCCCGAGGGGGCGGTGGTCGTCGTATCCCACCCAGACGCCGACGATGATCCGCGGCGAGAAACCGATGAACCACGCGTCCCGGAAGTCGTTCGTCGTTCCCGTCTTGCCGGCCAGCGGATGCCCGAGCGACTTGGCCTGGTAGCCCGTCCCGGACTGGACGACGCCCTCGAGCAGGGAGACCATCTGGCCGGCCAGCTCCGGCGAGAGGACCTCTTCGAGCGCGGCCTCCCGCTCCTCGACGAGGCGGCCCCGCGTGTCCGCGATCCGGAGAACCGCCCTGGGCTCGACGCGTATGCCCTGGTTCGCGAAGACGCCGTAGGCCGTGACCATGTCGATCAGCGTGACGTCCGATGCGCCGAGGGCGAGCGGAAGATACGGCTGGAGCGGCGTTCGGATGCCGAGCTTCCGGGCCGTCTCTATCGCGCTCGGGATTCCCACCCGGTCCAACAGCTTGATCGCCACGACGTTCACCGATTTGGCGAGGGCCCGCCGGAGCGACATCGGCCCCTCGTGCGTCCCTGAGTAGTTCGTCGGGACCCAGGTCTTCCCCGGAGCGCCGGGGTACGAGACCGGCTCGTCCACGACGATGTCGGAGGGCGAGAAGCCGCGGGCGAGGGCGGCCGTATAGACGATCGGCTTGAAGGCGGAGCCCGGCTGGCGGAGCGCCTGGACGGCCCGGTTGAACTGCGAGTCGCCGAAGTCCCGTCCCCCGACCATCGCGAGGATCCGCCCGGTTCCCGTCTCCATGGCCAGGACGGCCCCCTGAATCGGAGGGGCCTTCGCCCGCGCGCGCGAAGACGCGAGGCGCTTCTCGATCTCCTCGAGCCCCTTCGTGAGGGCCTCTTCGGCCTTCGCCTGGAGGTCGAGGCGCAGCGACGTGTGGACGTGGAGCCCGCCCGTGTACGTTCGCTCGCCGTAGACCTTGTCCAGCTCCCGGCGGACCTGCTCGACGTAATAGGCGGCCCGCCCGGTCGACTCGCGGTACGGATGCTCGGGGAGGGGCTTCCCCGCGGCCTCCTTCTCCTCCTCCGGCGAGATCATTCCGGACTCCCGCATCCTCTTGAGGACGGTGGCGCGGCGCTGGCGGGCGCGGTCCGGATGGCGGAACGGGGAGAACGTGTTGGGGGCCTTGGGAAGACCGGCTATGAGCGCCGCCTCGGCTAGGTCCAGGTCTCGGACCGTCTTGCCGAAGTAGGTCCGGGCGGCGGCCTCCACGCCGTAGGCGCCGGCCCCCATGTAGACCTGGTTCAGGTAGAGACCGAGGATCTCGTCCTTCGTGTAGCGCTTTTCGACCTGGAGGGAGAGCATCGCCTCCCGGACCTTCCGTTGCAGGCTTTTTTCCGGCGTGAGGAAGAGCCTCTTCGCGAGCTGTTGGGTGATCGTGCTGCCGCCCTCGACGACGCGGCCGGCGCGGAAGTTCTTCCATCCCGCGCGGACGATCGCCCGGGGATCGACTCCATAGTGCTCGTAGAACCGGGCATCCTCGATCGCCAGGACGGCATCGGTGAGAACCCTGGGGACCACGGCGAACGGGACGACGATCCGGCGTTCCAGGTAGAACTCGGCGACCGGCGTTCCGTCGGCGGCGAAGACGCGGGACAGCTCCGAGGGGTGGTACTCCTCGAGGGCCTGGACCTGCGGGATCTCCTCCTGCTTCGTGAGCCAGAGTCCGCCGAAGACGCCGGCCCCGGCGGCGGTAAGGGCCATGAGAGCGAGAGCGAGGTACTTGAAGAATCGGACCATCACACGCGATTGTATCGGCAACGACGGCGAAACGCAAAGGCCGGATGGGAGCGGACGAGACGCCGGACAGAACGTCGTTGTTCCCGAACTAAGAACGCGCTAGAATTTGAGAGAGCCTATCGATGAAAATCAGGGCCATTCATACGGAAATTGACTATCGTGCCGCGCTCGCGGAGATCGAGCGTCTTCTTGACGCGGAGCCCGGGACGCCGGACGGGGACCGGCTTGATGTGCTGACGACGCTTGTGGAAGCCTACGAAGAGAGGCACCATCCCATCGGGTTTCCGGACCCGGTGGAAGCCATCCTTTATTACTTGGAAAGCCGTGGGCTCACCCGGAAGGATCTGGAGTCCTACATCGGCGGCCGAGCAAAGGTCTCCGAAGCGCTCAACCGCAAACGCCCCCTTTCCATCGAAATGATCCGCCGCCTCCACAAGGGCTTGGGCGTCCCCGCCGAGATCCTCATTCAACCGTACCGTCTCCGGGCGGCGTGAGAGGCCGAAGGAGCGGCCGGGCCGGGGCCTTGAACCGCGCAGTGCGCCGCAATCCCCGCCCTTTGGGGCGGGGTCAAGGCGCACGAATGCAAATACCTCCAAGCACCTTGGAGGGCGAAGAATCCCCGCCTTCCAAGGCGGGGTTCTTCAACCGGGTTGGAGTAGAAGGGCCTGGGCGCGGCGGTGCGGAAAATCTGCTTATCCTTGCAACGTCCCGTCCGTCGTCCGCAAGGGGGAGGCACGGCGGGGGCGGAAAATGGAAAGCGCCCGCCGGTCCCGCTCCATTTCGGTGGTTGGGCTGGATAAATAGGCCTTGCGCGCCACTTAAAGTAGCGCAATAAGCAAATCGCGCCACAACGGGGAGATCTTTATATTGACAACACTTACTAGAAAGTAATACTATTCGGAAAAGTAATGCATATTGAAAAAGTAAGGAGAGATGAGATGACGACCGCGGCGGTCAAGATTACGCGCAAGGGGCAGGTGACGATCCCCAAGGAGATCCGGGAAAAACTGAAGGCCAGCGCCGTCTATTTCGAAGTGGCGGATGATATTGTCATGGTGAGACCGGTGCGGGACACGGCCGGTTCGCTGAGAGAGTACGCGGGAGAGGGAAAGCCGGGCGTCTCCATGAAGCAGATGAGAGGCAGGGCGTGGGAGGCGGCCGTCCGTGAAAAGACCGGCAAGAAGTCTTCCTGACACCAACGCCATCGTCCGGTACCTTGTTGCTGACGATCCGGCCCTCCATGAGAAGGCGAAGGAATTCTTTGACGGCGTGAGGAACGGCGGAGCGAAGGCCGTGATCCTCGAAAGCGTCATTGCCGAATGCATTTATGTCCTGACAAAGATATACAAGGTTCCGAGGGACAAGGCCGCCGGGAGCCTCATCGATCTCCTGCACTATGCGGGGATCGCGAATGACGACCGGCAGGAGCTTATCCGGGCGTTGTCCCTGTTCTCGGAGCGCGGTCTCGATATCGTCGACTGCATTTTGTTCGCCAAGGCCTCAGCCGCCGGAGACCATCTGCTCACGTTCGATGCAGACCTGAACAAACTCGCGCGGGGCGGATAAACGATGCAGAAGCGTATTTCAAATGGCGCCATGCCGAAAGAATGCGCGCGTCCGTCGTCCTATGCCGCCCTGGGACGGACTTCGCGATTGAGCCTCTCGGCCAGCCGATCCTTTGCGGTCTCCAAGTCGCAGCGAGCCTGGAGGTTGAGCCAGAACTGCGCCTCCATCCCGAAAAAACGGCCGAGCCGGAGAGCGGTATCCGCCGTGATCGCGCGCTTCCCATGAACGATTTCGTTGATTCGCCGGGGCGGAACGCCCGTGTCCTTGGCGAGGCGGTACTGGGTGATTCCCAGCGGGCGCATAAAATCCTCCATGAGGATCTCGCCGGGGTGAATCGGGGGAAAATCGCGCTTTCTCATCTTGTCTCCTCAGTGGTAATCAACGATTTCGACATCGCACGCGTCGCCGTTCCGCCAAACGAAACATAACCGCCATTGCCTGTTGATCCGGATGCCGTGCTGGCCGCGCCGGTCGCCTTTGAGAGCTTCAAGCCGATTCCCCGGCGGAATTCGCAGCGTATCGAGTACGCGTGCCGCGTTCAGTTGTTCAAGTTTCCGCGCCGCCAGCCGCTGAAAATCCTTGGGCCAGTTCTTCGAAAATTGCCCCCGAAAGACCTTCTCGGTCTCCCTGCACCTGAACGCCTTGATCACCGCAGTCTAATACCACGCGCCGATATTACCGTCAAGCGTTAATAGCGGGTCGTGGGCCAGTCGCCCGGGGAGGGGTGCCCCCATGGCCCCTACCCGGGCGAGGCTTGAAAATTGCGCCTCAAGGCGTCGGTTTGAGCGGATGCCGCCAGCCGTGGGCCCGCAATCTGGTTGCATGTTGCAACCAAATGGGCTAGGCTGGGTCCTTTAGCAACGAGGGTACTCCACATGGCCATCCTGCACGTCCGCAACGTCCCCGAGAAACTCTACGAGCGCATTCGGAAACTTGCCGAGGAAGAAGACCGCTCCGTTACAGCCGAGGTGATTCAGCTCTTGAGCCAGGGACTCCAAGCGCACAGTGCGCGCCGGGATGCGGCGGCGGCGATCGAGCGTATCCGGAGTCGTTCGCGGAAAGTTGTGCTCCCCCGCGGCTGGAAGGATTCGGCGGAGCTTCTCCGTGAGGACCGCAGCCGGTGAATCCGGCCCCGTTTCGGGCGGTCGTGGACGCCAGCGTCGCTGTTAAGATTTTTGTGCCTGAGTCTCTTTCCGCCGAGGCGCAGACGGTGTTCGCGCGGTTCGCTCGAGAAAACGGCGCTGAGCTGATCGTGCCGGACCTCTTCTTCATCGAGTGCGCGAATGTGTTCTGGAAGTGGGTGCGGCGATCCGCCTACCCGGCGAAGGCCGCCCAGGAACATCTGCGTGACCTGACGAGCCTCGGCCTGACGGCGATCCCTGCCCAGGTTCTTGCCTATGATGCCCTGGAGATCGCATTGAAACATCGGGTCACGGCCTATGACGCCTGTTACATCGCCGCCGCCGTCCAACTGGGGCTTCCGTTGATAACCGCCGACGAGAAACTGGCGGGGCAGATGACCAAAGGTTCCTTCGATGTCCAATGGTTGGGGGATGTGAGGCCGGCATCGTCTTGAGACCATGAGTCAGGCGGTGAGGGAGGAGCGGTACTGGGTGTTGCAACAATACGGTCGGGCCGGGAGCGGTCTGGCCTCGTTTGCCACGCGGATGATCGAGGTCGCAAAGCCGAAGTTCAACAGCCATCTTTACGATGGCCGGGTGGAAGGTTATGGAATGGTGCT
>Ga0154722_1117_pt2 | contig 9877 bp, 8 predicted proteins | sample Rifle2008BG16ft_FD_105730 | JGI IMG/M metagenome (GOLD analysis project Ga0154722, IMG submission 105730) | Nitrospirae bacterium RBG_16_64_22 | reverse complement strand
CCAGGCGCTTTCGTTCCGTCCCGTCGCGGAAGACGATCACCGTCCCGATGTAGGTCCCGCCGCTTCGGATCGGCGAGGCGGCGATCTCCATGTCCCGCCCCCCGCAGACGGCTTCCCCGGCGTAGTACTCCTTCCCCCCGTCCTTCAGGGCCGCCAGAATCTCCCCGATGTTTTCGATCGCCCGACACCACTCCGACGCCGGCTTCCCCACGACGTCCTCGCTCCTGATCCCGAACGATTCCTCGATCGACCTGTTTATTAACGCCGCGTTTCCGGCGACGTCGATGAAGCAGACGCCCTCCTTGACGCCCTGGATGAGCGCCTCCAGGCGCGACTTCTCCTCCAGGATGGCCTGCCTGGACTCGGCCAAGGACTCTGTCATCTTGTTGAAGGAGAGCGCCAGCTCGCCGATCTCGTCCCGGGATCCGGCCGAGGCGCGGGAGGCGAGGTCTCCGCCGGCGATCGCCCGCGTCACCCTGGAGAGGGCGGCCACCGGCCGGGAGATCCTCAGGCCGATCAAGTACGAGGCCGTGAGAACGATCAGCGCGACGCCGACGCCCAGGACGACCATCCGGGTTCTGAGCTCCAGAATCGGCTTGAACGCCTCCTCTGCGTCGATCTCGGCGATGAGCGTCCAGCCCTTGCCCCCAATGCACATCGCCGCCCCCAGGACGTCCCTCCCCAGGTGGTTCCTGTAGGCGCTCGTCGCCTCCCAGCCGAACCCGCACGCCGTCACGGGAAGGGTCTCGACCCGCTGTTTCATGACATCGCCGCCCAGCCGGGATGGGGTGATGAGGAGACCGTCCTTGTTGACGAGGTAGATGTCGATCGTCTCCATCCTCCCGCGCATGCCGGACTGCGCGCCCTTGGAGGTCTGGAACTCCCCCGAGAGGATCTTGTCCAGGTCGCGGGTATCGTAGAAATTCACGATCGCGCCCAGGGGGGCGCCGTTCCGCATGCCGAGAATCGGCGCGGCCGCTGCCACGTGCGGCCCCTTCCCCGCGGCCTTGTGAAGGGAGTCGTGGACGTCGCTGACGTAGACCGCGCTCCGTCCTTCGATGAAGTAGGCGTCCTTCGACTCGTCGACGCCCAAGTCGTCATCGCTCGTCGCGCCGACGATTCGCCCCTTGGCGTCGATGACGCTGATGGACCGGATGCTCCTGTCGAGAGGCTGTTTGTTGTTCTTGAGGTGCCGGCCCAGCGCCCTCTGCAGACCGATGAACGGGGGGGACTTGGGATCCAGCCCCTCCATCGCCTCGAGGTGCTCCCGGATAAAGCCGTCGCTGGCGAAATCGACGGCCCTCCCCTTGACAGCTTCGAGGAAGCCGTAGAGGTGGCCTTCCTTCGTCTCGGCGACGAGCGTGAGGTCGTTCAGAATCTGCCGCTTCAAGGACTCCCGGGCAGACGAATAGTTCAGGTACCCGAGGAGCCACAACGGCCCGATGCTCGCCAGGAGGAACGACGCAATGAGTTTGGGCTTGAGTCTCACGGTCTTGCTTCCCGCACTTCCCTCACCTTCCTGACCAGCGCGTCGGAAGTGAAAGGCTTCGGGCGGATCCCTCCATTTATTTATCGCATGTTACATTACAAGATCGCGGAGGGAGAAAGATGGGCGGCCGCGAGCGGCCGCCCCAATATATCGGAATAACAGGTTGAGAACCTTAATCTTGCTCGTACTTGACCGCCCCCTTCTTGACGAGGGCATCGATCACCTCCTGCTTGACGGCGACGCCGTTCCCCTTCCCTCCGTCGGCCGCCAGCACTTCCTCATCCACCATCACCGATGGCGCGACATAGCCCGGCTTCAACATGCTTAGGGGGATGAACTCCACCTTGACGTTCTTGTACTGGTCAAGGATGGAGAAAGCCATGGCCATGTTCCTGTTTCACCGCGCTCCCGGCGGCTCATTGAGAGTGAGCGTAAGCGTCGCCGCCTCCGCGCCCCCGGCAAGAACGAGCGAGAAGACCGCCGCTCCGATCAAAGTCCTGAACCTCATACACATCACCTCCTCTCCAAGAAGCTCTCAGCGATCAGCTTTCAGCCATCAGCCAAAAGCGTCTCGCCCTGACTTGCTGACCAGAGATGTTCCTATTCACCTATTCACCCATTCACCGGTTCTATATCCACTTCCACATCCACCACTTCTCGAACAGGACCTTTCCCATGCGCCACATCCGGCCGGGCGGACGGAGCCGCAAGACCGGGTTCGGCTCGGCGTAGAAGTCGCCGCCCGCGAACCCCGCCCGGCCGTCCCCCATTTCGACCCAGCAGTATCCTTTCCCCCCAAACCGATCAGGCGCCGGCCCTCCTTCAAGGCGGGCCGCGATGCTCTCAGCCACGACCACGGCCTCCGCGTGCGCGAAGACGCCAGCCTTGGGAAGCGGCTTCCCGTTGGAAAGAGTAATCGTCGTATTGTCGCCAATGGCAAATATCCCCTCCTGCTTCGTCTCCAGCGTGAAGCGGTCCACCGGCACCCAGCCCGTCTCCCCCGCCAGACCGGACTCGCGAAGGACGGCCGGAGGCCGATGCGGAGGAACGGCCACGAGCAGGTCGAACCCCGCGCTTCCGCCGTCCTTGAGGACGAGCGACTTTCCCACAGCATCAACGGAAGACACTGGCATGTTCGGCCGGTACGCGATCCCCCGGGCCGAAAGGATTCCTTTCACCGCCTCTCCCATGACGGGCCCGGCCACAGGCATCGGCTGGGGCTCGGGCGTGATGATCTCCATCTCTACCTTCCCCCGAATGCCCCGCTCCCGGAAGAACGCTTCGAGAAGAAAGGCCGTCTCGTAAGGCGCGGCCGGGCACTTGAAGGGAATGGATGAGACCATCACGACGACTCGCCCTCCCCTGAAACCGGTCAATGCGTCGCGAAGCTTCTCGGCGCCGGCCAGGGTGTACGGCGTGTACGCAATCTCGGCCAGCCCCGGCAGGGCCTCCGGGACTACGTCCGCGCCGAGGGAGACGACGAGATGATCGAAAGGGACTTTCCCGGCCGAAGTGCGGACCGCCCTCTCCGCGAGATCGATCCCCTCCACCTGGGCCTGCATGAACTCGACGCCGTACCGGGCCAGCCCCGCGAGGCTCCGGCCCGCCTCCTCCGGCCGTCGCCAACCCATCATGACCCAGAGGAAGGTCGGACTGAAAAGGTGCCGGTCCCTCCGGTCCACGAGGATGATCCGGTGTTTCCCGCGCAGCCGGCCGGCCAGTCGCCGGGCCGTGACCAGCCCGCCCACGCCCCCGCCTAAGATGACGATGTTCTTTGACATCGAGTCGTCCCTCCCAAATAACCGATCTCCTCCCCCTTGAGGGGGGAGGACCAAGGTGGGGGTGAAGCGGCGGAGCCGCCGTCCTCTTCAAATCACCCCCATCCCACCCTTCCCCCGTCGAGGGGGAAGGGGACTGATTCCGAACCGTGCGTCAGAACGTCACGACCTTCTCGCTCGCGACTACGAGCTGGGCGAGGATCAACTGCTTCCCGTCCTCCACCCCCTCCAGCACCTCTTCCGGCAAGACCCCACGGGCCTTGAGGCAGGTGCCTCAGGCGAAGACGTCCGCGCCTCTCGCCAGCGCTTCCTGGAGCATCTCGCCCATGTTGTAGTACCCTTTCGGAACCTGCTGACCCTTCTTCGCCGCGAGGACCGCGTCTCCCTGGAGAAAGATGGAGACCTCCTGCTTCATCGTCAGCAGAGCCGATGCGAGCCTCAGCGCGTTCCACGAGCGTTCGATCCCATACGGTGCGTCATTCACGATTATTGTGACCATGCAGTCATTCCCCCCTTCGCCGATTTACCTATTCACCCATTCACCTAAACATCTGGTCCGCAGATTTCGCGGATTTCCGCAGATTTTTCCTCGTTCTCCGGAAAAGCAGGAGCCTTTCATGAAATCTGTGCAATCTGCGCAATCTGCGGATCACTCCTGTCCTCACCCATTCACCCATGCACCGATCACTTGAGCGTTCGCAGAAACTCCACGATGTGATACGCGTCCCGCTCCGGACCCGAGAAGGGGGCCATGATCGAGACCGGCTGTCCGTCCTTCAGCGAATAGTAGTTCTTGTGGGGCACGATCACGGCCGACGGATCCTTGAGCGATTCGAAGAGATACCCTGGACGATGGATCCCCCCGATCCCCGCCAGGCCCGGACCGATCTTCGTCGGGATCGGATTTCCCGGATAGACGTGGCACCCGGCGCACCCATGGCGCATCATGAGCGTCTCGCCCGTCTTCGCGTCGCCCCGGATCTTCGGGTTCCAGCCGAACGACCGGACGTAGGCCGGGCTCACCTTCCCTCCGTCGAACTTTACGAACCGCCAGCCCGACAGCGTCTTGAGCCCTCCCCTCTCCCCTTTCTCTCCGCCCCAGACGGCGAGCGCGACCGGAACGAGCCCGATCTGCTTCGGCGCGAACTTGACTTCTTCCGGCGAAGACGCGCCGAACGAGCGGGCGAACAAGACCCGGACTCGCCCGTTCTCCCACTTCCCCGCCGTCATCGCTCCTCCGCCCGCCACGGGCTCCAGCGTTCCGAATCCGGTCGCCTTGAGGGAGGCCGGACCGCCTCCGCCCCCGTTCCTCCAGAGCCAGATATTCACTGGCCGCTCCGGCCCGCCCATGCCGACGTACGGCAGGCGGTCGGCCGCCTCGCCGTACTTCAGGGGAAACTGGAGCGCGGCGGCATCGGCGAACGTGTCCGTCGTCCCCTGCTTGACGTCGGAGCGGTCCGGATCGGCCCACTCGACGAGAAACGCGATCCAAGCCTCCGTGTGGATCGCCCGGACGGCGGCCTCGCGCACGACGCCCTTCTCGGCCCGCGGCTCGGCCGCCACTTGGGGATAGAGCCGGACGGTCAGCGGATTCGCGTTCTCGAACCGCCCGTCGCCGGGGTCCGTCGGCATCTCCCCGGCCACGCGCGCGGCCATGACGACCTCGCCGTTCCTGGTCAGCACGGAAGTCGGATCCCCCTTCGCCCGCCTCGCCCCCTCGGCCGGAGCCGTCCCGACGATGAGGAGACTCGGGATGACGATACCAGCAAGAGTTGCGAGGACTGTCCTATTCACCGATTCACCTATTCACCGATTCACCTATTCACCTATTCACCTATTCACCCATTCACCGATTCACCCATTCACCGAATCTTGAACATCTCCTCCTGCCGGTAGGCGATGAGGAGATCCATGAGTTCCGACTCCTCCCCCCGCGCCTTCTTCGACCGCTCCGCTTCGAGGAGCCCAAGGACCTCCCCCACGCGCGGCCCGAAGAGCTTCTCCAGGAACGCGACCGGAATTCTCGGCTCCGCCGTCGGTTTCCCCTCGGCGTCGAACTTCGGGGAAGAGAGCGGCGGCACGTAGTAGGCGTTCGGCTCCGTCCCGAAGTCGGGCCGGAGGGTCAGCGCCGCTTTCCACTTGACCACGATCTTGTGGACCGGCCCCGCCTCGTCGTCCAGGAACCCGACGTGCCTGATCCGCCCCACGCACTGCTTCGCGCAGGCCGGCGGGATCCCCTGCTCGACGCGCGGATAGCAGAAGATGCATTTCTCCGAGCGATTGAACAGCGGGTTGAAATAGACCTTCTTGTAAGGGCAGGCGACGACGCAGTGCCGGTAGCCGCGACAGCGCGACTGGTCCACGAGAACGATCCCGTCCTCCTCCCGCTTGTAGATCGCCCCGCGCGGACACGCGGCCAGGCACGCCGGGTTCGTGCAGTGGTTGCAGATGCGCGGAAGATAGAAGTGGTACGAGTTGGGAAACTCCCCCGCCCCCTCGTCCTCGTCCCAGTTCGGCGTCCAGGCGGGATCGTTCGTCGCCTTGAGCCACGGGTCGGTCCCCGCGAAGAGGGCCTGTTCGTAGTTGAGCTGGACCGGCATCCCGTAGTCGTTCGCGAGCGACGGGATCTTCCCATCCTTGAGGACCGATCCCTCCCATCCCCCGCCCGACTCCTGCCAGTTCTTCGGATAACCCTTTCCCGGCGCCGTCTCGACGTTGTTCCAATACATGTAGTCGCGTCCGTTCCGGTTCGTCCACTGGACCTTGCACGCGACGGTGCACGTCTGGCATCCGATGCACTTGTTCAGGTCCATGACCATCGCGAGCTGACGCTTGCTCATCTCTCCATACCTCTTGACCGCAGAGACCGCCGAGATCGCGGAGAAGGCCGCCAGGATCGAATACCAGCGGCTGGAACTGACCCGCCAATGAACGACTGAGCTCCTTCCTCTTGGCCTGATCCTCTGCGTTCTCTGCGTCCTCTGCGGTTCACAACCGGTCTATGCCTTCTCCACGTCCACGCTCGACTCGTAGGCCATCTGGTTGCCGTCCCACTCCGCGCCGAACTTGAGGTGCCCCCATCCGCCCACGAGCTCGAGCGGCGAGAGGAGGCCCGCCACGGGCGCGTCCATCCCCGATCTCCCCTTGAACTGGTGCGGCTCCCACGCGTGGTCCATGAAGAGCGCGTGCGGCGGTGTCCCCGGATGGATCTTCGCCATCGCGGCGAACTCCCCCACGTCGTTGAAAACGCGCACCCGGTCGCCGTCCTCGATTCCCTTCCTCTTCGCCAGCGCCGGATTCAAGTAGACGTACGGCTCGCTTCGCTGGAGGCGCATCATGTACTTGTTCGACCGCCAGGTGGAGTGTATCCCGTAGCGCGTGTGAGGCGAGACGAAAGCGAGAGGGAATTTCTTCGGATGGAGCGGCAGGCGCGCCGTCGGGACGGCCGCGCCGAGCTTCAGAAAAATGTCGTGATCGACGCAGAACGTCTGCCGGCCGGAGAGAGTCGGGTACGGGCGCTTGAGGTGGACCTGCTCCTCGAACGAGTGATACGGCTTGTCGGTGTAGAGGGGCGACGTAAAGCCGGCGTTCTCGTTCAAGACGATGAAGCCGTGCCGGACCGCCTCCTCGAACTTCCACGGCTTGAAAGCCGGCACGTTCGAAAGGAGCCACTTCACCACGTCCTGGTTGGTCTTCAACTTCCCGCTCATCGTGAAGTCGTCGTGGAGCGTGTCGAGGTCGCGGACGACGGGCGCGTCCTTCCCTTCCTTCTTCACGTTGAACGCCGCGTCCACGAGCTTCGGCACCCCTCGCCTCTTGGCCGCCGCCTCGATCCCGGCGGCGAGCAGGCGGCAGATCTCCCACTCGCTCTTCGCCTCGCCGACGGGCTTGAGGCCGGGCGGGGGAACGATGAGGTTCGCGAAGCGGTGGTAGCCCACATCGCCGCGGATATCCCATCCCTCATAGTGGCTCTGGCCGGGGAGAACGTAGTCGGCCAGCTCGGCCGAAGAATCCATCCGGAAGTTGACGTTGACGTACAGGTCGGTCCCGTCGAGGACGGCCTTCTGGTAGTGCACCTGCGACTTGTTCCGCCTGAATATATTGTCGCCGAAGAGGATGCGCCCGCGCGGCTCGCCGAACCAGGCGAGCCATTTCTTCTCCCGACTCTCGTCGGCGATCTTGATGACCTCGGCGGGCGGAATCCCGGCCCGTTCGGCGAATTCCCTCTCGTCGGAGTAGTGCGTCTTGAACGTCTCCCACATCCGCCCGGAAATCCACTCCGAGAGGCCGCCGGACGCGAACCGCGCGGGCTTCGGATTGGAGAGAGGGCCGATCCCTCCCAGCGACCACTGGTGCTCCGTGTCCAGGCCCCCCGTCTCGGCCGCGTGGCCCGTGAGCGCGCACGCGAGAGCCTGCCCCCAGCAGGCGAGCACGCCCCAGGCGTACTTGTGGAGTGAGAACCCGATCGTGATCCCGGCCTTCTTCGCCGCGGCGAAGTCGCGCGTGAGCTTCACGACGACGGACGGATGGATGCCCGTGACCCGCGCCGTCGCCTCCGGGGAGAACTTCTCCGCCTCCGCCCGGACACGATCGAAGACCGTCGTGACGGCGATCGGCCGGCCGTCCTTCCCCTTCACCTCGAACGACCCCGTCAGAGCGGGGTCGGCCTCGCCCAGGCGGAGCGTGTCCTTCGCGTGCCCCATCGTCCCCAGGGCCTCGACCGGCGCGTTCTTCTTCCGGTCCCAGAAGTAGAAGACGTTCTCGCGGGGAAACTTCTTCAGGTCCGAGTCGCGGAGGAGCCGGCCGCTGTCCTTCCGGACGAGGAACGGAAGGTCGGTCTGCTCCTTGACGAACGCCTCGTTGACGAGCCCTTCCTTGAGAATGACGTGGACCATCGACATGGCGAGATACGAATCGGTCCCCGGCTTGATCGGAATCCAGAGGTCGGAGTGGATCGCCGTCGAGGAATGCTCGGGCGAGATCGTGACGATCTTCGCGCCGCGGTATTTCGCCTCCCAAAGGTAGTGGGCGTCGGGGATCCTCGTGACGTTCGGGTTGATCCCCCAAAGGATGATCCGGTCCGTCTCGAACCATGCGTCGAGCGAGTGGCCGACGTTCGGGATCCCGTAGGCGATCGAGGCGCCCGTGAACATGTCGCCCACGGCCGAGGAGGGATAGATGCGGACGGAACCGAGGAGGGAGCCGAGGCGAAGCGGCCCCGCCCGCCGCCCCTGCGAGACGATCCCCGTCCCGGCGTAGACCATGAGTCCGCCAGGGCCGTGCTTCTCCAGGATGTCGACGACCTTCTCGGATATCTCCGCGATCGCCCGGTCCCACGAGACTCTCTCCCATTTTCCCCCGCCCCGCTTCCCTTTTCTTTTCATCGGATAGAGGATGCGGTCCTTCTCGTACATCGCCTGGGAATTGATCGCCCCCTTGTTGCAGCCGCGCGGGTTGGCGTCGGGGATGTGCGGGTTGATCTGCGGGTATTCGGCGAGCTGTTCCTCGCGCGTGACGATCCCGTCCTTCGCGTAGACGCGCCACGCGCAGTTCCCCTGGCAATTGGAGCAGTGGAAGGCGTACCCCTGCGCGTCGCCGACCGTCGCGGCCCGCTCGTTCCGGTAGAGGTCCTCCCAGGCGCGCGAGGGCGCCTCGGGCGGTTTGGCCTTGAGCGCCTTCCGGTCGCGCTTCTTCCGCGCCGCTGACGCGGGGACGGGAACAAACGCCCCGATCCCCGCCACCCCCGCGCCCTTTACGAACTGCCGTCTGGTCAGCATGTCACAACCCTTGAAAGCCGATTCACTGGATTTTCTCCACCCCCACCCCACCCCCGTCAAGGGGGAGGGGATTCATGATCCGCCTGCTTGATCTTATCCTCCCCCCTTGCGGGGGAGGATAAAGGTGGGGGGGGCGATTCACCGATTCACCGATTCACCCTTTCACCCATTCACCCATTGACCCATTCACCGACTCACCGTTTCTTGATTCACTTCGCTATCGGAAGCCTCGGGTCGCTCGACCAGTCCTCCCAGGACCCGGTGTACTCCCGCACCTTCCCGTACCCCAGCATCTTCAGGACCATCGCCACGTCCGTCGAGCGGCCGATCCCCGTGTTGCAGTAGGTCACGATCTCCTTGTCCTTCGTGATCCCCCGCGCATCGAGGTCCTTCCGGATCTCGTCCAGCGGCTTGAGCGTCTCCACCGTCCCCGACATCCGCGACCACTCGTAATGGACGGCCCCGGGCACGCGGCCGCCGCGAGAGGCGCCGCCCTTGACCTCCTCGCCGATGAACTCCTTGAACGACCGCGTGTCCACGATCACGACGTCCTTTCGCTCCCGGTTCTTCTTGACCCACTCCGTCGTCACGACCTGGTCGAGGCGCGGCTTGGCGGCAAACTTCTTCTTCCCGAACTTCGGAACGTCCTGCGTCACGGGGCGCCCCTCTTTCATCCACTTCCGGAAGCCGCCGTTCAGGACGCGGACGTTGTCGTGGCCCATGTGCTGGAGGACGAACCAGACACCCGACGCGGCCGGCCCGTCGCCCGCGTCGTAGACGACGACGCGCGTCTTCGCGTCGATCCCCGCCGCGCCGAAGGTCTTCTCGGCGTC
>Ga0154722_1017_pt1 | contig 10108 bp, 8 predicted proteins | sample Rifle2008BG16ft_FD_105730 | JGI IMG/M metagenome (GOLD analysis project Ga0154722, IMG submission 105730) | Nitrospirae bacterium RBG_16_64_22 | reverse complement strand
CACGCCCACGACCTCGTCGACCAGACCTCGGTCCTTCATCGCGCGAGCCAGCGAGCCGCCCACGAGCCCCACCCCGATCACCGTCATCCGCCTGAAACGCATCGCGCCAAGCCTCCGTAGCCAAGACCGTCCGCCATCGGTCGACGGTTTGCTAACGCAAGAACCGTCACTATGCTATAATTCGTTAAGACGAGAATCAGACGGCGAGACAGGCGGCATTCTACCACACATTCCTGGCCGGAAAACGCCGATGTCCCCCGAGGGCACTCCTCTCTCCTTCCGCACGACGCGCCGCCGCTCTGGCCTGGAAAACAACGGCGGGCACCTATGAAGCCGACAATCGTTAGGAAGATCGCCCTTATTCTTCTGGCCCCGGCCCTTGCCGCCCTCGCATCCCTGGGCGTCCTCTACTCATTTCTCGCGCAGACGGCGGACGAAGCCCGCTTCATGAACGTCGCCGGCCGCCAGAGGATGATCTCCCAACAGCTCCTCGCCTACGCGAACACGGTTCGCATCGGCCAGCAGAAGGACCGGGACGGTCTTCGCGATCTAGTCGAGGCTTTCGGAAGATCTCTCGACCTTCTACAGAACGGAGGGATGCATCTCGACATGCGGCTGTCGCCAGCCCCTCTCCCTGTCCAGGACGAGATCGCCGCTGTCCGGGAGCACTGGAGCACCCTCCGCCCCGCCCTTCTCCTCGTCGCCGAACGGCCGACCCGGGACCCGGGCGCCGTGACCGCGTTCCATGTCATTCTGAGCAACATTCCCCTCCTCACGGAACGATCCGACGCCGTGGTCACGGCCTACGAATCCTCGTCCCGGTCGCTCAGGAACCGGATGCTCGCGGTCTTCGGCCTCGTGGCGGCCCTCGATTTCGGCCTTCTCCTGGCGGGTGTCTGGGTGGTCAAGCGGTACGTGGCCGACCGGAATCAGGCCGAGGGCGAGGTCCGGGATCAGACGTTTCGATGCCATTCGCTCTTCGAATCCGCCAACGACGCCATCTTCGTGGCCGACGCCGAATCGGGCGTGATCATCACAGCCAACCGCAAAGCGGGCGAGCTCCTGGGGAAGCCGGCCGGCGAGATCGTCGGGATGCACCAGGCCGATCTTCACCCACCGGAAGAAGCGGCCCGCTACAGGCGCATATTCCAGAAGCACATCGAAGACGGAGGCGCGATCGAGGGAGACATCTGGGTCCAGAAGGCCGACGGCTCCCGGGTCCCCGTCGAGATCAGCGCGAACGTCATTGACTGGGGAGACCAGAAGGTTGTCCTCGGGATCTTTCGGGACGTTACGGAGCGGAAGCGCATGGAAGCGCTCAAGGAGAGCGAAGAGAGCTTCCACGCCCTGGCCGACAACGCGAACGACGGAATCCTTGTTGCGGATCAGGAGGGGTTCCACGTCTATGCGAACCGGCGCATGAGCGAGATCACGGGGTACGGCGCGGAGGACCTCGCCAAGATGCACTTCCGCGGCCTCCTCCCGCCGGACGAGCTTTCGAAGGTGGCTGAGCGGTTCAAGAAACGTGTTGAGGGCGAATCCGCTCCCCGGCAGTACGAGACTGCCCTGCGGACGAAGGATGGAAGCCTCGTCCCGGTGGAGATCACATCGTCGGCAACAACGTGGCGCGGAAAGTTCGGCGTGATCGTCATCGTCCGGGACGTCTCCCAGCGCAGACAGATGGAAGAGGACATGGTCCGGATCGGGAAACTCGAGTCCCTGGGCGTCCTCGTCGGCGGGATCGCCCACGACTTCAACAACATCCTGACGGCCGTCCTGGGAAACATCAGCATAGTCCAGGCGCGCGCGGAACCGGGAAGCCCGACTCAGGAGAGGCTGGCCATGGCCGAGAAGGCCGCGCTTAGGGCCAGGGACCTGGTCCGACAGCTCCTCACCTTCTCCCGCGGCGGCGCGCCGGCCAGAAAAGCCGTCTCCATCGCCGACCTTGTCAGGCGGTCGGCCGGCATCGCGCTCGGCGGATCGAACGTCCGATGCGAATGCCTCCTGCCGGAGGACCTCTGGCCGGCCGAGGTAGACGAGGAACAGGTCGTCCAGGCCCTCGCCCACGTCCTGATGAACGCGGATGAATCGATGCCCGGCGGCGGCGTCATCCATATCCAGGCGGAAAACGTTCTCGCGGACGATGCGCTCGGCCTCCCCGTGGGTCCTGGCCGGTACGTCCGTGTGTCGGTCCGCGACCATGGGCCGGGAATAGCGCCAGAGCACCTCCGGCGGATCTTCGATCCCTACTTCACGACCAAGAAGAAGGCGCGCGGCCTCGGCCTCGCGATCACCGACTCCATCGCCCGAAGACACGGCGGACACGTCTCCGTCGAGTCGACGCCGGCGTCGGGAACGGCCTTCCAGCTCTATTTCCCGGCCTCGCAAGCTCCGGTCGAAGCGCCCCCGTCCGATCGGGGCGCGCCCGTTCGCGGACAGCGCAGAAGAGTTCTCGTGATGGATGACGAGGAGGCCGTCCGGGACGCTCTGGGCAGAATGCTCATGCACCTGGATTGCGACGTCACGGCCGCCGCCGACGGCGCGGCGGCCGTCGAGAGTTTCCGCGCGGTAATGGAGTCAGGGCAGTCCTTCGACGCCGTCATCCTGGACCTCACGATCCCGGGCGGCATGGGCGGGAAGGAGGCGGTTCGCAGGGTCTTGGAACTCGACCCGAACGCCCGCATCGTCGTCTCGAGCGGCTATTCGGACGACCCGGTCATGGCCGACTTCCGGGCGTACGGTTTCTGCGCCATTCTCAAGAAGCCCTACAGGATCGAGGAACTCCAGGAGACCCTCTCCCTCGCCTGGAAGCCCGCCGGAAAGGATCCTTCGCCCCCATAGGGCCGGGCTGGACAACCGGCCCTCGTTCCACGGCAGTCATGAGAGCGGCGAAGGTCCTCGGCGGAGGAGTTCGGACAGGGCTCGCAGGAACCTCTCGTTCTCCTCGGGAAGGCCGATCGTCACGCGGATTGCGGGCCCCATCGGCCGGACAATCACGCCCTTCCTGAGAAGGGCGTCCGAGAGGTCCTTCGCGGAACGCCCGTCCAGCGGAAGATAGAAAAAGTTCGCCTCGGTCGGGTAGAAAGAAACGCCCATTCTCCGAAACTCGCCGGACAGCAGGGCCTTTCCCTCTTCGTTCACCCGGCGGCTCCTCGCCACGTGGGCCTCGTCGGAGAGGGCCGCAAGAGCCGCGGCCTGGGCCAGGCGGTTCGTGTTGAACGGCTGTCGCACGCGCTCCAAGACGTCCGCGATCTCCGGCGTCGTAACGCCGTAGCCGATCCGGATTCCCGCCAGGCCGTATATCTTCGAAAACGTCCGGAAGACGATCGCCGGCCGCCCCTCGCGGACGTACCGGACCGTGTCGGGATAATCGGGACGGCCCGCGTACTCGGCGTATGCCTCGTCGAACGCCGCGACGACGTCCGCCGGAAGCGCGCTCATGAGCGGCTCGACCTCGCGCGCGCCGTTCGCCGTCCCCGTCGGGTTGTTCGGGTTCGCGACGAAGACGATCCGCGTCTTTTCCGTCACCGCCCCGGCCATCGCCGGAAGATCGTGAACGCCCTCTCTGAGATGGACCTTGACGAGGCGCGCTCCGACCGCCTGCGTGACGAGGGCGTAAACGACGAACGAAGGATCGCCCATCACGGCCTCGTCGCCCGGCGAGAGGACCGCGCGGGCCAGAAGCTCGATCACTTCGTTCGACCCGTTTCCCAGGACGATCTGGTCCGGAGAGACGCCGTGCTTCCGGGCAAGCGCCTCCTTGAGGCGGATTCCACTTCCTTCGGGGTAGCGATGGAGATTGGACATCTCCCCCTTGATCGCCTCCAGCGCAAGAGGCGAGGGGCCGATCGGGTTCTCGTTGGAGGCGAGCTTGATCGAGCCATGGATCCCGAGCTCCCGCTCGACTTCTTCGATCGGCTTCCCGGGAACGTACGGCTTGAGGCTCAGGATATGGGACGGAATCCGGATCGGCATCGAGCGCTACAGGTCTGCCGGGTAGGAACCGAGGACTTTCAGAAACAGGCAGCCGGCCTCGAGAGAGGCAATCGCCTCCTTCACGGCGGAATCCTCGACGTGGCCGGCGAGGTCCATGAAGAACAGATACTCCCAGGTCCGCTGTTTCGAGGGACGGGCGTCGAGGCGCGTGAGGTTGATCCCCCGGTGGGCGAACGGCTCAAGCATCTTGTAGAGCGCGCCGGGGCGGTCCTTGATCGAGAAGACAAGAGACGTCTTGTCGCGTCCCGTGCGAGGCGTCTCCTTCTTTCCGATCACCAGGAACCGCGTCTGGTTGTTGGGCCTGTCCTCGATCTTCGGTTCGACGATTTCGAGCCGGTACAGGGTCGCCGCCGCTTCGCTGGCGATGGCCGCCGCCTCGGGGTCCTTCGCCGCCATCTCGGCCGCCTTGGCCGTCGATGAGACTTCGACGATCTCGACGCGCGGCAGGTTCTTGTCCAGCCAGCCCCGGCACTGAGCCACGGCTTGCGGATGGCTGTAGACCTTCTTCACGCGAGAGAGGTTCCGTTCCGCGGAAAGAAGGTGCTGGGAGACATCCAGGAGGATCTCGGACGTGATCTTCAGGTCCGATTCGATCAGCGAATCCACCGTGTAGTTGATGACGCCCTCGGTCGAATTCTCGACCGGAACGACGCCGAACTCCATCCCTCCGCGCTCGACTTCCTTGAAAACGCCCGGAATCGTCTCGACGGGAACCGCCTCGACCGAGGAGCCGAAGCGCCTGAGACACGCGAGATGCGTGAACGTCGCCTCCGGCCCGAGATAGGCGACGCGAAGCGGCTTCTCCAGCGAGCGGCAGGCGGAGACGATCTCCCGGAAGACGGCGCGAAGACCGGCCGCCGGGAACGGCCCGGCGTTGGACCGCTCGATCTTCCCGAAGACCTCGTTCTCGCGGACGGGCGCGTACGTCTCCGCGCCGGTTTCGCGCTTGACCTCGCCGATCCGGACGGCGGTCTTCGCCCTCTCGTTGAGGAGCGCAAGGACCCGCGCGTCCAGTTCGTCGATTCTGTTTCTCAGGTCCTCGATCTCAGACATGTTCTACGTCCAACGTCCAATGTCCGAAGTCCACGGTTGAAGGTGCAACGTTTTCCGACTCACCCATTCACCCATTCACCCATTCACCGATCCCTGCTCCGCCCTCCTAACCAGCGCCTCGGCGATCTGGATGGCGTTGAGGGCCGCCCCTTTGCGCAGGTTGTCCGACACGAGCCAGAGGTTGAGGCCGTGCTTCACGGAATCGTCCCGCCGGATGCGCCCCACGTACACCTCGTCCTTCCCCGCGCCGGCGATCGGATGCGGGTATATCTTCCGGCCCGGGTCGTCGTAGACGATGACGCCCGGCTGTTCGGCCAGCAGGGCCCGCGCCTCGTTCGGATTCAACGGTCTTTCCAGCTCCACATTCACGGCCTCGGAATGACAGCGGAAAACGGGAACGCGGACGGTGGTCGACGTCACGGGAAGGTCCGGCAGACCCAGGATCTTTCTTGTCTCCCTGGCAATCTTCACCTCTTCCGAGGAATCCCCCGCCTCGTCGAACGAGCCGATGTGAGGGATGCAATTGAAGGCGATCTGGTGCGGGTAGACCTCCGGCTCGACCTCGCGGAAGGAAAGGAGGTCGCGCGTCTGGTTGAACAACTCGTCCATCGCCTTCTTGCCTGTCCCGGAGACGGACTGGTACGTGGAGACGACGACCCGCTTGATCCCGGCGGCCTTGTGAAGCGGGGCGAGGACCATGACGAGAGGCGTCGTCGTGCAGTTCGGGATGGCGACGATCCCCTTGTGCAATGCGAGGGCGTCCTCGTTCACCTCGGGCACGACGAGCGGTACGTCCGGGTCCATCCGGAAGACGGCTGAATCGTCGATCGCGATCCCGCCGACCGCGGCGATCTTCGGGCACCACTCCCGGCTGATCTCGTCCGTGGCCGACACGAACCCGATGTCGACACCGGCGAGATCGGCCTTCTCAAGTTCATGGACAATCCCGCTCACCTTCCCGCAGGAAAGGCGTTCGCCCGCCGAGCGCTTCGACGCGAACAGGCGGAGTTCCCCGACGGGGAAAGAACGCTCCTCCATGATCTCCAGCGTCTCCTTCCCCACCGCCCCCGTCGCGCCGATAATCGCGATCGAGTAGGCCGCCTTCTTCTTCAATCCTAAAGCTGTCATTGGAGCAGAATGAACTTTCATTGATTGGTCCCCTGCTTAATCGCGAATCGGCTCGTCTCACTCCCCCACTCACCGATTCCCCCATTCACCGATTCACCCGGTTCTTAGAAACGCTTCCACGATCCGATCTCCCATCTCGGCCGTCCCGACGATCTTCTCGCCCGGATCGCCCTGGGCGATGTCGCGCGTCCGCCACCCCGCGTCGAGGACGGCCGCCAATGCCCGGTCGAGGCGTTCCGCCGCGCTTCCCATCCCGAACGAGTACTTGAGCATCATCCCGGCGGAGAGAATCTGCGCGATCGGATTCGCGATCCCCTTTCCAGCGATGTCCGGCGCCGAGCCGCCCGACGGTTCGTACAAACCGAACGTCCCCTCGGCGAGCGAGGCCGACGGAAGCATCCCAAGCGACCCGGTGAGCTGGGCCGCCTCGTCGGATAGAATGTCGCCGAACATGTTGTCGGCCAGGACGACGTCGAACTGCCGGGGATTCCGGACGAGCTGCATCGCCGCGTTGTCCACGTACATGTGCGAAAGCTCCACGTCCGGATACTCCTTCCCGACGCGCGTCACGACCTCCCGCCAGAGCACCATCGTCGTCAGGACGTTCGCCTTGTCGATGGAGCAGACCTTCTTCCGGCGCTTGCGCGCCGTCTCGAACGCGACGCGCGCGATCCGCTCGATCTCGGGCGTCGTGTAGACGAGCGTATCGAACGCCCGCTCGTGTCCGTTCACGCGGTCCCGCCCCTTCGGCTGGCCGAAATAGATCCCGCCCGTCAACTCCCGGACGATCACGAGATCAAACCCCTCGCCGACGATGTCCGTCCGGAGGACGGAGGAACGCGCCAGCGCCGGGTAGACGATCGCAGGACGGAGGTTGGCGAAGAGGCCGAACGTCTTCCGCAGAGGCAGAAGGGCGCCCCGCTCCGGCTGTTGATCGGGCGGAAGGCGCTCCCACTTTGGCCCGCCGACCGAGCCGAAGAGGATCGCGTCCGCCTCCCGGCACGCCTTGAGCGTCGTCTCCGGAAGGGCCTTCCCCTCCTTGTCGATCCCCGCCCCCCCTACGTTGCAGGGGGTCTTCTCGAAGCGGACGCCTTCCGACTTCTCGACGGCGGCCAGGAACTTCTCCGCCTCGGCCATCACCTCCGGCCCGATCCCGTCGCCGGGAAGGACGGCGATCTTGAAGCTTCCCTCACGCATCAATCCGGCTCCACGAGACGCATTCGGAGAAGCTTCTTGGCCAAAGCATAGATGTCGACCTGGCTCCCCTCTTTTCGGATGCCGACCGCCGCAATCAGGATCACAACCTTGTCCTTCTCGATTCGATAGATGATGCGGTACCTCTGCCCGGCCGCCCGAAGGCTCCGATACCCGGTCAGTTCCCCCATCAGCGGTTTGCCTTGCTTGTCGGGATCCTTGGCAAGGCCGTCGATCCGTTCAGCGATCTTCTCCCGAATTCTGCGATCCCGGATGGCGCCGAGCATCCGAGCCGCGGTTCTGGTCAGCTCGACTCGCCATATCACGAGAGAAGTCTGCTCTTGGCCGCCTTCCAGGCGACGGTCTTTCCTTCGTCCGCTTCCTGGATGCTCTTGCGCAGAGCCGCCATGAGATTCTCGTCTCCCATGACCTCCAGGGTTTCGACGAGGGATTCGTACAAGTGCCAGGGAAGGAGGGCCATCACGGGTCTTCCGCGACGCGTCACCGCCACGGCCTCCATGTCTTCCGCGAGACGCTCGGGAAGCGACGTAAGTTCATGGCGGGCTTCCGTGATTGGAATGTCCTTTATCATCGTCTCATCTCCATGTTCACTTCAATGTACGTCGAATGGAACAGACCGTCAAGTCCCCTTTTCCCCGGAGACTACACGTGTTCAAGCCCCTTTTGGGCTTCTCCCGAGGGCTTCCGGTGCTTCTTGAAGTGGTCGAGCTTGTTGAGCGCGTTCAGGTACGCCTTCGCGGAGGCCACGATGATGTCCGTGTCGGCACCCTGGCCGATCACCGTCCGCCCCCCCTCGTGGACCCGCACGGTCACCTCCCCCTGCGCGTCCGTTCCGCCCGTGATCGCGCTCACCACGTACGACTCCAGGTTGCTCTTCGTCCCCGTGAGGGCCGCGATCGTCCTGTACGTGGCGTCGACGGGCCCGTCCCCGCTCTCCTCCCGGTCCTCTCGTTTTCCGTGGATCTCGAGCGAAATCGACGCCGTCGGCTTCTGCTCCGTCCCGCTCTTGACGAACAGGGATTTGAGGACGAAAGCCTCCGGGATTCGCGTCACCTCCTCGGCCACGATCGCTTCCAGGTCCTCTTCATAGACTTCCTTCTTCTGGTCGGCCAGGTGCTTGAAGCGCTCGAACGCCTTGTTGACCTCCTCGTCGGAGAGGCGGTATCCCATCTTCTCCAGGCGGTCCCGGAAGGCGTGGCGGCCGGAGTGTTTCCCCAGGACCAGGTGGCTCTTGACGACGCCCACCGACTGGGGGGTCATGATCTCGTACGTGCTCTTCTCCTTGAGAAGACCGTCCTGGTGGATCCCCGACTCGTGGGCGAAGGCGTTGGCCCCCACGATCGCCTTGTTCGGCTGGACGACCATCCCCGTGATCGTGCTCACGAGGCGGCTCGCCGGATAGATCTCCTCGGTCACGATCCGCGTGTCGGCACCCAGAACGTCCTTCCGCGTCCGCAGGGCCATGACGATCTCTTCCATCGAGGCGTTCCCCGCCCGCTCGCCGATCCCGTTGATCGTGCACTCCACCTGCCCCGCTCCGTTCACGATCGCGGCAATGGAGTTGGCCACCGCGAGCCCCAGGTCGTTGTGGCAGTGGACGGAAATGACCGCCTTGTGCGCGTTCGGGACCTTCTCCACGATCCCGCGGATGAGTGCCCCGAACTCGTCGGGCACGGCGTACCCGACGGTGTCCGGAATGTTGACCGTCCCCGCGCCCGCGTCGATCACGGCCTCGATGACCCGGAAGAGGTACTCTGGATCCGACCGGCTCGCGTCCATCGGCGAGAACTCGACGTCCTCCACGTAATTCCGGGCGCGTTTGACCATCTCCACCGCCCGCTCCATCGCCTGCTCCCGCGTCATCCGGAACTGGTGTTTGAGGTGAATATCGGACGTGGAGATGAAGGTGTGGATGCGCGGCCGCTCGGCCTCCCTGAGCGCCTCCCAGGCCCGATCGACGTCCTTATCGACCGCCCGCGCGAGACTGCAGACGATCGGTCCGCCCCGGATCTCGCGCGAGATCCGCTGGACCGCCTCGAAGTCGCCGGGCGAGCTGATGGCGAACCCCGCCTCGATCACGTCCACGTTCAAGCGCGCGAGCTGGCGCGCCACGGCCAGTTTCTGCTCGACGTTCATGCTCGCGCCAGGACACTGCTCCCCGTCCCGGAGCGTCGTATCGAAAATCCGGATCATCCGCGTCATGGAAGACCTCCTTTGCGACGCCAAAGACAACCACTACTGCAAATTGGAAATTGTAAATTGCAAATTGGAAAACGAATGACAAATACCACAATTTTGAAATTTACAATTTCCAATTTACAATTTCCAATTTGTAATTTGCAATTTCTTACTCCCCCACCATCGCCTGACGATAAGAAAAAAGCCTCCGCCCCTCGGCGGAATGCCGCCCAGGGACGAAGGCTTCGACACGGCCTCCGCGGTACCACCCTGATTCGGAGTCCCGCCGTGGCGGGACTCCGCGCTTCATTCGGTCGCTGACGCGGACCTTTGCGGTCCCGACTACAGGGGCCTAGAACCCTTTCGCGGGGACGGCTCCGAGGCGAGTTCCGCGGCACCGCCCGCCGGTTCGCACCAGCCACCGGCTCTCTCAAGGACGGCCTTCCGCGTACTGCTCCTCTGAGTTCCGCGGCACCGCCCGCCGGTTCGCACCAGCCACCGGCTCTCTCAAGGACGGCCTTCCGCGTACTGCTCCTCT
>Ga0154722_1101_pt4 | contig 10231 bp, 11 predicted proteins | sample Rifle2008BG16ft_FD_105730 | JGI IMG/M metagenome (GOLD analysis project Ga0154722, IMG submission 105730) | Nitrospirae bacterium RBG_16_64_22 | reverse complement strand
GCGATTCCGCGGCCAGGTTGATCTTCGCCAGCCGGTCCAGCCATGCTTGCACGGCGGGACCGGAGCCGTCGCGCAGGCTGGCGGGATGCGCGAGGTCATGAACGGGGATCCACGCCTCCCCCTGACGCACGCGCAAGTCGGGACTGAGCACGTAGCGACCGTGGGCGATGCGCAGGAACAGTTTCTTGTTGTAAAGGTCGACACGCCCGATTTCGTTCTTTGCAAGCAACCCGGACAAATAGGCCCGGCGCTTGCGGTAGTCGGGCACGGCATTCTCCGGGAAGGCCGCCAGCGCGGCGAAATCGGCCGTGGCAAATCCGATGTTCGCGTAGAGGCCCTTCGCGCCTTCAACACGGGCTCTCATGGCGGACAGCATGATCTGGACCAGCAGGTATTCGCCGCCGGCGCGATCGAGCTTTCTCAGTCTCGAATCCGCCATGAGGGGCAGACTCGGCGGCGCGAGGGCTTCCCACAGCCGGGCGAGCGGGCCTCTGGCGAAGGCGGGATCGCCCATTGCCCGCGAGAGCGCAAGGTGGAGCGCGGTGCGGCCGAAGGCGTCGGCGGCCCCGGGGTCGGCGCCGCGTTCGCAAAACGCTTCCACCAGGGCGACGTTTCCGACGCAGGCGGCGGCCATGAGGGGGGTGAGGTTGTGCGGCGTCCGGTATTCGATGCCGTGGGTCTCCACGGCGGCGAGCGCGGGTTTGAGGTTCTTCGTCTCGAACTGGTCGAGGTGTTTTCTTGTCAGCGCGGCGCGCTCGCCCGGAGCGGGTCTTTCCGCGCAGAAGCCCATCCGCGCCAGCGACTCCCTATACCACGGCTCGTCGAGCAGCATGGCGTACTCGTACAGTTGCCGTCTCGCCTTGCTGGAAACCCCCTTGGGGTCGAGCGCGCTTCGGACGATATGCTCCAGCCGGGTGAGGTCCATCACCTCCCAGGGTACGGGCCGATGTCCGAGCATGGTGTTGCGAATGGCCGCGGCCTGTTCCAGCCGGCCTTGCAGTTCCAACCGCCGGGCCTCGCGGCTCCATTCCTCCGCGTCGGATCGCTGCGCCGCAAGGCGGACTTCCTCGCCGGCCGTCTTCAGACCGAGCAAAGCGAGAAACGGATGGGAGGGGTCTTCTTCGATGAGCGTGACGCCCTCCACGGCGCGGGTCACCGCAACGTAGAAGGCATTGACGAAGAACTTGTAGATCTCGAGCGATTTGTCGGTCTTGTCCTTGGCGCGGGCGTAGTCCAGGGTCTCGCGTTCGAGGTCGGCGCCGGCGACGCCTCGGGCGATTTCGGCGAACGCCGCGCGCGCCGAGGAGACGAGATTGAAAAGCAGCGCGTGTTCGTATTCCAGCCCCTTGGCCTCGCGCACCGAGAACACCAGCGGGGTGCGGAAGCGGCTCGCGGCGGCGGGCTTGTCCTCGTCGCGCAGGACCAGCACCGCGACCCGCGCCGACTGGCGAGTCCGCGCGTCCAGCTCGCGCAAGACGGCGTCTTTCGCCGGGAGAAGTTCCACGCTGCCTGCGCGGTCGGACGCGCTCGTCGAAAGGTAGTTGCTCTCCCGGTCCACGGACCCGAAGCGGGCGTGCTTGAGCTTGATACAGCGGTTGGCGAGAGCCGTCACCGCGGGGCTGTTGCGGTAGTTTGCGGCGAGGATGCGCAACGCGCGCTGTGGATCCATGTCCTCCGACTGCCAGAACAGCCGCCGCAGCCCCGCCCAGGAAAAGAAATTGGGATGCACCACCTGGTTGGCGTCGCCGGTAAGCAGAAAATGGCCGGCGCGCTTCAGCCCCTTGAGGGCAAGGGAGAGCTGGGCGTTGGTGAAGTCCTGCACCTCGTCCACCACGACGAAGTCGTAGCGCGGGTCGACGCGCGCGAGGTAGCTGTGGGCGACGATGTTGGGGTCGTAGAGTCGTGCTTCCGTGAGCCAGAGCAGGTATTTCTCGAAAAGGGCGTAAACCTTTTCCCGTTCCTCAGGCGTAAACACCGACTGACGCACTCCCAGGGCGAGATAATCGGCGCGGGAAAGCCAGGGTTTGTCCGCCGCGCCGCCGGTCAGCACGCCGCGGAATTCCTCGAACAGGCGGTGCGGGTCGGACAGGCCCAAGGCGCGCCGGTGGCGCTCGAACCAGGCGCGAAAGGCGGCGAAATCCACCTCGCGCCCCGGCGGGGCCTCGATGGTTTCGAGCAGTTCACGAAAGGCGAGAAAGTCCACCTCTTGCCGCGGATTCTCGTAGTGGTGGGCGCGGTAAAGGGTGCGCGCGTGTTCGGCGAGGTAGGCCGACAGCGTCACGTACAACACCTCGCCTTCGAGATGCTTCATGCGCTCCAGGGTCAACGCAGTCTTGCCGCTGCCGGCCGAGCCCACGACGATGAGCGGGGGCGGCAGGCGAAAGAGCGCCTCTTGCGCGTCGTCGAAACACAACGGCTTGTCGAGCAGATGAAAACGGGAACGCTCAGGATGGACGTAGGGCAGCGTCGGCGCATCGGCCGCTTCGGAGGCGTCTACCTCGACCAACCGCGCCTCGTCCACCGCCGCCCCGCGCAGGAAGCGCGATTTCTCGTAGGAGTGGTTCTCAATGATCTCAAGCAACAAGAGACAGGTCTCGCCGCGGTGCCGCGCGATTCGGAGGAGCAGCCGGTTGGCGTCATCCAGCCGCGCCCGGTAGAAGCCGCCCTGGGCGAGCTTCTTGACCTGGGCGGCGCGGAAATCGCCGCGCTCGAGCGCCGCAACGACCTTGTCGTAGCGGGCACGGTGGGGGCCGGGGTGGAGGTCGGCGTATTCGAGGATGCGCATGGCGGAACTCTGAAGATTAGACGGTCCGGAGATTGTCGCCGACCCCGGCCAAGGTGTCAAGCGCGACGCAACAGCGCGCCAACGCCGGGGGAGCACCACGCCCAAGGCGCCGATGCTTCTACCTGCCCACCGCTCTTGCGATCTTCACCAGCAATCCGACCCCGAATTACGATCGGGGCAGGCTCCGAAGTCACGCTGGACGGCGGTCAACCGGGCGATGTTCGGCGATTCCGGCACTCTCATCGAGGTCCCGGGCTTTTGGGACACGGGCCTGACGCTCATCGAGGGGATGGTGGAGGAGGCGGAGGGGCCGGCGGAGGAGAGATAGCCGCCGCGACGTTCTGCTTTCAAGCGATCCCGCGCGGATCGAGAGAGCCGCTTCAGCCTTGCCGGGAGAGCATCTTGGTGTTATCTTTCGTATGCGCGCGGAGGAGTGTCATGGCGGTTGTTGCCTACAAGCAGCTTTCTCTTCGAAGAACCGCTGAACGCATGAGAGAGGAGGAGGACCCCTGGCTCTGCGTCCGCGAGTTCCTGGACGATTTCTACGCCGCCGATGGCGCCGGGCGCGTCCGGATGATCTTGGAACGCCCGGAGCGGGTCGGCGATCCGCGGTTCGACGCCTATTTGGGGGCTCTTGCGGAACACATGGCGATCCACTACGGTCTCTCGGTTCCTGCCTGGGCAGTTGAGCCCGACCGATTCCTGGATCGATGGTGGTTTCCGACGACGTTCAAGAGCCTGCACGCGATCGCCCTCGTCCAGAGCCCGGCCTCTTTCAGGCGGCGGGGCATCTTCGTGGATGATACGGAACTTAAGCGTTGTTGAGCGGGCGGTGAATCCTTGGACCGTGCCGAGATCATCCGTTGCTTGACGGCCCTGGCGGAACGGCTCTCCGCGCGCGGGATCCGCGGGGATCTGTACCTCGTTGGGGGCGCCGCCATGGCCCTGGCCTTCGACGCCCGGCACGCGACGAAGGATGTCGACGCCGTCTTCGCGCCCAAGTCCGAGATCTACGAGGCGGCGCGGGAGATCGCCAAGGAATTCGGATTGCCCGATGGATGGCTCAATGACGCCGTGAAAGGGTACATTGGCCGTCCCGATCCGGCAGCTCTGCCGGTTCTCGATCTTCCGGGTCTTAGGGTCATGGCCGCGTCGGCCCGGCATCTTCTTGCGATGAAGTGCTTGGCCGCCCGCAGGGAGGACGAAGAGGATCTCCGCTTCCTCCTGGCGCGCGTCGGAATCAAGAGCGTCAGCGATGCCATGGAGATCGTCCAGGCAGTCTATCCGGAAGCGCGAATCCCTCCCCGCGCCAGATTCATGCTTGAGGAGATCTTCGGGCCGCGCGGCGACTGAACCGAAAGCGTTCGACGATTCTCGGCCCTTCCGACACCGTTTCTCCTCACGCCCTTCTGTTGCTATGCCTACGCCTTTGCAGAGCTTCTCGTTCTCTCGCTCTACCAGATTTTCAAGCGGGAAGGAGAATCGTTCGTGCCGAAGTACATCGACCTCCTGGCCTCGAGAAGATCGGGCTCGCCTAAGTGCCTCCTCGCCCGGATCGGGATCGACATCGAGGCCCCCGGCTTCTGGGATGCGGGACTTTCGTTCATCGAGGAGATGGTGGAGGAGGCGGAGGAGCTGGCGGGCAAACGCGAGGGGAGTGCCTGCTACAGCCCCATCTTGCTCAACAGTCTCTCCGCTGGGACGGCCTTTCCCTCGGCGTACTCAGTCCTGGCGCGTGCGATCTCATCGAGAAGTCCGGCGTCCTTCAGCTCGTCCAGCGTGTCCAGAAGGTCCAGCATCTCCTCGTAGGGCACAAGAAAGGAGACGGGCTTTCCCCGCGAGACGACCATGGAAGGTTTCTTCGATCGTATGAGCCACGAGAGCCCCGCCTGCGCCTCGCGCACGTTCAAGGGCCTGGCTTCCTTCAGGAGCGATCGAGCCGTCATCTGAGATCTCCAGCGTATTGCGGATGTATATTCAATATCCCGATACGACCGCGCCGTCAAGGGAAGCGTCACACCCAAGACGGGATGCCTCTACCTGACCACCGCTCTTGCGATCTTCACCAACAATCTGAGGCTGTCCGGATCCGCTTCCTTGAGCAGGCTCCCGAGGCTCGCCTTCAACTCCTTCGGGCTTCCGGCCCGATGGGCGGCGATGCTGTTGACAAACAATCAAGTCTTGGCTATGTTTGTCTTACAAGGCAAGCGAAATCGGTTGTTCCTCTCTCCAGGACCGAAGACTGGCATGGGATTCCGAGAATTTCAGCGGCATCTTCTCTCTCTCTCAACGGAGTAACGTAAGCCTCGTCAAATCCCTCTCCCGCGGTTTCTTCGCTCGATCCATCACCCTTCTTTTCTCTCTCCTCATTGCTTCGGCGGCGACAGGATGCGCGTCCAAGGGATCTTCTCCTCCACCTCAGACGGGCGAGTCCGCCGCTCGCAACAGCACGGCCAGAATCCCTGCCACGGGGTCCCACGAACAGAGGACATATCTAAATCCCTCGGCCCGGTTCGACGGCTACGCCGCAGTTTACGTGGATCTCCCAAGGATGGATACAACGGCCGACCGGAATGCGAAGGTTGAGGACTTCCTAAATCAGATTCAGGGAATCTTCCGCGTCTCTCTCGTTCAGTCCCTGCAAGATTCAAAGAAGTTTCGGCTCGTAACCACCGACCAGGCGGCCGCAAGAGCCGCCGGTCCACACCTCGTCTGTCGAAGCGACGTCTTGGTCCATTTCGGCAGCACCGCCGTGCGGCTGCTGGTCGGCATGGGTGCGGGGCGGAGCAAGCTCATCGAGGTTGTGAGCCTTGAAGACCCTCGGACGGGGGAAATCCTCCTCAAATACACCGGCTGGGGCGGCGCGGTCGGAGGCTTTGGATCCCAAATTCTCGGCAAGATGAGAAGCGATGCGTTCGAGATGGCGAGATACTTCAGCAATCTCGTTCCCGCGCCCCAGACTCCTCCAACCGCCGATGTTCCTTCCCAAGCGCAACGAGGCTCCTCGCCCCCGCCTGCAACATCCGCTTTTCCTCCCGCATCATCAGCCGTTGCAAGAGGAGCGGGCGAGCCTTCGTCCGCAGGAGTTTCTGCCGAGAACACCCTGCTCATCAAGGGGCTCAGGGCGAGCAAGCAAGCCGGTCACGCAGGCCAGAGCCTCTGGACGCTCACGGGAACCATCGTGAACCCAACGGGCCGCGTTGCCTCTCAAGCCAGCCTGATGGCGATCTTCCTTGATGAGCCAGGAGGAGAGGTCCTCCGGGATCAGCAGGCTTTTCCGCTGTCCCAGGCGGCCCCGGAATCCGCGTTCGCGTGGAAGGTGAACGCCGTCCCCCAAACGGCCTCGAAGGTGAAGGTCCGGGTCGTCGGAGCGACGTGGGCGGGGGGCGGGGGAAAGTGAGCCGGACCCGCTTCTCCAACGCATCCAATCATGTTCCCACTCCACCAGTGGGGGAGTGGGCGGGGTGAGGGGGGTCTCGGTTCCATGGTGACCGCCGTTTCCAAACGCTTGGTATTGCTGGCTCTTGGTTCCACTTTCCTCTCAGGTTGCACGAGTGCAGAGCGGAGAGATTTTGCTCAGGGGCTCCTCGAAGGAGCGGTCGAAGCCACCTCCATGATGGCGGCAACGAGGGGCGGGAAGTACGTGCAATACGCTCCGATCGCCCAAGCCGCCGCCCAGATGTTCGAGCCCGTCCAGGATCTACCGCCCTTCCAGGAAGAGCCAGAGATTCATTTCGGGGACATGCCGGGGGCGATCAGCGCGGCATCGGGCGATCCCTACTCTGGCGACCGATATCAAAGCTCAGGGAACTGGGATGTGCAAGGCATCGTTAACCGGCTAGCCGAAGCTTCCGTCCTCGCGAAGTACCCGGTCACGGTGAACCCTGATCCTACCGAAAATGCCGCAGCCGACGGGGCCAGGATATTCGTGAATCAGGGTCTTCTGCGCGCGGCGGCGAGCGAAGATGAGCTTGCTCTCATCCTCGGGCACGAAATCGCACACAACCATCTTCGCCATCCCCAGGATACTCCGCAACACGTTCAATGGGCGCGTCTCCTTCAACAGGTGGGGACCGCCTTCCTGAAAGACGATGGCGCCCGACTCGCCGCATTCGGTCTTACACAAGCCGTCAAAGGCGCGCACACAAGACCGCGGGAAACCGAAGCGGATCTCCTTGGAACGCGGATCGCCTTCAACGCTGGTTATGACCCGGTTCGAGGGACTTCGTTCTTCCGAAGAAGCATGGAACGGAACCGGACCGCATTGCGTCAGATCGCAGGCCTTCGGAATCAGATTTCCGCACTCAAGGCTTCGATGACGTCGGCGGCAACCAACATGGCGCGCGAGGAGGGGTATCAGGCCAAGGCGAGATCCTGGATGGAGCAGGCGAGAGTCAATCGAGATCGCGCTGTAATCATTCATGGTCGGTACAGGACAGTCCGGTCGAACAACCAAGTTGTCAATTTCGAAAACAGATACCACTACCAGGTGAACGTTTATAACCAAGCGTGGGAGAGATACCAGCGCGCCGCTCAATACAAAGCGGGCGTGAAGGTCCGCTTTGATTCGTCCCGACGTTATTTCGATCGGGCTGTTGAGCACCATCTTCTCAGCATCGTGCCTTTCGTCCAGGACCATCCGATGGACTCCGAGCGCATCCGCAACATCGTCGCGCTGACCCACCAACTAAGGAGCGGGGGAGGGGATGAGCGGGTCGCGAGCAGGCCTGGAGGGGTTCCAACCGCGGGCGGGAGCGTGGGGAAGCCGTTGGCGGCGACGGTTGCAACGACGGCCATGAGTCAGCACGCCGCGCAGGTTGTTCCGCTCGAACCGATGTCCACCGGCTCTTCGGTTCCAGCCGCCGAGGCGGTGGCGGTTGTACTGCCCGAGGCCGAGGCGGGCCGGGACGCCTTACCCGCGATGGCCGAAGCAGAAGCCCGGCCCGAGCAAGAGGCCTTTCCGGCCCATGCGCACACGGGGAGGAGTGCCGCCGTGGTGCGGACGGTGGTCGAGGAGGGGGCGGCCCCCGCCGGCAAGACCGATCAACTCCCGAGGAAGCTCTTCATTCGGGGGTTCAGGACTTCGCAAGAGATTTCCTTCGGAGAAACCGGCAGTGTGAATGTCTGGTCGATCTCGGGGGCTGTTGTCAATCCAACCGGGCGGCCAATGAAGCAGGCCCGGCTCAGAGCGATCTTCTACGATGGCGCCGGCGAAGAAGTTCACAAAGAGGAAAGGACCGTGTCGTTTCAATCGGGTGTCACTGAAGCGCCGCTTGCCTGGAGCGTGAAGGGCGTTGCCCTTCGCGCGCAACGGGTGGGGGTCACGATTGTGGGGACAGACGCGATAGAGCGCGAAAAGCCGAAGACGGCGAAAAAGGCGAAGCGCTCGACATGAAATCCGCTTGCCGTTATCCACCAACCCTTCCTGGAGGCAGAGTATGAAGCGTCTCGCGTTCATCTCGGGCTTGCTGTTCGTTCTGGGTCTCTTCGGTTGCGACAACCAGACGGCGTCGGATCTGGGGCTGTGCGAGGAGGAGTTCATCTTCAACAACAAGGTAAGCGACACCGTCAAGGTCTGGTTTGACGGGGTCTACTGGACAACGGTATCTCCGGGAGCGCAAGACAGAAGGGACACTAAGGAGGGGAACCACACGTTGCGGGTCTGCGATGCCGCGAATGAATCAGTCTGTAGAGACTGGAATGTGAAGGTCGACGCATGTATGGAGTTCACCTTTGATCTCGTGTACTGAGGCAAACAGAACGAGGTGTGTTACGCCGCGACGCCGGGATGTCCTCAACTCACTGGGTACACGGGAATCGACTACAAAGCAAAGAGCGAGCAGACGACGGTCAAGGTGGGGCTGAAGTACGTCTGGTGACCTGCTTGCGCCATCGCACCCTCCCTCTCCTCCGGCCTCGGGGGAGAGGGAGGGCGGTTGTTCGCATTTTGCAGATCATCTGGTCCGGTTAGGCCACTTTCTCAAGACGCTCCGCCACCCAGACCTTGATGATCGATTGCCGGGGGACGCCCAGGCGTCTCGCCTCCCGGTCTAGCTGGTGGATCATCCACAAAGGAAAATCCACGTTTACCCTTTTCTGCTCCTGCTTGGGTCTCCTGGCTTTCGACAGGTCTAGATACTTGGCAACGCTTCCGCCTTCGTCGAATTGCTTGTCAAATTTCGCGGTTTTCATATATTTCAACCTCCTCCTTCCGCGAGCGCCGGACGGAGATGATCCTGATCCGTTCGCTTCGATAGGTGACGACCGCCGACCAATGTTTGCCTGAAATTCTTCCGATCACCACGAATCTCGGCTCATCACTCGTTCTGGCGGGAACTTCGACAAAGTCCGGATCGTCCCAAAGGGCTTGGGCTTCATGAAAATCGATTCCGTGTTTTTCCCTGTTGTGGGCGCTCTTCTTGGGGTCGAAATCGAAATCCATGGTATATTATCTATACTTCTTGTATACCTATTGTCAATACTCTTCGCCCGGGACTGGCTGGCCACGTTTGGGGGGCTGATGGAAGACCCGTTCAGGGCAGTGAAAGTATTGATCAGCGGACGTCTCATCGTCCTGAACTGGAAGCTTAGGATTCGGTATGAAGGGGAGGGCAAGTCGGCTCCTGGGCGCTCCTTGAGGCCGTTTTGCCGGGTCAACCTTCCTTTGCGGCCGCGAGCAGGTCCCGGTAGCTCTCGTATACGTCCCTCCGGGGCCCAACGTAGAGAACATCCACGGTCTTCTCGGCTTCGTTGTATCGGTAGATGATGCGGTGGCTCCGCACCCGGTGGGAGCGGAAACCGGACAACTCGAAGCGAAGCTCATGCCCCAAGAGGGGGTTCAGGGCTAGATCGCGAATCCCTTCTCGGATCCGCCGTTTGATATCCGGGTGCAATCTCCGTACGAGAGCTGCCGCTTCGGGCGTATACCGTGTCCGGAGGGCCTTCATTCAGGCTCTTTCTTTGCCGAAGGCATCCTCGTGGCTTACCCACCGGCTGCCGCGGGCCTGCCTGAGAGATCGGGTGAGCGACCGCATCGCCCGGGCGTCGCTCAGAAGCTCGATCGTCTCCAGGAGCCCTTCGTAGCGATCCGGCGAGAGTACGACCGCGGCGGGGACGCCGCCCCTGGTGATTGCGAGCACCTCATCCTTCTCCGCAAGGTCCCGAATCAGCTTCAGGAAGCGGCTCTTCGCATTGGTTGCCGAAATAAAATGGTCGATCTGCGTCATCGCCTCCTCCTCCAGGTCATGTTTATGGTCATTATACTGGTCTCTCTCGGCATGGGTCAAGACGCAGGTTGGATATTATGTATCGTCAAGCGCAGGAGCGGCAGTCCAAGAGACCTTTACGCCGTCAGCATGTAGGCGTGGGTTGGAGTACGTCTGGCGATCCGTGTCCCGCCGTCCCCGCCCGGCCGGTGGCGACGAGAATGAACTGCCCGAGTCGGCC
>Ga0154722_1027_pt1 | contig 10281 bp, 11 predicted proteins | sample Rifle2008BG16ft_FD_105730 | JGI IMG/M metagenome (GOLD analysis project Ga0154722, IMG submission 105730) | Nitrospirae bacterium RBG_16_64_22 | reverse complement strand
TCAAGGCGGATCTCGCGGTCCGGCGTCCAGTCCGAGTCGGCCCTTCCCGGAGCTGGAGGACCGTCGAAGGCGAGCCGGATGCGGCCGACGTTCAGCGCGCCGACCATGACGACGGCGGCCGGCCCGGCGTCGGTCTCCATCGTGACGACGATGCGCTCGTTCGTCGAAAACAGGTCTTTGACCCATGGGACGGAAAGATCGTTTACGGGGAGAAGACGTCCCCGGCGATGACAAACGGCCGTCACGCGGCCTGCGAGCGGCGCATGGATCCGGTGATAGTCGCGGGGAGAGAGGTAGATCGTGGCGAAGGTCCCGCCCTGGAACGGGGACGCGGCTTGGGGAGATCCGAGAAGGTCGGCGGCGGAATAGTCGAGCCCCTTGGCCTGGATGAGACGACCATCCTCGATCGTTCCGGCCGTGACGAGCCGGCCGTCAACGGGCGAGATGACCCCGTCGGGCGATGGATCGAGGGGCCGGGCGCCCTCCTTCAGCGGGCGGACGAAGAACTCGCCGAGCGTCCGGTATCCGCCCGGAGGGACGTCCGCCTCTTCCATGGTGACGCCGTAATGGCCGACGTACCGGGAAATAACCCGGTCGAGGAGAGGGCGCGGCCAGCGCCGGTCGGCCAGCCAGCCCACAAGCCTGGAGACGAGCCGGAGGGGGAGGAACCGGAGAACGTGAAGGGCGACCGGCGGACGGTGATCCATCAAGAGATTGTAAATTGTAAATTGGAAATTGGAAATTGGAAATTTAAAGGAGACGAGCCGGAGGGGAGGAGCCGGAGAACGTGAAGGGCGACCGGGGGACGGTGATCCATCAAGAGATTGTAAATTGGAAATTGTAAATTGGACATTGGACATTGAAAATTGAAAAATGGACATTAAACGTCCGCTCGACCGGCTCAGGTTTCAGTTCCCCTGCCTGCTTCGCCTGCGGTGGCGCAGGCAGGGGCCAGGGTGGCCGTCAGTTCTTCGAGCTGGGCCGAGAGCTTCTCCCACTCCTCGGTCAGGTGCTTCACCTCCTCTTTGACCCGCCCGTGCCCGGCTAGGAGATCAAAGAAGGCTTCCTTCTTCTCGTATGCGGCCGGGTCGGCCATGAGGCGTTCCATCTCTTCCTTCCTCGCCAGGGCGGCGCCCAGCTTTTCCTCCACCTTCCTGACCCGGCTTCTGAGGCCGGACGTGGCGTTCCGGGCCTCAGCCTCGGCCCGCTTCTGCTCGCGGGTCTTCCGCCCCGGAGCCGCCTTCGGCTGCGTGGGGGGAGCTTCCTCTTTCTGGCCCGGCTTGGGCGCGCTTGGTGCGCGTTCGGCTTCGAGGCTCTTCTTGTACAGGTGGTAGTCGTAGTCGCCGGGATAGAGCGTCACAAGGCCCCCGTCGATTTCCACGATCACGTTGGCGATGGCGCGGATCAGGTGCCGGTCGTGCGTGATGAAGGCGACCGTCCCCGTAAACCGGGAGAGGGCCGATTCGAGGATGTCTCGGGACGGGATGTCCAGATGGTTCGTCGGCTCGTCGAGGCAGAGGAAGTTCGCCGGGCGGACGAGCATCTTGGCCAGTGCCACGCGGGCTTTCTCGCCCCCCGAGAGGACGGAGATCTTCTTGTCGACGTCGTCTCCCGTGAAGAGGAACGCGCCGAGTAGGGTCCGGATGCGCTCATGGGAATCCTCCGGGCAGTGGTTCTGCATCTCCGCGAGGATCGTCCGGCGCGGCTCGAGCGCCTCGAGCTGGTGCTGGGCGTAGTAGGCGACGGTGACGTTGTGGCCGATCCGCCGCTCGCCCGTCTCGAACGGCAGGACGCCCGCCAGGAGCTTGAGAAGGGTCGACTTGCCGGCGCCGTTCGGTCCGACCAGGGCGATCTTCTGCCCGCGCCGAACGGTGAGGTCGAGGTCCCGGTAGACGGTCTTTTCGCCGTACGACTTGGAGACCCCGGAGAGGACCAGCACGTCTTCCCCCGACCGGGGCGGATCGGGGAATTGGAAGCGGACCTTCTTCCGCTCTTCGGGAAGGGTGATCCGGTCCACCTTGTCGAGCATCTTGATCCGGCTCTGGACCTGCCGGGCTTTCGTCGCTTTGGACCGGAACCGCTCGATGAACTTCTCGGTCTCGGCGATCTTCTTCTGCTGGTTCTTGGCTGTCGCTTCGAGGATTTCCCGGCCCTGCGCCTTTGCTACCGTGAAGGCCTCGTAGTTGCCGGTGTAGGCCGCGAGCCTCGCGCCCTCGATTTCCACGACGCTTGTGCAGAGGTTGTTCAGGAACTGGCGGTCGTGGGAGATGACGGCGATCGCTCCCTCATACGCCCTGAGGAACTCCTCGAGCCAGATGACGGAGTTGAGATCCAGGTGGTTCGTCGGCTCGTCCAGGAGGAGGAGATCCGGGTTGACCAGAAGGAGCTTGGCCAGGGCGATCCGCATCCGCCAGCCGCCGGAGAACGTCTCCACGCTGCGCGAGAGGTCGGTCTCCCGGAAGGCGAGGCCCGTGAGGATGCGCTTGGCCTCGTTCTCGATCGTGTAGCCCCCGATCCGCTCGAAGTGGTGGAGAAGCTCGCCGTGCTCGTGGGCGAGGCGCTCGGCTTCTTCGGGAGGCGCTTCGGCCATGTCGGCTTCCAGGGCTTTCAACCGGTGCTCGATGGTCGTGATGTCGCCCGCGACGGAGAGGACTTCCTTGAGGACTTCCCGGTTCCCCTGGGGGAGGATCTCCTGGGGAAGATAACCCACCCGGATGCCGCGGGCGATGACGATCTCGCCGCCGTCGCGGGAATCGTTTCCGGCGATCATCTCGAACAGCGTCGTCTTTCCCGCGCCGTTCGGCCCGACGAGCGCCAGGCGGTCACGGGCGCCGATCCGGAGAGAAGCGTCGCGGAAGAGAACACGGCCGCCGAACGATTTCTGGAGGTTCTGGATGGAGATCATGTGCGAAAACCAATTGTAAATTGGAAATTGGAAATTGGAAATTTCAAAGTTGAGACCCTCAAGAGCCGGACATTGCCGACGAAAGTTCCGCGTCGATCGAGACGCCTTTGCGCCCGAGCCGGGAAAGGAGAACGTCCCGGCGGTTCTCGACGAACGCGGACGATCCGCGGGGATCGTACCGCCTCGGATTGGGAAGAACGACGGCGAGGCGGACGGCTTCCTCGACCGACAAGTCCGCCGCGCTCTTCCCGAAATAGTGCCGGGCCGCAGCCTCGATGCCGTAGATCCCGTCCCCCCACTCGACGACGTTCAGGTAGATCTCCAGGATCCGCCGCTTGGGGAGCGTTCTCTCGATCTTCCAGGCCGCCGCCGCTTCGCGGACCTTCCGCCAGAGATTCTTCTCCGTTCCGAAGTAGAGGTTCTTGGCAAGCTGTTGCGTAATCGTCGACGCTCCCCGGCGCCAGCGCTTCTTCTCCCAGTTCTTCTGGGCCGCCTCCTTCATCTCCACGAAATCGAACCCCTCGTGCCGCCAGAAGCGATCGTCCTCCATCGTAACGACGGCGAGGACGGCGTGCGGGGCGATCTGCTTGAGAGGCACCCAGACTCGGGAGCTGGAAGGACGGCGTCCTCCCGTCCTTGCTTCGGACGTTCTTTGCTCCATAAGCGCTGTTGTCTTGGGATTTGTCCCGGCGAGCGCAGTTACGTCCGGCAGGGTCAGGACAAAGACTCCCGCGCCGAGGGCGAGACCAGCGCCGAGGGCGATCCCGCCGTAGAGTAACCGTTTCTTGCGGCTGTTCGTCGGATTGGATAGCATCTGGATCATGGTCTCTTTTCGCTCCGCCCGAAACGCCTTGTTCTTCCGGCTCCGCCAGCGGGTTCGCTGGCAGAGGGGGCCTTTCATCGAACGGAACGAGCCGAAGGATTCTCTCCACGGCCACCCGGCGTCCGAGCGAATCCGGGACCTCGAAACCCGCTACGACCTCGCGGCGCTCAAGGCCCGATCCCGCGTGAGCACCTACCTGGAGAACCTCTATCTCCTGGACCTATTAGAGGCGGCCCATCGGGGATGGACGGGGAGCTATGGGAAGGCCGCAATCGGGATCGACGCGGGGTGCAAGAATTTCTTCTATGCCTTCGGCCTGTTTCGGTTCCTGGAGCGTTTCCGCATCCACGGGACGCGGCGGGTCACGCTTACAGGATACGAGATTGACGCCTTCCGTGTCTACACCGACCTCCGATCCCGCGCCGACCACGCGCTCGGGTACGCCTCGTTCCTGCCGGGGACGCGGTTCGTCTCGGGGGACTTCCTAGAGGCGCCCGGCCCGGCGGCCCTCGTCACGGCCTTCTTCCCGTTCGTGACGGAGGCTCCCCACCTCGCATGGGGCCTCCCGCTCGACCGTCTTCATCCCCTGGCCTTCTTTGCCCACGCCCTCAAGATACTCGCTCCCGGAGGCGTCCTCGTGACGGCAGCCCAGGGCGTGAAGGAGTTCGACGCCCACCTCGCCATTCTCCGCCGCCTGAAAGTCGATCCGGCCCTCGCGGAAAAGTTCGAGTCGCCGATCCTGTCTTTCAAGAACGAGCGGTACGTCGTGCGGGTGGAGAAGTAGATGGGCGCTCGCGGCGTGACCGGGGGATCGGGAATGCGAGGAGCATGGGGGACAAAGGGGCGAAGGAGGACTATGGTTCGCCAAGAGCAAGACAGCCTGGGCCCCCTACGCTCCTATCCTGCGGCTCCTCCCGCTGAGCGGTACGCGTGCTTGTGCGCCAGCTCCAGCTACTGGTTGAGCTGACCATTTCTTCCATCCGATGAGAAGGTTGTCCACCACTTTCAGGACCGACGTGTCCCAAGGGTATTTGTCCTGACTTGAGACCCACTGGTTGGCCATTAAGTGAAAGTCAGTGTGGCACGCAATGGGTATGAAGAAATCAGATACAATTTCTTTCAGGCTCAGCCACTCTTGATCCAAATCATTCTTAATGTTCGTGTTGCCACGCAAGTAGCGAAGAGTGTATTCGCGGTCTATCGGGGGCACAATGTTTGGCATCATGTGGTGTAGCGCTTTCGAATTTCCAACGAGACTCGTGCCGCTGGCCATAACCTCGATTTCTTTGAATATCTCTCCAACGAGAATCCACTTCGGGTTATCCATTGCGCGGCAGTCAAACCTCTGAGCCTGAGAGATCTTGTCTGTCAGAAGTTTGGTACTTCGCCGAAAATCCTCGAAGCTCTTCATCTTGGAGCCGCCCTTGCCCATTCTGTGCATCCCCCACGATGCCAGAGTTGCATAGACGTACTCCAGGTGTGCCAAAGAACCAGATGGCTGCCTCGTTTCGAGGGCGCGACGGTGAAAATAGAGGCTGGGACCGCTGAAAGCCTCGGACTCATAGTACGCACGGTGATATCTGTCCATGTTTGCCAGAATGTCCCTGACTTTGTCCTGATAGCGCATCATGCTCCCCCTGGAGCCGAACGGTGGGATAGAGTAGCAACCGCGGACGACGCGGCATTGTTTGACGCCTCCGTGGCGTCCCGTTACAGCGCTCGAGCGCTGAGCACTTCGTCTTCGCGGAGGGCTTCGAGGGCGTTGGCGGGGACGGCGGTGACGGCGATGGTGTCGCCGACGGCGTTGAAGACTTCGATGGAGTACCCTTCCATGCCGTCGGGGGCGACGTGATGGTCCACCAGCTTGACGATGTCGCCGCGCCGGAGACGATGCTCCGGCAGGTCGCACGCCAGCGCCAAATCGGTGTATAGCTCAAACTTCATCGAAATATCCTCCGCTTGTCTGGGATGATCCAGCCATCCAGCCGCTCCACCCCCCGACGACCCATCCACCCAAGTCAGCGTCCCTCCGGCTCCTCCGTCGTGCGGGATACGGGCCGCCCCGCGTCCAAGTTACCAGACCTCGACCCCTAGATTCGCAATATCCCTGAAATGGTCATCGCGCGAAACGACGTCGAGCCCATATTGCCTGGCTACGGCGGCGATCCAAATGTCATTCTCAGGGATGGGGCAGCCCTTGGCACGGAGATCGTTTTTGATCCACCCGTATTGCTTCGCGGTCGCCGTGTCACAGCCGAGCACGGCTGCGGCGGAGGCAAACTCATCGATCCGAGTAATGTTCTCTTCGACCAGCTTGGACTTGCGAGCCCCGTAGTACAACTCCCCCAGAACGGCGGCCGGCACGAACACCTCGGTTGCTTCAGCTAGGCGCTGTAAAACGGCCTGTTCTTCCGCAAAGATGGCGATCACAACGTTCGTGTCGAGCAGGTATCTACCATTCATCTGAATGGACCTGCTCGCACCCCTCTTCGATCGCCCGTTCGATGGCCGCAAGGTCATCCTTGGCGATCGTTCCACCAAAACGGGTCAAGATCTTCCCAGGGACGCCCCCGGGCTTTTCCCTTGCCAGTTCACGGGCAAAGTCTAGAACCTGCCTTTGTTGGCCGGGGGCGAGCCGGTCAAGTCGTTCGCGAAGTTCTCTCTCGATCGCCGGATTCATCTCTGTCACTCCTATACGCCTACACCCAAACCTTACTCCGGTTCGGGGTCCGAAGCAAGTCCGAGCGATCTGTTGGGTTTGGTTAGGGGGCGTGGGGAGGGTTTTCTTGTCACCCCGTTACAGCTCAGCCCCCTGACGACCCATCCACCCGAATCAATGCCCCTCCGGCTCGACGTGGACGAGGATGTCGGCGACTTCGGGCAGGGCCCCGCGGACGGCTTCCTCGATCCGGTGGACGAGGTCGTGCGCCGCGTCCGTCGGCATCTTGGGGTCGACATGAACGGAGAGATCGACGTGGACGGCGTCGGCCCGTCCGCGGGTCCTCACGTCGTGGACCTTTCGCACGCCTGCGACCTTCTGGGCGATCTCCTCAACCAGTCGGGTGTCGATCCGAGCGGCGTCGCAGAGGACGTCGGACGATTCCTTCACGACCAGGATCGCCATCCGAACGATGACGCCAGCGATCAGGAGCGCCGCCAGCGGATCGAGGATGGGATACCCGAGCCGCGCGCCCGCCATCGCGGCGATCACGCCGAGGGACGTGAGGACGTCGCTCGCCGTGTGTCGGCTGTCGGCGAGGAGGAAGTCGCTCTTCAACCGTTTTCCCGCGCGGGCCTCGTACCTCGAGACGCCCAGGTTGACGAGAAGGGTTCCGATCATGACGCCGAACGAGAGCGGCGTGATTTGCGGCGGAACGGGGCGGAAGAGGGAGACCAGGGCGTGGGCGACGACCTGGTAGCCGGCGAGAAGAAGAAGAACGGCGATGCCGATCGTCGCGAACGTCTCGTATTTCTTGTGGCCGTAGGGATGATTGGCGTCGGCTGGCTGGGAGGCGATCCAGAGACCGACGAGGCCGAGGACGTTCGAAGTTCCGTCGAAGAGGGAGTGAAACCCGTCCGCGAACATGCTCTGCGTCCGCGATGCGGTTCCGTAGGCGATTTTGGTCGCGGCGACGGCCAGATTCAGGAAGAGGGTGACCCAGAGGACCCGGCGGACTTCGTCAGCCTTGAGCATTCGTCGTTTCCGGAGGTGATCTCGACGGTTCAGCAACCTGTGCGCGGTGCAGGGAGGCACCACCAAATCGCGAAGATTTGGTGTCGAGCGATTTGAAAGACTTGCGCGAATTCATTTTGCGCTAGTCGTGGCTGAAAAAGCCATGGATGGACTTTTCAGCATCCAGTTAAAAGCGAATATAGGTCAAGTCGCCGACCTGTGTCAAACCGTCATCCCCCTGGGCAGATGTCGTGGAACCGGCCGGCGGGACCACTGCATCTGGGCGATTCGGTTCGGGCTCTCTCCCACCCTGCTCCACTTTTATAACTCTTTCAAATTTAATCGTTTTTTTCTTGACATCGACCTCGGCTTTGTTATACTCCCGCGCCAAGTGGAGTGAAGTGGGATAGAGTGGCACAAGTGTCCACAGGAGCGAGGGTCTTTCGTGTTCAAGGGGAGCTTCCAGTTCACGATCGATGCAAAGGGACGTGTCTCGATTCCGTCGCGCTTCCGCGAGATTCTGGCCGAGCGCTACGAGGAAAAGCTCGTCGTGACGAACGACCTCGACAAGTGCCTCGTCGCTTTCCCGTTCGAGGAGTGGTCCCTCATCGAGCAGAAGATCCGCGATCTTCCCTCGTCCGAGCCGGACGTGAAGGCCTTCATGCGCTTCGTCTATTCCAGGGCGACCGAGTGCGAGCTGGACCGGCAGGGCCGCGTTCTCATTCCGCCTTCGCTCAGGGAGTACGCCGAACTCAAGCGCGACGTGGTCATCGTTGGGATGGGGCACAAGATCGAGATCTGGGATCCCTCCCTCTGGGACAAGGCGATCGCGCCCGACCGGTTCCCGGCGATCTCCGAGACGCTGGCCAGGCTGGGATTTTGAGGTTCGCGGGGAGGTCTCGTCGAGTCGATGGATAGAGCGGCGCCGCTCCACCGGCCCGTGCTCCTCGACGAAGTTATCGGTTTTCTCCTGCCGCGCGACGGGGGACGATACCTGGACGCCACGGTCGGCGCGGGGGGGCACGCGGAAGCGATCCTCGATGCGTCCGGTCCGGGGGGACAACTACTGGGCCTGGACCGCGATCCCGAAGCGGTCGCCGCGGCGTCCCGGGTCCTCGCCCGGTTCGGCGGCCGGGCGCGGGTCCTCAAGCGGTGCTATTCGGACCTGGCCCAGGCGCTGGACGAGGCGGGCTGGGAGACGATCGACGGCGCTCTTTTCGATCTGGGGGTTTCCTCCATGCAGATCGACACGGCCGAACGCGGGTTCAGTTTCCAGAAGGCGGGGCCGCTCGACATGCGGATGGACCCTTCATCCGGCGGTCCGACGGCGGCCGATCTCGTCAACCGCCTCCCGGAGGCGGAGCTGAGGGACATCCTGTTTCGCTGGGGCGAGGAGCCGAGGGCGCGGCAGGCGGCCCGGGCGATCGTCCGCGCGCGGGAGCGCGCGCCGATCGAGACGACGACCGGCCTCGCCGAGATCGTCCGCCGGGCGGCCGGAAAGCGCGGAGGGATCGACGCGGCGACCCGGACGTTTCAGGCGCTCCGGATCGCCGTCAACAACGAGCTGTCCCGGATCGAACCGGCGGTCCGGTCCGCGGCGGCGAGGCTTGTTCCCGGAGGGCGCGCGGCGGTGATCTCCTTCCATTCTCTCGAAGACCGGATCGTCAAGACCCTCTTTAGAACCCTCGCCCGCGCGTGCGTCTGTCCTCGCGAGTTTCCCGTTTGCCGTTGCGGCGGCGTCTCCGCTTTCTCGCTCGTGACGCGCCGGGCCGCGCGTCCGGCCGAAGCGGAGACCCGAGTCAACCCGCGCGCGAGAAGCGCCCGCCTGCGTGTCATCGAGCGCGTCGGGCAGAAAGGAACGGCATGATGAACGCGAGAGTCGGAGCCGATGCGCTGATCGATTCCCGTCCGTCCGGTCTGAAGACGGGCGGAGGGCGCCGCCTCGTCTTAAGGGCGCTCCTGGCGGGGGCCCTGATCGTCGCTGTCCTGACTCTCTACATCTGGCAGAGGTTTCAGGTGATTGATCTTGGCTACACGGTCGACCGGTTCAAGACCGAGCGCGAGACGCTGGTCCGGATGAACAACAACCTCAGGATCGAGTCAGCAAGCCTCAAGAGCCTCGACCGCGTGGAGCGGATCGCCGCGCGCCGGATCGGTCTCAAGCCGGTCGAGCGCGGGCGATTCGTCCTGGTCAAGGTTGTCCCCGGGGCCGGCGCGCCGGAGCCGGGGACGACGGCCGTGGCGCTCGCATCGCCCGGAGTCCGGGGGAAGGGCCGGAGCTAGACCGATGGAGAGACCATAGAGCCATGCCGCTCGCGACGAATCCCATGGGTCCCCAGGCGCGGCGAATCCTTGTCGTGATGGCGGGCCTTGTGCTACTTTATATTCTGGTGGCGTTCCGCCTCTTCTCGGTGATGGTGCTGAGCCACCCGGAGCTGGCCAAGAAGGCGGAGCGGCAGCACCAGAAGGTGGTCCTTCTCGAGCCGCGGCGCGGATCGATCCTGGATCGCGCGGGCCGGGAATTGGCTGTGAGCGTCGAAGTTGAATCGTTGTACGGAGTTCCCTCGGAGATCGATAACCCCCGCCGCGTCGCTTCCCTGCTCTCCCGGGTTCTCGAAGTTCCCAGCGCTCAACTCGAAAGACGCCTCGACAGTTCCCGCCATTTCGCCTGGATCGAGCGGAAGCTCGACCCGGACCGCGTCGAGCGGGTGAAGGGTCTCGGACTCTCGCAGCGCGAGGTGGGCTTCCTGACGGAAAGCCGGCGGTTCTATCCGAAAAGGCGCCTGGCGAGCCACGTCCTCGGCTTCCAGGGGCTCGACGGCGAGGGCCTGGAGGGGATCGAGCGCCGCCACGAAGAGGCGCTCAAGGGCGAGAAGGGGC
>Ga0154722_1093_pt1 | contig 10372 bp, 11 predicted proteins | sample Rifle2008BG16ft_FD_105730 | JGI IMG/M metagenome (GOLD analysis project Ga0154722, IMG submission 105730) | Nitrospirae bacterium RBG_16_64_22 | reverse complement strand
TTGACGGTGACCGTGACGTGGTCCACGTCGAACTCCTTAATCCGGTCGACGTAATCGGGGAGGCCCAGGCCGTTGGTGGAGAGACAGAGCTTCACGTCCGGCGCGGCCTTCCGGATCAGATCGAGCGTCCGGAAAGTCCTCTCGGCGCTCGCCAGGGAGTCGCCCGGCCCCGCGATTCCCGCCACGGTCATCTGGGGGACGCGGGAGGCGACGGCGAGGACCCTCTGCACCGCCTGTTCCGGCGTGAGCCTCTCGCTCACGACGCCCGGCCGGCTCTCGTTGGCGCAGTCGTGCTTGCGGTTGCAGTAGTGGCACTGGATGTTGCAGGCCGGCGCCACGGCCACGTGCATACGCGCGTAGAAGTGGTGGGCCTCCTCGCTGTAGCAGGGATGGTCCTTCACCTTCTCCCACACCGACGGCGGCAGATCCGCCGGCCCGGCCTTCGAGCCGCAACGCCCGGCCGAGATCCCATTCGTCGCCTGAAGATCGACCTTCTCCATCACGCATTCCTCTTCGGAATAACCGGGCCGCCTCAGCGCGCGGCCGCGTAGAATCCCTTCTCGACGTCCCGCCACAGGACCCAGAGATCGTCCGGCGTGAGGGGCCCCTTGGCCTGGTTCGCCTTCCGGCGGACGAGGGGGAGAAGGAGGGACAACACCTCGCGGGACGACTCGATACCAAGCCGGCGGAGGGCGTAGTCCAGCGCATGAGTCCCCGAATGCTTGCCGATGACCAGATGGTGCTGACGGCCCACGACAGCCGGATCGAAGGGCTGATAGGTTTCGGCGTCTTTCAAGACGCCGTCGACGTGAAGCCCCGATTCGTGCGTGAAGATCATCTCGCCGACCACGGGCTGGTTGACGGGAACTGGGCGGCCCGACGCCCGGGCCACCCAGTCCGAGAGCTCGATCAGACTCAGCTTCTCGACCCCCGTGGCAAGACCCAGGACCTGCTCGATCCCCATCACCACTTCTGCCAGCGGGGCGTTCCCCGCCCGCTCGCCCAAGCCGTTCACCGTCACGCTCACGAACGTGGCGCCGGCACGGACGCCGGCCAGGGCGTTGGCCGCGGCGAGCCCCAAGTCGTTGTGCGTGTGGATCTCGATGGGAAGATCCACGGCCCCGGCGAGCCGCCGGACCCGGTCGAAGGTGCGGAAGGGATCCAGCAGGCCCGCCGTATCGCAGAAACGAATCCGATCGCATCCTTCCCGGGTCACGGACTCCGCCAAGTCCAGGAGGAATGCGTCGTCCGCTCGGGAGGCGTCCTCCAGGCCGGCGCACACGTAGAGACCCTTTCCCTTGGCGTACGCAACCGACCGGAGGAGGCGCTCCTTGACCCAGGCGCGATCCCGGCGGAGTTTCTTCGTGATATGGAGATCCGAGACGGGAACGGAAATATCCACGGCGCCGACCCCGCATGCCAGCGAAGCGTCCACGTCATCTTCGCGGGCCCGGTTCCAGGTCATCAGCCGGGCCGCGAGCTTCATCTCCACCAGGGACTGGATGGCCTCTCGTTCGTCCCGCCCCATGGCGGGCGTCCCCGCCTCCAGCTCCGGGAGGCCCGCCGCGTCGAGGAGAGAAGCGATCGAACGTTTCTCTTCGGCCAGGAACGCCACGCCGGGAGCCTGCTCGCCGTCGCGAAGGGTGGTGTCGGTCAGAAAGACATCCCTCATCGCACACCTCGCCGTCCCTCGGCGCCGGGTGCCGCAGTGGGGTCGAATTCCCCGCACACGGGCCCGCCCACGTCGATCCAGAAAAAGACGAGCTGTCGCGGGAAGTCGGCCTCCGGGGGCTTGCCGATCCGCTTCCAGAGCCGGGCCAAGGCGTGGACCCAAGCGTGGATAATGAGCCGACTCATCGCGCTCCTCCGCACACAGGGCAGGCCGGGTCGCGCCCGATCTTCAACTTCCGGAACGCCATGTCCGACGCGTCGTAAACGAGCATCCGGTTCAGGAGCGGCTTTCCGAAGCCGGTCAGGACCTTGATCGCCTCGATGGCCATAAGGCAGCCGAGCGACCCGGAGACGGCGCCGAGTACGGGGAAACCCAACTCCGCCCATTCCGGATCCTCCGGATAGAGACAGCTCAGGCACGGCGTCCGGCCGGGGACGAAGGTCGTGAGGTACGCCTCCATTCCGTTCATGGCCGCCTCGATCATCGGGATCCCCCGTGAGACACACGCCCCATTGAGCACGCGCCGCTCGTGGAAGTTGGGCCGGGCGTCCAGAGCCACATGGGCGCCGTCCAGAAGCCGGTCCACGTTGGCTTCGCTCACCCGCTCCGACACGGTCTCCACCTGCACGTCCGGGTTGATCCGCTGGATCGTGAGCCGCGCGCACGCGTTCCGATTATTACCGATCCAACCATGGGTCATCAGGATCTGCCGGTTCATGTTGGAGAGAGTGAGATCCCCGTAGTGGGCGAAGACCAGCTTCCCGATCCCGGCCACGGCCAGGTACAGGGCCGCCGTCCCTCCCAGACCCCCGATCCCGGCGATCAGGGCGGTGGAAGATTTGAGACGCCGCTGCGCCTCCAAACCGAATCCCGCAATCATCATCTGCCGGCGGTAGCGCTCGAGCTCCGTGGGCGTGAGGTCGCCCGTCTCATCACGAAGCATGCGAATAGCACTTCTTGGGGCAGATGCGCGCGCACGCCTCGCAGCCGATGCAATCCTCCGCCCGGACAACGGCCATCACCTTCTTCTCGATCTCCTCGTCCTCTCCGGCGTCCAGCGCGACAAGCTCCCCGTCTTCGTCCACGCCCTTGAGCACCAGAACGTCCCGGCCGCAGACCTTGAAGCAACGACCGCACCCGATGCACTTCTCCCGGTCGATGGCCTGGACGAAGCGCGGAGTCCACGCCCGCCCGCCTCGGGTCACGCCGAGCTGGACCGCCTGGGTCTCCACTACTGAACCGCCCCCGTTCCCCGCTCGCCAGTGCGAATGCGGACCGCGTCTTCGACCGGCATGACGAACACCTTGCCGTCGCCCGGATGGCCGGTCCGGTTGACGCGCACGAGAGCATCGATCACGTCCCGCACGGCCTCGTCCGGGACCACCAGGACAAGGAGACGCTTGGGAACGTAGGTCACGGCCTTGGTCAGGGTATGGGCCAGGGCGTACCGGGACGGCGTCGGTTTCACCCTGACCACCCCCTCATAGTGCTCGGGGACGTAAGGGTCGATCTCCCGAAAGATCACCCCGCCTTGGCGTCCACGACCCTCCACGCTGTGAATCGACATGGCGAAGGACCCCGTTTCCTCCAGGGCCTTCTTCGTGTCGGGCAGCTTGTTGCGGCGAATTACGGCCCAGATCTCTTTCATAGCCCCTTTTCTCCCGTCCGGATCGTATGGGCCTCCTCGACGGCGCTGACGAATATCTTTCCGTCGCCGATCTCACCGGTTCTGGCCTTCTCCTTGACGACGTCCACCACTCTCGGCGCCTGCTCGTCCTCGACGACCACCATGAGGAGGACCTTGGGCAACTCGTCGTAGTGCACGCTCCCGACCTTCAGCCCACCATCCTTCCCGCGGCCGAAGACGTGAAACTTGGTCAGGGCCGGGAACCCCGCCCCTTCCAATGCCAGGACCGTCTCCTGTTCTTTCTCGGGCCGGATGAAAGCTCGAATCATTTTCATGGACGAATCTCCTTTGCGTACGGGTCTGCCGCGCGGTCACTCAAATCGGGCCGCTTCCGGGAACTTCCGGACCATCTCGACCCCGGCCCGAACCAGCTTCTCTCCCTCCTCCGCCATCTTCTCCAGCGAGGGGAAACCGAACCGATGAACGTCCCGAAGGTACTTGTTCACCACCACGAGACGGCCCGCGATGAGGACCATCCGGCCGAACCCCTCGGGGTGCATCTTCATCAGGGACGACACCATGATGCCGGTTTCCTTTTCGATCAAGAGCCCCACGGCGTTGTAGAAGAACTCCACCCGCGCGAGGGTCTGCGCATCCGGATCTCCCACAACCGGCATCGACCGCCGCTTCTCCTTGTCCAGGATGAAAGACGCGAGCAGCGGTTCGTCGCCTTTCTTGTTCCAGGCGCCGTACGTGTCCTGGGCCCGGACCTGCTTGACGATCTCCTGGACGAACACGGAGGCCGAGGGACCCCAGGATGTTCGCAAGGCTTCATTCACCGCGGGCCCTCCTTTCGTAGGGGCGGCCCTCCGCGGCCGCCCGATCTTGCGCAACCGCGCCGGGTTGCCACTGACAACTATTCGAAATCCAGTACGCGCTCCCGTCCCTTCATCAGCGCCTTGCGGATCCAAGGCGGCGGCGTTCCTTCCAGTACGGCCCGGAGCTTCTCCAGAAGCGCGGCGATCGGCTCCGGTTCCTTCACCTTGATCGGGTGGACCTTCCGGGCCACCACGCGGGCCGCTGCCGATCCTCCAATTGCCGCAATGTAGAGAATCGCGCAGTCCTCGATCGCCTTGATCTTGGGCGCCAGTTTGTCTTCGTCGCCGTCTTCCCGGAGGTCTCCCGGGAAATCGTGCGTCTCCGCGTGGGAGTACCCCTCCGGCGAGAGTTCGTAGATCATGACGTGCCTGGCCCAGCCGAAGTGCGCGTTGACCGTGACCAGGTCCTGCGTGGCAAAGGCAACCCTCATCGCAACACCTCCCCTTTGTAAGGGCCCCGACTTTGTCGGGACAGGAAGGGTGGGTGGGGTAGAATGCCATCCGCTTCTACCTCCCCCTTACCCCTCCTTACAAAGGAGGGGGGCCGCTTCTCGCGCATGTGAGCGAGAAACAGATTCCCCACCTCAAAGATCAACCGCGTCGTCCCCCGGTAACCGACGCTCACCCGATGCGCCGCCCCCAGCCGATCGAAGATCGGGATCCCCACTCGGAAGAGAGGAACCCCCAGTCGTTCCGACGCCTGCCGTCCGTGGGAATGGGTCACAAGGAGATCGCACCCGGCGGCCCGATTCTCCAAGTCCTCCAGGTCACCGATCAGGACCTCCGACGCCGGGATCTTTTCCAGGAGGGGCGAGGGCGTTGTGGTCACCGCCGCGGCGATTTCGCTCCCCATCTCCGCGAACCAGGTGGAGAGAGCGAAGAGAAGGTCCGGCTCGGCCCCGATCGCCACCTTCTTTCCGCCGAAGTGGAAATGCCCGTCCAGCATGGCGTCCACCAGGCGGCTGCGCTGGTGCCTCAGGCGGTCGGGCACGGCGCGTCCGCTGATCTTGGAGATGAGGTCCAGAAACCGGTCGTTCGGTTCCAAGCCCGTCAGCCGGTCGAAGACCACGAACGGAACACCCGTTTTCCTCTCGAGGACGGCGGCGGCAGCCCGCATGCCCTCGCCCAGGACCAGGGTGATCTCGGACGACCCCATGGCGCGGATCTGATCGAGGTCGGTCCCGCCCAGGGTCGTTGGGCGGAAGTCCCCGGGGACGTGGCCGTCCAGAGAGCCGGACAGGTCGGGAAGAATGATGGGGCGAAGATGGAGCGCCGTGATAATCTCCCGTATCTCCTCGACATCCGCCGGCGTGAGATACGCCCCGGCCAAGACGTTCACCTGCCCCGAGGTCGCCTCCGACTGTCCCTCCGCCAGTTCTTCCACGATCCGGGTGACTGCGTTCCCCCAGCCGTCCTGGAATGCCCCCACAAAGTCCGGGGTGGAGACCGGAACGATGGCTAGAGGATCCAATTCCGGATGCTTACGCCGAAACTCCCTCACCGCGGCTGGAATATCCTCCCCCTTCGTTTCCGTGAGCCCGGTCGTGCAAAGGCCGATCAAGGCCGGCCTGGCCTTGCCGTGCAGGGTGAGGAGGGCTTGCTCGATGTTTTCCTCTCCGCCCAGGACGGCATCCACCTCGGTGACGGCCGTCGTTTGGATGGGGATCGTCTCCCGAAAGTGACGGACGAAAAGGACCACCCCGAAGGAGGCGCACCCCTGGGAGCCGTGGAGGAGGGGGATACAGCGGTCGATCCCCATGAAGGCCAGGGCCGCGCCAATCGGCTGGCTCATCTTCAGGGGGTTGACGGCGCAGGATTTGGTGGATGTTGTCACAATGGCCATTGTGTTCCTAGTGTTGGGGCAACCCTCTGTGGTTGCCCTCATCCGGGCGGCCACGGGGGGCCGCCCCTACGTTATTTTTTCATCTCCCACGGCGCCGGCTTCCGCACCTGCGCCCAGATCGGGCTGTGGATCGCTTTGTCGATCTCCTCCACCAGCGTGACCATCCCCTCGTACCCCGCGTAGGCGTGATGGCGCTCCTGGTTGATGTCGAGGAACGGGACCTTCGCCTTCAAGGCCACGAATTGGGAGCGCCCCCCGGCCATCAGAATGTCCGCCTGGGCTTCCTTCAACATGGCGTACATCTCCCGGGGAGGAAGGCTCTCGATCATGTGGGCGTCGTCTCCCATGAGATCCTCGACTCGTTCCTTGTCCTCCTTGGTGCTCTTCTTGACGCTCGTCCCCACCACGATCATCCCGATCTCCTGGAGGGCCGAGACGACCGACCAGGACTTCACGCCGCCGGTAATCAGGAGGACCCTCTTTCCCTTGAGCCGCGCTCCATACGGTGCCAACCGGGCCCAGGCGCGCTCTTCTTCTTGGGCGATCAGAGCCTCGGTCCGCTCCAACAGGTCCGGCGGGCCCCCCCGTTCCACCAGGAGCCGGGCAATGTTCCGCAGGGTGTCGCTCACGTCGGAGATCCCATAGAACGACCCTTCGAAAAATGGAATTTGGTAACGTTCCTCCATCTTGCGGGCGACGTTGATCAGGGCCTTGCTGCAGACCATCATGGCGGCCCGGGCCCGATGCGACTGCGCCACTTCGTGATATTTCGCGTCGCCGCTGATGCAGGCGAGGATACGGACGCCAAGCCGGTCGAGGAGGGGCTTGACCTGCCAGAGCTCGCCCGACAGGTTGAACTCGCCGATGATGTTGATGTCGGTGGGCGTGGTGTATTCCGGTTCCCTCGTGCCGATGACGTTGTCCAACAGCGCCTCCCCGGCCAGCCTGTTTCCCAGGTTCTTGCCGCCCACGAAGCCCGGCGCGTTCACGGGGACAACGGGTCTTCCGAGTCGCCGGCTCGCGGCCTTGCAGACCGCCTCGACGTCGTCCCCGGTGAGGGCACTCACGCAGGTCTGGTAGATGAAGACCGCGGGCGGGTCGTACTTCTCCACGATTTCATGGATCGCCCGGGCGAGTCTTTTCTCACCCCCCATGACGATGTCGTTCTCGCCCAGGTCCGTCGTGAAGCTCGTCCGGTAGAGCAACGGACCGGAGGAGAAGGATCCCCGGTTGTCCCAGGAGTTCCCCTCGCAGGCGATGGGACCGTGGACCAGATGGGCCACGTCGGTAATCGGCTGCAGGGCGATCTTGGCCCCGTCAAAGGCGCACCCTCCGGCCGCGGCCCCCGGCTTGGCCGTCCTGGAGCATCCTTTCTTCCGGTCCTTTTCGGACTTCGCCCTGTTGTGTTCGCATCCGGGCTCGTTGAAAGCCTCGGCAACATTGGATCGCATCGTATGCCCTTCGTAAGGGCGGGTTTCAAACCCGCCCCTACCGTTAGCGAATCGCGTCGAAGCTGTAGTCGGTTTTCCCCGTGACCATGCTCTTCCGGTCCATCTCGTCGAAGATCTTGTCCAGGATCCACACCAGCGCGTTCATCGCGCCCTGGTAGCCCCACACCGGATAGCGGTGGTGGTGGTGCCGGTCGAAGATCGGGAAGCCGATGCGGACGAGGGGCGTGCCGGTGTCGCGCTCGAGGAACTTCCCGTAGGTGCTGCCGATCAGGAAGTCCACGGGTTCGGTGAAGAGCAGCGAGCGCATGTGCCACAGGTCCTTGCCCGCGTACACGCGGCCGCCCTTGCCGAGAGGAGAGCCGTCCAGGAGCGCCCGGACCTGGGCCTCCCACTCCTTGCCGCCGTTGGTCGAGAGGACGTGCACCGGCTCCGCCCCGAGCTCGAGTAGGAAACCCGCGAGGCCCAGCGTCAGGTCGGGGTCGCCGTAGATCGCGAACTTCTTGCCGTGGATGTGCGCGCTCGAGTCGGCGATCGCGTCGACCAGCCGGCCGCGCTCCTTGGCCAGCGCCTCGGGGATCGGCTTGCCCGTGAGGCGCGAGATCTCCATGAGAAAGCGATCCGTGGCCGCAACCCCGATCGGATGGTTGAAAGCCGCCGTCTCCTGCCCCCTCTCGGCGCAGTAGGCCAGGGTCTTCTCGGTGCAGAACTCCTGCATCGACACAGTCGCCCCGGCGTCCAGGGCCGCCTTGACGTCTTCCAGCTTCGTGCCGCCGTCGTACATGCGGAACCGGCCGTCGGCGGGCGTATCGAACACGTCGCTATTGTCGGCCAGCATCGTGTAGTCGACGCCCATGAGATCGAAGAGGCGCTTGATCTCGCGCAGGTTGCCGACCGAAAACCCGTCAAAACCGCCGATGAAGTTGATCTTGCCGTCCAGCGCGCGCTCCCGGCCCTTCCAGAAGTGCTCGAGGATGCCCTTGAGCGCGTTGTCGTAGCCGGTCACGTGGCTGCCCACGAAAGCGGGAGTGTGCGCGAACGGCACGTCGAACTCCTGGGGCACCGACCCCTTCTCCTTGGCGTTCTGGATGAATGCGTTGAGGTCGTCACCGATCACTTCGGCCATACAGGTCGTGGAGACGTGGATCATCTTCGGCTTGTAGAGCGAATAGGCGTTTGCCAAGCCGTCGATCATGTTGTTCAGGCCCCCGAATACCGCCGCGTCCTCGGTCATGGACGACGAGACGCAGGAGGTCGGCTCCTTGAAGTGGCGGGAGAGGTGCGAACGGTAGTAGGCGACGCACCCCTGCGACCCGTGAACGAAGGGGAGCGCGCCCTCGAAGCCGAGCGCCGCGAAGACCGCGCCGAGCGGCTGGCAGGCCTTGGCCGGATTGACGGCGAGGGCCTCGCGCGCGAAGTTTTTCTCGCGGTATTCCGGGGTCTTGGTCCACTCCCGGATCTTCTCGATCTCATCCGAATCACAAGCGTTCTCAAACTTCCGTTTCTTCTCGAACATCTCCTTGTATTCCGGCCCGCGGAACAGGTTGAAGTGGTCGAGGACGTTTTCGACATTCTGGTTCATGGCAATTCTCCCATTCACCGATTCACCGATTCACCCATTCACCCATTCACCGGTTCACCGGTTCACCGGTTCATGGTTATTTCCACGGCGCCTTGGCCAGGTTCCACACCGGCGCGTTGATGGCCATATCCATGTCGCGCGCGAAGACCGCGAATCCGTCGTACCCGTGGTACGGCCCGGAATAGTCCCAGGAATGCATCTGGCGGAACGGCACGCCCATCTTCTGGAACACGTACTTTTCCTTGATGCCGGAGCCCACCAGGTCCGGGCGGATCGTTTCGACGAACTTCTCGATCTCGTAGGCGGTCACGTCGTCGTAGATGAGCGTGCCGCCCTTGATGTCGTGCGTGGTGCGCTGGTAGTCGTCGTTGTGACCGAACTCGTACCCGGTGCCCACGACCTCCATCCCCAGGTCCTCGTAGGCGCCGATCACGTGGCGCGGCCTGAGGCCCCCGACGTAGAGCATCACCGTCTTGCCCTCCAGCCGCGGGCGGTACTTGGCGACGACCGCGTCCGCCATCGGCCGGTACTTGGCGATCACGCGCTCCGCGCCCTCCTTGATCTTGTCGTCGAAATGGCCGGCGATCTCGCGCAGGCTCGCGGCAATCTTCGTGGGCCCGAAGAAGTTGTACTCCACCCAGGGGATCCCGTACTTCTCCTCCATGTAACGCGAGATGTAGTTCATCGAGCGGTAGCAGTGGAGGATGTTGAGCTTGGCCTTGGGGGTCGCCTCGAGCTCGGCCAGCGTCCCGTCGCCGGACCACTGCGCGATCACCCGCAGACCCATCTCCTCGAGCAGGATGCGGGAAGACCAGGCATCGCCGCCGATGTTGTAGTCGCCGATGATCGCGACGTCGTACGGCGTGCTCTGGAATGCCTGCTTCTGCGTGGCGGCCTTGTCGAACACCCAGTCGCGGATCGAGTCGTTGGCAATGTGGTGGCCGAGCGACTGCGACACGCCGCGGAAACCCTCGCATCTCACGGGCACGATGGTCTTGCCGTGTTCCTTGCCCTTGGCCTTGGCCACCGCTTCGATGTCGTCGCCGATCAGGCCGATCGGGCATTCCGACTGGATGGACACGCCCTTGTTCAGCGGGAACAACTCCTGGATCTCGTCGATGATCTTCACCAGCTTCTTGTCGCCGCCGAAGACGATGTCCTTCTCCTGGAAGTCGGAGGTGAACTGCATCGTCACGAACGTATCCACTCCCGTCGTTCCGACGTAGTAGTTCCGCCGCGCCGCCCACGAGTACTGGCCGCACCCCACCGGGCCGTGGCTCAAGTGCACCATGTCCTTGATCGGCCCCCAGACCACGCCCTTG
>Ga0154722_1097_pt3 | contig 10388 bp, 10 predicted proteins | sample Rifle2008BG16ft_FD_105730 | JGI IMG/M metagenome (GOLD analysis project Ga0154722, IMG submission 105730) | Nitrospirae bacterium RBG_16_64_22 | reverse complement strand
CGACGTTCACGAGGTTCGGCACGAGGTCGGCCCGCCGCTGGTACTGGTTCAACACCTCCGCCCAGCCCGCCTTGATCTGTTCGTCCTCCGACTGGAGCGTGTTGTAACCGCACCCGCCAAGCGTAAAGGCAAGCACCAGACTCACTGAAAAAATCGCTCGTCGCATACTTCCCTCCAATGAATTCGATGATCAGAAACAACGGCAATTCCATCCGGCCGAATGAGAAACCGTAGCGCCGGCCATTCCCCGATTCACCCATTCACCGATTCGCCGGCCCCTCACGGATACAGCCCCCTCAGCCTGTGAGCGTCGGCGATGGCCTGGATGCCCGTCGTGAGCGCCGCCATTCGCATGTCCATCTTCGTCCGGAGGTGCGTTTCGTAGACCCGCTCAAACGCCGACGAGAGGATGTCCGCCATGCGCTCCCGGATCTCGGGGAGCTTCCAGAAATACATCTGGTGCGACTGGACCCATTCGAAATACGAGACCGTCACGCCCCCCGAGTTGGCGAGAATGTCGGGAAGGATCAGGACTCCCTTGTCTTCCAGGATCTTGTCGGCCTCGAGCGTGGTCGGTCCGTTCGCTCCTTCGGCGAGGATCCGGCATTTCACCCCGTGCGCGTTCTTCTCCGTTACCGCCTCGGAAAGCGCGGCCGGGACGAGGACCGTGCAAGGAAGGGTCAACAACTCCTCGTTCGAAACCGGCTCCGCGTTCGGAAACCCCTCAACCCGCCCCGTCTTCTCCTTGTGGGCGAGGACCTCCGGGACCGGAAGGCCGCGAGCGTTCCTGATCCCGCCGTGGGAATCGGAGACGGCGACGACATTGACGCCGTTCTCGTGCAGGATGCGGGCGGCGTGCCCGCCCACGTTCCCGAACCCCTGGACGGCCGCCGTGCTTCCCTTCGGCTCGATGCCCAGCCGCTTCATCGCCTCCATCACGCAGACGAAGACGCCGCGGCCCGTCGCTTCGTCCCGTCCGAGCGAGCCGCCGATCCCCACCGGCTTCCCCGTCACGACACCGTGGACGGCGTACCCCCTCTGCATGGAGTACGTGTCCATCATCCAGGCCATTGTCTGGGCGTTCGTGCCGACGTCGGGCGCGGGGATGTCCTGGTCCGGGCCGATGATCGGGTAGATCTCGGCCGTGTACCGGCGCGTCATCCGCTGGAGCTCCTGACGGGACATCGCCTTCGGGTCGCACCGGACGCCGCCTTTCGCGCCTCCGTACGGAAGGCCCACGAGCGCGCACTTCCAGGTCATCCACATGGCGAGGGCCGCGACCTCCCCAAGGTTCACCTCGGGGTGGTAGCGGATGCCCCCTTTCGTGGGCCCGAGGGAGTTGTCGTGCTGGACGCGGTACCCCTCGAAGACGCGCACCGTCCCGTCGTCCATCCGGATCGGCATGTGAACGATGAGCGAGCGGGAAGGTTTCTTGAGGCGCGCGCGGACGTTCGGATCGAGGTCCATCCGGGCCGCGGCCTGATCGAACTGCGCCATCGCCATCCGGTAGGTCGTCGTGTCGAACTCTGGCGAGATGCCGGTCATGGTGCCTCCCTGGCTGGAAACTCTATGGCTTCCCATCTCCGGAGTCACTCCTCCCGAAAATCCCGATTCTCAAAGTTGCCCGCCTTCCTTGAGATATTTCCGGAACCGCTCCATCAGCTCGGCGTCCAGGAGGTGCCGGTCGCCGCGTTCGGCCATGTAGGCGCGGATGTCGGCGAGGCGTTTTTGAGCGCCTGGGTCAGCGAGCTTCGGGATCGTCTCCATCGCCTTGTCGAACGCGTCGAACGTGAGTTCCTTGAATCCGAGCTTCCGGATCCGCCGGACGGCCTTCATCATCGCCTCGTTTCGGAACTTCGTGAGGAGCGGCCCCGTGATCACGCCCGCTCCCATTCCCCGCGCTCTCTTCTCCGCGGCTTTCCGGATCCCCTCGCGGACGAACTCCGGCGCGTTCTGGAGCCGCGCCCAGGCCTCCTCCGACCACTCGACGCGCCTTTCGCCGCCTTGCGCGTGGATCTCCGACCAGATCTTCCTGAGCGACTCCTCCGTGATCTCCGCGATTTCGAGCCTTCCGGCTTCCTGCTCGACGTCCCGCATGAGCGCCGCGCGCGCGAACGGGAGGGCCGGTTCCGGCGTCCGGACAAGCCGGAGCTCGAGGAGCTCTTTCGCGCCCTCCGTCCACGGAAGAGCCGCCTTCTCGGAGACCGCGTCCGCGCCCATCTCCTCGATCCGGTCGAACAGAGCGGCCGTGACGATCGGCTCGCCCGCTTCGACAGCCGCTTCTTCGACGATCTTCGTCACGATCTCCCGCATGGCGGGAGGAATCTCAAGGGTCCGACTGCGCGCCTCCTGCGTCCAGGAGATCGACGGCTGACCGGTGAATCGGTAAATGGGTGAATGAGAATAAGAACGAAGCTCCCGTCCGGCCTGATCCCTCAGCCCGGCATCGGCCCGTGGCGTCTCGGTCCCGGCCCCCGGCTCGCTTCCATGCATCGTTTCGTTCTTGATGAGGGAAAGAAATTCCCCTGTGATCTCGGCGACACCAGCCTCCCGAGCCCTCTTCTCCGCGATCTTCCGGACTACTCCCCGGAGGAACGCCGGGGCCCTTTCCAGGCGAGCCTCCGCATCGGGCGTCCAGCGAACCGCGGAGGCGTTTTCGGCGGGAATGTCTATCATCCTAATAACCGCACATTCACCGCAGAGGACGCGGAGTCCGCGGAGGAACACCTTTTCGGGCGGTTTTGATGCTCACCTGCCTGGTGCAAAGAACGCAGAGCTCGATGTGTCTTCCAATCCCTGGAACTCCTTTGCGCTCTCTGCGTGCTCCGCGGTTCAACTGCTTTCTCTAGGATCATTCAGGCCCCGTGTTCCGGCGGGAGGCTGGACCAGGCTATGAGCTTCTCGTTCGCCGCCCGGAGGCGTTCGCAGAATATCACGGCCAGGGAGCGGTGGACGCGCAGGGCCAGATCCGGGTCCGCGTCGAGCACGCGCCTCAAGTCAGGCTCCGGAATCTCCAGGACCTCCGTCTCTTCGGGCGCCGTGACCGTCGCGGAGCGGGGCTTGTGGTCCAGGATCGCCATCTCGCCGAAGAGATCGCACGGGACGAGCTTCGCCAGGACCTGCGCCTCGTCGTCCCGCCGGCTCCTCACGACCGACACCGAGCCGGACTTGAGGATATAGACGGACGTCCCCGGTTCCCCTTCGCGGATGACAGTCTCTCCCGGCTTCAGGCGTCTGAGCCGGGCGATCTTCGAAACGGCCTTGAGCTGGGCGTCCGTCGCCCCCGCGAAGAGGGGGACGACCCGCAGGATCTGCGCCGTCTCCATCGTTGGCCCGACCTAGTCCAGCATGCGAAGGATGTCGTCGGCCCACCTCTCGTCGGCGGGGCCGGTTGGCGCGGAGGCAGGGGCCCCCAGAAAGCCGCTCTCGATCTCGTACGCCGTCTCTCCCACGACGAGCGAACCCATGTACAGGCTCCCGCCGACTTCGCGCACCTGTTCTTCCGACAGAATCTTGCCCGCAAGGCGGTACGGATCGTCCCCGCCGCCTGACACCCGCCGGACCCGATGGGCGGGCTGGAGGAGATAGGCCGGGTACCTCTCGTCGGTAAGGATCAGGCGGTCTCCTTCCAGCCGCCCCCGTCCTTGATCCAGGATCCGGTCCAGGGCCTGTTGCGGAAAGAAGACCTTGCCGGCCGGATCGCTCATGCTGTGCCCCCTTCGGCGGGTTGTTCCGCCTGGGCGGTCTGGCTATGAAGAACGCCCGCTCCCGGAGCGGGAACGAATCGAAGGTAGTAGTGGACCAGCGAGGCGATCATCACGATGGAGAGGAAGATCTGCGCGATCATGAAGACGAACTGGATCGGGATCTGGATGAAGAAGCCGATGACCGGGATGATCGAGAACGGAAACGTGACGATGGACATGGCCATCGACGCCGCGACGAGGCCGACGATCAGAAGCAGATAGAAGCCGATCGACTTCAGGAAGTTTACGTTCACGAATCTGATCCCGTCCCGGAAGGCCCCGACACCCCCGGTCCGCTCAACGACGAGGATCACCTGGCCGTAGACCCAGTAGGCCCCCGCGAGAAGCGCCGCCGCCAGGCAGAGAAGAACGCTCGATCCGACGCCCAGCACGCCCACGACGATCGCCCCCCCCACGCTTCCCTTCTGGGCCATGTCGGCCGCCCACCAAGCCGCGCCGAAGCCCAACCCTCCGACGAGAAGGATGATCCCGAAGATGACCGGGAACCACAGGCCCGCCAGGACCGTGAGCGGCCACCAAAACCTCTTTCCGCCTTCCCAGAAAACCGACATCTCGAAAGACGCTCGATCTCGCGCGCGACCTTGCGCGCGACCTTGCGCGCTCCGGGCCAGGCAGTGAATCGTCCCCGCCTGGACGAAGAAAAACGCGCCGCTGGCCGCGATCGTCCAAACCAGGAGGACGGCAGCCAGGACGCCAACGGCCCCCTTGTGCGCGGCCAGCCACCCGAGGAGAAGAGAGGGGTCGCCGTTCCCGAACTCCGCAAACGCGCCGGAGGCCGCCATGAACCAGACGGGCGGAACAAACAGGACCAGGAAGAGAACGCAAACAACCACCCACGCCGCGATCTGCGCGGGGACCAGCAGAAGGTTCCGCCACGCCGTCCTGAACCCCTCCTGGATCGTCTCGATCATCGCCCGGATTGAGATGCCGCGCGGGAAAGCCGGACGAATTCGTTCTCGTTCCTCAGCCGCTCCAGGCGCGGGCGATAAATCAGGTCGAAGGTGCTCCCGCCCTCCGGAAACATCTGGAGAACGCGCGCGCGGGCCCCCTCGATCATCTCGTCGGCCTCCCCTTCGGTCAGGCGAAGGGTCTTGAGCTTCAACATCGCGAACGAGACGATGATTTGCGCCGCCCGAACGCGCCGGTTCTCATCCCGCAGGGCCTCGCCATCCGCAATTGGAGAGGGCTCATCGCTCATCTTTGTCTCGATCGCCGTAGAGGAGAATAACGCCCGCTTTTGGGCGGGGCCGGAACGTCCCCCCCGCGCCACTGCCTGAAATATACCAGATGGCCGGGACATCCGCACTCATTCCCTCTGGGCCCTCCAGGCCCTCCGGCCCCCGGGACTGGCCTCTCCCCGCCCATCGAACGCGCGATCTCCGCGGCCCACGCGCAGACGATCCCCTCGCGGATCGATCTCCACGGGAAGACGCAGGCGCGGACCTCGTCCCCCCGACGGGCGACTTGCTCCCAGAAGGACCGGCCGGCGCCGGGCGCCATGCGCTCTGGAATCTCCGCAAGGAGGTTGGAAGACCGGCCAAAAAGAACGTGGTACCCGGCCGCGAGACGAACAAAGTCGCGCCCCCGCCGAATCCTGAGCGGCCGGGAGAGACGAACCCGGATGGCGTAGTATCCGCCGGCGAGCCGGCCGCCGGCTTTCTCAGTCTTTCTCGACAAGTCCGAAGCCAACGTCTGTTCTGGATCCCCGGTTTTCACATGGTGTGGATAGCGGTCTCTGTGAACAAGGAGGAGTGGAATCGGCCCCTCATGCCCTCCCCGGCCTCACCACAAACCTGTCCACCGGGAATCCACAGGGCGGAAGAATCAACCTAAAAACCGCAGTTCACTCACCGCAGAGGACGCGGAGTCCGCGGGGAACTTTTCGGGCGGTTTTGATGCTCACCTGCCTGGTGAGGTGGTGTGTCTTCCAATCCCTGAAATTGCTTTGCGTTCTCTGCGTGCTCCGCGGTTCAACTGCTTTTCCAGGATCAAGGAAGCCGGCTGGCGTCCGGCTTCCCCACGATGACCAGGACGTAGTTCTTGGGATTCAGGTGCTTCCGGGCCATCTTGAGGACCTCCTCCCGCGAGACCGAGTCGATCCGCCTGGGGTAGCTCTCGAAGTAGTCCAGTCCGAGGCCGTAGAACTCAACCGAAGAAAGGATCGCGGCGATCTTCCGGTTGGTGTCCAGCCGCAGAGGAAAGCTCCCGATCAGGTACGACTTCGCGTCGGCCAGCTCGGCCTCGGACACCACCGTCTTGCGAATCCGGTTGATCTCTTCCAGGGCCATTTCGACGGCGTCGGGCGCCGTCTCGTTCTTCGTCTGGACGGAAACCGAAAAGGCCCCCGGCTCCAGACCCGCGTCGAAACCGCTCCGGATGTCGTAGGCGAGGCCCTTCTCGTCCCTCACCCGCGCCATCATGCGGGAGGAGAATCCGCCGCCGCCCAGGATGTGGTTCATCACGTAGGCGGCGTAATAGTCGGGACTGCTCCGGCGGATCCCGGGGTGGCCCAGCCGGATCGTCGCCTGCTTGAGGTCCTTGGAGACGACCTTGACCGTGCGGGACGTCTTCGGCACAGACCGGATCGCGGGAGGCTCTACGTTCCGGAACGGCCAGCGGCCGAAGCGGGCGTTCACGATCTCGATCGTCTCCTCCTCGGTGATGTCCCCGACAACGGCCATCACGACGTTGTTGGGCTTGTAGTACCGCTTGTAGAAGGCGGCCAGGTCCTCGCGGCCTATCTTCCCGAGGCTCTCCTCCGTCCCCTCGACGGGATGGGCGTAGGGATGGTTCTTGAAGACGAGGCTGGCGAAGAGCTTGTCGGCGATCCGAGCCGGATCGTCCAGGTCGCTCTTGATCCGCGCCAGGACCTGCGCCTTCTCGCGCGCTATCTCGTTCTCGGAGAACGAGGGGTTCATCATGACGTCGGCCAGGATCTCGAACCCCAGTTGGACGTCCTTCTTGAGGGCGGTGAGAGAGACGGAAGCGAAATCGTCCGCCGAGGATGAGCTGATAGACGCTCCGACCGAGTCCAGCGCCTCGGCGAGGTCGATGGCGCTGCGCGAGGCCGTTCCATGCGTGAGCAATGTAGCCGTCAGGCTCGCCGTTCCCGGACGATCTTCCGGGTCGTAGAGGCTCCCACCCAGGATCTTGGCGTTCGCGACGACGAACGGGAGCGACGGCCTCTCCAGGAGGAGGACCGTCATCCCGTTCTCGAAGACGAGCTTCTTGATCGGAAGATCGAGCGCCTCCGCCCGGCCAGGCGGGACGGCACCGATCAAGATCAGAACGGCAAGAAACCGGACGAGTCTCGGACTTTGCCTACTCACCTGGCCTGCCCTCCCCCGGCTCCGCTTTGGTCTTGGGGGCAACCGGAACGAGAATCCCCACCGTCCGCCGGTCCTCGGAGAAATATTCCTTTGCCATGCGCTGAACGTCCGCCCCCGTCACCTTCCGGATGTTCGCGACGTAGTTCTCGATGTACCGGACGCCGACGCCGACGAGTTCCGCCTGGCCGATCTGCCGGGCCTGGTTGAAGATCGAATCCTGTCCCAGGATGAAGGCGGCCTCGATCTGGTTCTTCGCCTTCTCGATCTCCTTCTCCGGGACAGGCTGGACCGCGAGAAGCTCGACCTCGCGGTACAGCGCCTTCTCGACGTCTTCCGTCCGGACGCCCGGCTTCACCCCTGCGTACAGGTAGAACAGGGCCGGCTCCTGCGAGGTCATCTGATCGTACGACGCCGCGGCGTAGGCCGCGATCTGTTTCTCGTAGACGAGGTTCCTGTAGAGGCGCGACGACTTGCCGGCCGCCAGGACCTGGGCGAGGAGATCGAGAGCGTATTCGTCCGGATGCCCGACGCGCGGCACCGGGTAGCCGGCGAAGACGAAGGGAAGCTGGGCCTCCTTCTTCACCTTCACTCGGCGCTCGCCGAGGGGCGGCGGCTCATTGACAGCCGTCTCGACGGGGATGTCCCCCTTGGGGATCTTCCCGAAAGCGGCCTTGACCTTGGCGATCGCCTCGGCCGGGTCCGTCGGCCCGGCAACGACGACGATGGCGTTGTTGGGAACGTACCAGCGCTTGTAGTGCCGGATAAGGTCCTCCCTCGAGAGGGCCGACAGGTCTTCCATCCAGCCGATGACCGGATGGCGGTACGGGTGGACCTTGTAGGCGGCGGCGAACATCTCCTCGACGACGAGGGACGTCGGGTCGTCCTCGATCCTCATCCGCCGCTCCTCCATCACGACTTTTCGTTCCAGCTCGAACTCAGCCGGATCGAGGAGGAGGTTCGTCATCCGGTCGGCTTCGAGAGAGAGGGCGAGATCCAGGCGGTCGGGGGCGAACTTCTGAAAGTAGACGGTCGCGTCCCGGTTCGTAAAGGCGTTCTCCGTCCCGCCGTGGCGCGCCACGGTCTTCGAATACTCTCCCTTGCCCACCTGGGCCGTCCCCTTGAACATCATATGTTCGAGGAGGTGCGACAGACCCGTCTTACCCGGCGGCTCGTGGCGCGATCCGACCTTGTACCACACCTGGATGGTGGAGACGGGCGACTTGCCGTCCTGGACGGCGACGACCTTGAGGCCGTTGTCCAGGAGATCCTGGACAACCTTGGGCCCCGCTTCGGCCGGGACCGGAGTAAGGGCGAGGACGAGGGAAAACCAGACGCCCCCCCCGCGCGGGATCCATCGCGCCGGGCGCCTCATGCCGCCCCCGCCTTGGCGGTTTCAATCCGGGGGAAGAGCGGGATCCCCGTCATGACCCGTTTCCCCGCAAGGGCCGTGTCCCAGGCCCCGCCAGCCTCGTCGAAACGAGACGCCGCGGAGACGCCGAGGCGCGCCAGGATCTCGGCGCACGCCGCGGGCATCACGGGCGTGAGGAAGACGGCGATCCGCCTCAGCTGGTCGGCCGCGACGAACATCACGGTGGAAAGGAGCGGCCTCTTCCCTTCGTCCTTGGCCAGACTCCACGGCGCCGACTTGTCGATATACTCGTTGATCCCGTAGACGGCCGACCAGATCCTTTCCAACAGCTCCTTGAAATCCAGGTCCGCGTACCTCGCCGGGATCTCGTCCGGAAATGCTTCCCGGACGATCCGCAGACCGCCCGCCCCGGCGGGGCAGGCCGATTCGACCCGGGTCCAGTCGCCGAAGGAGTCGGGGGAGGGGGCGGGGATCGTTCCGCCGAAATACTTCTCGATCATCGAGACGAGGCGCGACAGGAGGTTCCCCAGGGCGTTCGCCAGGTCGCTGTTGTACCGCGCCACGAACCGATCGGAGGAGAAATCCCCGTCCGACCCAAAGGTCATCTGGGAGAGGAGGTAGTACCTGAAGGGATCGGCGCCGTAGGCCTCGACGACGCTGTTCGGATCGACGACGTTGCCGCGAGACTTCGACATCTTCTCCCCCTCCACCGTCCACCAGCCGTGGGCGAAGATCGTCCGGGGAAGCGGGAGTTCCAGGGCCATCAGCATCGTCGACCAGTAGACGGCGTGGGTCGTGAGAATGTCCTTCCCGATGAGGTGGACGTCCGCCGGCCAGAACCTCTCGAATAGGGAGCCGGGCGCGCTCGGATCCTGGTATCGGAGCGCGGAGATGTAGTTCACGAGCGCGTCGAACCAGACGTAGGTGACGTAGTCCGGATCGAAAGGAAGCTCGATCCCCCACGCCAGACGGCTCTTAGGGCGGGAGATGCAGAGGTCCCCCAAGCCGCGCGCCAGGAAGCCCAGGACCTCGTTGCGGCGGACTTCGGGACGGATGAACCGGGGGTTCTCCCGAATGTGCGCGACGAGGCGATCCCTGTACTTTCCCATCCGGAAGAAGTAATTCGACTCCGTCACGCGCTCCACGGGCCGGCCGCAGTCGGGGCAATTTCCCTGCGTGATCTCCTTCTCCGTCCAGAACCGCTCGTCCGGCACGCAGTACCACCCCTCGTACGTGTCCCGGTAGATCTCCCCCTTGTCATGGAGAAGCTGGAGGACGTTCCGCACGACGGCCTTGTGGCGGGGTTCCGTCGTCCGGACGAAGTCGCTGTTCGAGATGTTCATCCGCCTCCAGAGCGACTGGAACCGCACGACGAGCTCGTCGCAGTGGGCCTGGGGCAATACGCCGCGCCGGGCGGCCGCCTGCTGGACCTTCTGGCCATGCTCGTCCGTGCCGGTGAGGAAGAAGACATCGCGGCCCATCATCCGGTGCGCGCGGGCCAGGACATCCGCCGCAGCGGTCGTGTAGGCGTGGCCGATGTGCGGAACGTCGTTGACGTAGTAGATGGGCGTAGTCGCGTAGAATGTCTGCCGGTGCATTCCGACTCCGGGGACGGGGAAGGCCCGCGCCGCGGATTCGCGGACGCGGGAATCAAGATCGGCGCGGAATTATGGCAAGTTCCAAGATTCCGAGTCAAGCGCCTCACCCAGCGTTTTCTTCTTCTCTTTCTTCATCGGAGGACGCGCCGGTTGTCCCTTCCGGTTCCGGGCCGCCCGCTCCTCGGCCCGAGGCGGCGGAGGCTGAGCGGAACTCCGATCGGACGACGTCTCGGCGGCGGCCGCGCAGGGCTTCTGCCGCGCTCCGCCGTCCCCTTCAAGCTGGTAATTGAGACAGCACATGAGCTTGCCGCAGACGCCCGAGATC
>Ga0154722_1092_pt1 | contig 10543 bp, 9 predicted proteins | sample Rifle2008BG16ft_FD_105730 | JGI IMG/M metagenome (GOLD analysis project Ga0154722, IMG submission 105730) | Nitrospirae bacterium RBG_16_64_22 | reverse complement strand
CGCCGCGTACACGCCCAGGCCCACGAGACTTCCAGCCGTCCCCGGCGCAACGGGAACGTACCCCGCGTATGCTCCCGTCGCCAGGAAAAGGATCGGTCCCTTCACGGATCTCCTCAGAAGTCCTTGAAATTACGGCGATCCTAGCACCGCATCTCCCGGGTGTCAATAACGCCGGATCCTTCGTCCGCCATTTCCCGGCGGCCGACGTTCCGCTTACGAAGCGGGAGCGGCTTTCACCTCGGCCTTCTTCGCTTCCGCCTTCTTCACTTCCGCGAGGGCGCGGAGCTTCCGGTTCACACGCTTGGCGCGCAGGCGGGCGATCCCGGCCTTCTTCGCGTCTCCGGCCTCGATCGCCTGTCCTTTCGCCGCCTTGAACGTCTTGAGCTTCTTCTTGAGATCCTCTTTCGTCAAGACCGCCTTCTCTGCCTTTGTCTTCGTTTTCGCCTTCGCCATCAGATCCCTCCTCTTTGTAATCGCATTTGCGGCTTGCGCCAACCGCTCCGGGGTACGCTCCCGTACGCCCCAGAGCCTACATCCACCGGCCGGCCGAAACGGCTTCGCGCCATTCGCGCAGGAGCCTCGCCGCTGTCGGTCCCGGCTTTCCTCCGCCTACGGGCTTCCCGTCCAGGCGGACGACGGGAAGAACCTCGACCGTCGTCCCCGTGAGAAAGATCTCTTCCGCCCCTCTCAGCTCATCAGCGCTGATCCGCCTCTCAGCGACCGGAATCCCCGCCTCGCGGGCCAGCTCGATCAAGCACGCGCGCGTCACGCCGGAGAGAATCGACGGACCCTCGGGCGGCGTGACGAGGCGCCCCTTCACGGCGGCGAAGACGTTCGCCGCCGTCGCTTCGGCGACGAAACCGCCGCGGATAAAGATCGCATCGTCGACCTTCCTCCGCCGCGCCTCTTCGCGCGCCAGCACGTTGCCAAGGAGGTTGACGGTCTTGATGTCGCACCGCGCCCACCGGGGATCCGGCATCGTTACGGCCCGAATGCCGCGCGCGCGGAGCGCCGGGTCGGGCGGGACGAGACGGCGGACCGTCATGACGAGCGCTGGCCGGACAATCGCCGGAACCGGATGGTTCCTCGGAGCCTCCCCTCGCGTCACTTGGATGTATATCTTCGACTCCCGGAATTCGCTCCGGCGAACGAGTTGACCGATCCACCGGGTCAGGCGCCCGTCGTCCCAGGGGACCGGCAGATCAACCGCGCGCGCGCTCCGGCGGAGCCTGGCGACGTGCATCGGGAGGGCGAATGGACGGCCGCCGTACGTCCGGACGACCTCGTAGACCGCGTCTCCGAACTGGAAACCGCGGTCCTCGACCGAGACGCGGGCGTCTTTGAGCGGGACGATCCGCCCCTGGATCAGTGCGAGACTGGGCATCTGCGGGGAAGGCTCAAGCGGAGACGTGCGCGCAGTACGGCGAGGAGCGGCGACGACCGAGAACGAAGAGATGCGCGGTTATCGGCACGGCGGTCAGACCTCCATGATCTCGGCTTCCTTGTGCGCCAAAAGATCGTCGATCTTCTTGATCCACTGGTCCGTCATCTTCTGGAGCTCGTCCGCCGCCTTCCGGATGTCGTCCTTCCCGACGTGCTCGGCCTTCTCGAGCTTCTTGAACTCCTCGTTGCCGTCGCGCCGGGCGTTGCGGATGGAGACCCGGGCCTCCTCGGCCATCTTTTTCACGACCTTGGCCAGCTCCTTCCGCCTCTCCTCGGTCAGCGGCGGGACCGCCAGGCGCACGACCTTCCCGTCGTTCGATGGCGTCAGGCCCAGATCCGACTTCTGGATCGCCTTCTCGATGTCCGGAATGAGCGACGCCTGCCATGGCTGAATGACGATCAGGCGGGGTTCCGGAACAGACAGGCTCGCCACCTGGGCAAGCGGCGTCTCCGCTCCGTAGTACGGCACGTGAATCCCGTCCAGCAGATGGGTCGAGGCCCGGCCCGTTCGGACGCCCGCGAACTCGCGCTTGAGGGCATCGAGGGCTTTCTCCATCTTCGCCTGGGACTTCTTGCGGACTTCTTCGATCACGACGTCCCTCCGTGAACGAGCGTCCCGATCGGCTCGCCGCAGACCGCGCGGACGACATTCCCCTCTTCGTTCAAGTTGAAGATCATGATCGGCAGGTCGTTGTCCATGCAGAGGGAGATCGCCGTCGCGTCCATCACCTTGAGGTTGCGCTTGAGAACTTCGATGTACGAGAGATCGGTGAACCGGGCCGCCGTCGGGACGATCATCGGATCGGCATCGTAGACGCCGTCGACCTTGGTCGCCTTCAGGATCACCTCCGCGCCGATCTCCATCGCCCGGAGGGCCGCCGCCGTGTCCGTCGTGAAGAACGGGTTTCCGGTCCCGGCCGCGAAGATCACGACCCGCCCTTTCTCCAGGTGCCGGATCGCCCGCCGGCGAATATACGGCTCCGCCAGCTCCCGCATCTCGATGGCCGACTGGACGCGCGTGTCGACTTCGTTCTTCTCCAGGAAGTTCTGCAGGGCCAGGGCGTTCAGGACCGTGGCGAGCATCCCCATATAGTCGGCGCTCGCCCTCTCCATCCCGGCCGCCGCCCCGGCCAGCCCGCGGAAGATGTTCCCCCCGCCGATCACGATGCCGACCCGGACGCCGATCTCGACGATCTGCTTGACCTCCTTCGCGAGGCGCGCCACGACCGCCGGATCGATGCCGTACCCCTGGTTCCCCATGAGCGCTTCGCCGCTCATCTTGAGGAGGACGCGTTTGTAGCGAGGGGTCGGCATCGCGGGATCAGACGGGCTTGACCTGGGACATTACCTCGGCCGCGAAGTCCTCGCTCCTCTTCTCGATCCCCTCGCCCACCTCGAACCGGGCGAAACGGACGACGGAGAGGCCGGGCGCGGTCTTCTTGAGGAACGCGCCGACCGTCTGCTTCCCATCCGGGTCCTTGACGAATACCTGGTCCAGAAGGCAGACCTCGGAGTAGAACTTCTCCAGCCTGCCGGCGACCATCTTCTCGACGATCGCCTCGGGCTTTCCCGATTCCTTTCCCTGGGCCCGGTATATCTCCCGTTCCCGCTCCAGGGTCTCGGCCGGCACTTCCTCGCGGCGAACGTACCGCGGGCGGACGGCGGCCACGTGCATGGCGACGTCCCTGAGCGCCTCGAGCGCGGACGCGCCGGCCGATCCTTTCCCCTCCACGAGAACGCCGATCCGGCCCCCGCCGTGGACGTAGGACGACACAGCCTCGCCTTCGAACCGCGTAAACCGGCGCACCTCGATCTTCTCGCCGATCTTGGCCACAAGCTCCTTGACCGTCTCGTCGACCGTCTGCCCGCCCCGCAAGGCGGGGCCGACAAGAAGATCGTCGCAGGTCGCCGGCCGCTCGAAAAGCACGACCTCCGCCAGAGCGCCGACGAAAGCTTTGAAATCGTCGTTCTTCGCGACGAAATCGGTCTCGCAGTTCACCTCGACGACGGCCCCGGCCTTCCCGTCCGGGGCCACGCGGACGGCCGTCAGTCCTTCGGCGGCGATCCGCCCCGCCTTCTTGGCCAAGGCCGCCAGTCCCTTCTGGCGCAGAAGGTCCACGGCTTTCTCAAAATCGCCGCCCGTTTCGGCCAGCGCCTTCTTGCAATCCATCATTCCCGCCCCGGTCCTCTCCCGAAGGTCCCTGACCGCGGACGCGCTTACCATAACCGTCATTTTCCGGATCCTTTCCCCGTTGTTGTTGGATTGGCCGCGAGGGCCCCGTCAGGCCGTTGAACCGCGCAGTGCGCCGCAATCCCCGCCCCTTGGGGCAGGACCAAGGCGCACGAATGAAAATATCGATAGCCCCTTGGAGGTCGAAGAACCCCGCCTTTCAAGGCGGGGTTCTTCAAGAAGCCGCCCCGCCGCATGCTACGCGGCGGAAACCTCTTGCCCCGCCACGGCCTGCTGGGACGCCGCGCCGGCCGGGGCCAGCGTCCCCTGGCGCCCTTCGAGGACGGCGTCGGCCATCCGGGCCGTCATAAGACGGATGGATCGGATGGCGTCGTCGTTTCCCGGGATAGGATACGTAATCCCGTCGGGATCGCAGTTCGTGTCAACGACCGCGATGATCGGGATCTTGATCCGCTGGGCTTCTTTCACGGCGATCGCTTCTTTCTTCACGTCCACGATGAAGACTGCCCCGGGACGCCCGTTCATATCCTTGATCCCGCCCAGCGCCCTGCTGAGGGCCTCGCGCTTCTTCTCATGGCGGGCGACTTCCTTCTTCGTGAACTTGTCGTACGTCCCGTCCTTGGACATGTTCTCGATCTGGCGGAGTTTGTCGATGCTCTTCTTGATCGTCTCGTAGTTGGTGAGCATCCCGCCGAGCCAGCGATGGTTCACGTAGAACATCCCGGACCGAAGCGCCTCCTCGGCGATGACGTCCTGGGCCTGCTTCTTGGTGCCCACAAAAAGGACCGACTTGTTCTCAGCCGAGACTTGGCGAACGAACTCGTAAGCCTGCTTGAACTTCTTGAGCGTCTTCTGGAGATCGATGATGTAGATCCCGTGCCGCTCCCCGAAAATGTACTTCTTCATCTTGGGATTCCACCGCTTGGCCTGGTGGCCGAAGTGGACCCCGGCTTCAAGGAGCTCCTTCATCGTGATTGCCTGCATGAACCTTCCTCCAAAGGGTTATCGCCTCCGCCGGCCCGGCCGCCGCCTCTCCCCGTCTCCGCGGCCTTCTTGACGTGACGGCCGCATGACGGGATAGATCGGCGCGGCACCCTGTCGATCGATCGCCGGCGTGTGAGATCGGTCCCGCTCCGCGGGACCGTGATAAGGACCCGGAGACCGGGGCCTCAGCAAGAAGCGGAAAATTTACCATACGAGCCTCGTTCGAGGCAAGCGCGATCGAACAGGCGAAAAAGCTATGGGCGGGGCTGGGGGGATGTCCCGGGCGGCCTCGCTCCCGGCGGGGGGGCGAAAAGCTCGCGGGGATTGAGGACTTCGATGTTGGCGTTGTGAAGGCTCTGGAGGTGAAACTCCCCCTTCATGAACCGCTTGAGCGTCCCGTCGGAGACGAGGGCGACGATCACGGCGGTATCGAACAAGGCAAAGACCGCGCCGATCACGAGCCCTTTGTAGGCGAGCTTCAGGAACCGCCGCATCCGGCTCCGCGATATCATCCACCGATCCCAACGGAAAGGAACGCCGGGCCTGAGCCTCTCCCGGAGCCGCCAGAGCTCCGTCACTCTCAAGAACCTGCTCCACCGCCAGGCCATCTCGCAATATCTCAAGAACCGCTCCTTTTCAGCGGGCGTATCGCAATACGCCTTTGCCTCATTATCGTCAGAATTGTCGCCAGGCTTTAGGACAAAGTTCACGCCTTTTTGCCTCCATCGCCGGGCCGGAAAAGCGGCCTTCTCTCGCCCTCCGGCCCTACTCCCGCGCGCCGACACCCGCCCCGGCGCTCCTCAAACGCTTGCTCAGTCACGGACGGCTTCCTGGCCGGGCCTCGTCGCCCGGACGGGGAGAACGATCGTGAACGTGGAGCCTTCCACCGGCCCGCTTTCGACCCGGATATCCCCTCCATGGGCCTTGACGATCCCGTAGGAGATGGAAAGCCCCAGACCCGTCCCCTCCCCCACGCCCTTGGTCGTGAAGAACGGATCGAAAACCTTCGGAAGTATTTCCTCCCGGATCCCCGATCCATTGTCGCGGACGGAGACCTCTACCCATCCCCCTTCCCACCGCGTCTGGATCTCGAGCCTCCGGTCGGCCGGCCGGCCGGAAACCGCCTGGGCCGCGTTCGCCATCAGGTTCAAGAGGACCTGGACGAGATGGTTCTCGTCGCCCAGAACGAACCCCGGCTCCGGCGACAGCCCCACGAGCAGGCTGGTCCCGCTCGTCCGCAGATCGTACTCCCGAAGCTCGACGGCCCGGCGGACAACGTGGTTGATCGAGATCGGCTCCAGGGCCAAGTCCCTTCGGCGCGAGAAGGTCAGGAGGTTCTGGACGATCTTGACGCACCGTCCGGCTTCCTGTTTGATGAACCCGGCCATCCGCGCCGTTTTCTGTGGATCGGGGTTCCCCGTCAGGAGATCGGCGTACCCCACGACGCCCGTGAGGGGATTGTTGATCTCGTGAGCCACGCCGGCCACGAGCTCGCCGATCGCCGCGAGCTTCTCGGACTGGATGATCCGCGATTGGAGCATCTCTCGCTCGATGGCGAGGGCCGCCTGCCGTGTCAGGATCCCGAGACGCCGCGCGTCGTCGCCGCCCATTTCCTTCTCCCGGTCCTTCTCCCGGCCCGGGACACCGAAGGCGATGAGCGCGCCGGTCACTTTTCCCTGGACCCAGATCGGCGCGCCCAGGATGACGTCCCCGCGCGCGCTGGCCGGACTTGCCGGCGCGGGGTCTCCCTGATCCGCCGGGAGCACGCACTCGCGACCGGCCCGCAACACGCGTTCGGCGAGACGACGGACCCTCTCCGCTTCGTTCCCCCCCGCCGCTCCGGCCTCCCCGCCCTCCCGCCGGCCCCAAATGACGGTTGGCGTTCCGGAAATCCCTTCGGCCGAATACACGGCGGCCCGACTCGCCCCCAGGACCTCCGCCCCGTGCCCGGCGATTCGCGCAAGGACCTTTCCGGCCGGCTCTCCCTCCGCCACGGCCCGAAGGATGTCGTTGTAGGCTTCCACCTCCATCAGCCGGTCCTCCAGAGCCTGGCGCTGGGATACGAGCTCGTCGTTGCTCACCGTCAGTTCCTCGTTCTGCGCCTCTAGCATCTGGTCCCGCTCGCGCAATTCGCCGATCAGCCGGCCGATGGCCTGCGTCAGAAGGCCGATCTCGTCGGTGGACCGGGCGATCAGGGGGCCGTCCGGCAGGCCGGAGCCCCCCGAAGCGAACACGCCGGTGAGCGGAGAGAGCGATCCGCGGAAGGACCGCACGAACAACAGGCTCCCCAGGACGGCCACGACCTCCACCACGGCCCACAATCCCAGCACCTCAGCCGTGAAATAGCCCGTCCTCGTCCAGTAGTACTGAACGAGGACGGTATCGATCAGGAGTGGGACCAGCGCCCCGATGAGGAATATCCGGCGCGTCAGCGGAAAGTAGACGCGCTCGAAACCGAAGGCGCCGACGGCCTCCCCAAAGCGGTCGAGCATGAGGAAGAAGATCGGGAGCCCCACGATGATCGAAACAATGACGGCTACGAGCTGAAGGCGGATCCAGACCCCCCAGGTGGGCTGCATCCCCCCTTCGAGGACCGCAACGAGCATGACGACATTCGGGGCAAGAGCGAGGAAAGCGAGGAAGAAACCCCAGAACCTTCCAGGGAAACGCTGAATCCTCCGGTCAACATCCGAGAGAACGGCGGGATCGATCGCGCCTGACGCCTCCAGCGCGGACGCAACGGGGCGGAGGTATTGCCGGAAGTAGAGAAACGTCCCCACGATCAAGGCGGCCGCATAGGCGGCGTGGAGCGGGGACAGGATGACGGCCCGGATCTCGCCGCTCGTCATGAGGTTCGAGAGCTTGATGTACGAGAGCCCGAATACGGGCGGAAGTAGATAGCACCATAGAATGAGGAACAGGACGCGCCTGAGCCAGTCCTCCCCGACCCCCGGTCCCCTGATCCCGACTTCCGCCACGATCGGCCCCCCGCCCAGCCCATTCATCCGCAGATTTCGCAGATTGCCGCAGATTGCCTTCGTTTTTCCGGCCGCACTGGTCTTTCAAAGAATCTGTGGAATCCGAGCAATCTGCGGATTCCCCCGCCCTTCCGATTCACCGATTCACCGATTCACCCATTCACCGATTCACCCGTTTTCTTCAATGCGCCTCGGCCCAGTTGCGCCCGACCCCCGCGTCGACACGGACGGGGACGGAGAGCGGCAGAGCCCCCTCCATCACGCGGACGCTGAGGCTCTTCGCCTCCTCGACTTCCGTCTCCGGAACCTCGAAGAGAAGCTCGTCGTGGATCTGCAGGATCATCCGGGCCGAGAGACCAGCGTCCCGCAGGGCGGGACTTAGCTCCACCATCGCCTTCTTGATCATGTCGGCCGCACTCCCCTGGATCGGCGTGTTGATCGCCGTCCGTTCCGCGGCCTGCCGGACGCCGTTGTTGGACGACGCAATGTCCGGCAGTGTCCGGCGCCGCCCCAGCATCGTCGTCACATACCCGCGCTCGCGGGCCTCGGCAATCGTCCGGTCGATGTACGCCCGAACGCCCGGATAGCGGGCGAAGTAGCGGTCGATGAACGCCTTCGCCTCGAGAGGCGTGACGCCGAGATCGCTCGAAAGGCCGTAGGGCGTCATTCCGTAGATGATCCCGAAGTTGATTACCTTCGCCCGGCGGCGCATCTCCGCGCTCACCTGGTCCGGGGAAACGCCGAAGACCTCCGCCGCCGTCCGCGCGTGGACGTCCTCCCCCGCCTCGAACGCGGCACTGAGGACGGGGTCGCCGGACAGATGGGCCAGGAGCCTCAGCTCGATCTGCGAGTAGTCGGCCGAAAGGAGGACGCGCCCCGCCGGGGCGACGAACGCCTCCCGGATCCTCCGTCCGAGATCGGTCCGGATCGGGATGTTCTGGAGGTTCGGCTCGGAGGAAGAGAGGCGCCCCGTGGCCGTCACCGTCTGGTTGAGAGACGTGTGGAGCCTTCCCGTCTCCGGATGGACGAGCGCCGGCAGGGTGTCGACGTAAGTCGACTTGAGCTTGGCGAGCTGGCGGTAGGCCAGGACCTCGGCCGGAAGGTCATGCCGAACCGCGAGCTGGGCCAGGACTTCCACGTCGGTGGACGGCCCCATCTTCGTCCGCTTGACGACGGGCAGGCCCAGCCGTGTGAAGAGAATCTCTGCGAGCTGTTTGGGGGAGTTCACGTTGAACGGCCCGCCGGCGAGGGCGTGGATGCGATGGACGGCCCCCGCCATCTCCCGTTCCAGCTCCTTGCTCATCTCCCGGAGATGGCCCGCGTCGAGGAGAATCCCGTTCTCCTCGATCTCGGCGAGGACGGAGACGAGCGGGAGCTCCACGTCGTAGTAAAGGGACTCCATCCCCATCTCCGCGATCTTCGGCCGGAGGACGGCCGTCAGGCGGAGGGCCGCGTCCGCGTCCTCCCCGGCGTACGCCGTGGCCGTCTCCACGGGGACTTGGTCGAAGGAGACCTGCTTCGCCCCCTTCCCCGCCACGTCGGCGTACGTGATTGTTTCGTGATCGAGATACTCGCGGGCCAGCGCGTCGAGGGAATGGCTGTGGCGTTCCGGGTCGATCAGGTACGAGGCGACCATCGTGTCGAACGCGACGCCCCGGACGGCGAGACCGGCCCGGGAGAAGACGAGCAGATCGTACTTGAGGTTCTGGCCGACCTTGCCGACCGACGGATCGGCCAGAATGGGCGCCAGCTGTCGCAGGGTCTCGCGCCGGTCGAGATTGCGCGACCCCGGCGCCGTGTGGCCGACGGGCAGATAGAACGCTTCGCCCTCTTTTCCGCAGACGGCAATCCCCACGATCTCCGCCCGCATCGGGTCTTTCGACGTCGTCTCGAGGTCGACCGCGAACTCGCCGCGGCTCCGGAGCGACTCCGCCAGACGGGGGACGTCATCCGGATCGGCGACGGCCCGGTACGCCTCGCGCGAGAATCCGGATCCGCCGCCTTCGGGGGCGCCGTCCTCCCCGAGAAGCTCCTTGAGCAGGGACTTGAACTCGAATTCCCGGAACAGCGCCCCGAGCGCGATCCGGTCCGGCTCCCTCCGCGCGAGCGATCCCAGGTCGATCTCCACCGGCGCGTCCGTCTCGATCGTCGCGAGGCCGCGCGAGAGCCGGGCGCTCTCCGCCCCCGCTCGAAGGATATCCCTCAGCCTCGGCCGGGAGACTTCCTCGATCCTCGAAAGCACGCCTTCGATCGTCCCGAAAGCCTCGATCAGTTCCCGCGCCGTCTTCTCGCCGACGCCGCTGACGCCGGGGATGTTGTCGGACGCGTCTCCCATGAGACCCAGGATCTCCACGACGCCGCCCGGCGGAACACCGAACCTCTCTCTGACGCCCTCGGAGTCGTAGCGGACCTCCTTCATCGTGTCGTAGACCAAAACGTGCTCGCCCACGAGCTGAAGCAGGTCCTTGTCCCCGGTCACGATCGTCACGTCGTATCCTTCCCCGACCGCCCGATGCGCCAGCGTGCCAATGACGTCGTCCGCCTCGTATCCTTCGACCGTCAGCGCCGGGATCCGGAAGGCCTCGACGACCTTCTGGATATAGGGCACCTGAACAACGAGAGAGTCGGGCATCGGCTGGCGGTGCGCCTTGTACGCGGCGAAAACCTCCTCCCGGTGCGTCGGCCCCTTGGGGTCGAAGACGACGGCGAGCCCGTCCGGCCTCTCCTCCCGAACGATTTTCAGGAGCATCTGGATGAACCCGTAGATCGAGTTGGTCGGAAATCCCTTGGACGTGGAAAGACGGCGAATGGCGTAGAAGGCTCGGTAGATGTAGGAGTGGCCGTCGACGATATAAAGGCGGGGCCGGGGCGGCATCGGATCTCCATGCAAAGAGGGAAGGCCACACAATAGGGGGAACCGTCAAAGGTGTCAAGGATGCGGATATAA
>Ga0154722_1091_pt1 | contig 10543 bp, 9 predicted proteins | sample Rifle2008BG16ft_FD_105730 | JGI IMG/M metagenome (GOLD analysis project Ga0154722, IMG submission 105730) | Nitrospirae bacterium RBG_16_64_22 | reverse complement strand
AGCAATCGGCCTATTGCAAGGAGGATGTCATGAAGAAGCGGATGCTGGGGATGTTGCTGGGGGCCGCGATCCTGGGCGCGGCGGCGACGGCGGGCGCGACGCCGTCTACGATGTTTTGGACGGCGGCGTCCACGGACATCCAGGGGTTTGGCGTTGTTCACCTGGGGATCGACAACTACTTCACGGTGCTCCGCAAGGCGGAGAAGGGCGGGGGCGATTTCCATACGGACGTTGGGTTTACGGTCGGCGTACTTCCCTTCGAGAAGATCCAAGCGGAGGTCGGGGTGGACCTGATTGAGTCGACCGACAATCCCCTCTTCTTCAACGCGAAGGTCGGGACGCCCGAAGGCGCGCTCTGCAAGGCGTGCCCCGCGATCAGCGTTGGCGTCTTCAACGTGGGCACGAAGAAGGACGTGACCAACCAGAACGTGTTCGACGTCATCGTCGGCAAGACGATCGGCTCCGTGGGCCGGGTCTTCGCGGGCTACTACTCCGGGAACAGCAAGGTCCTCGTGGACAAGGACGGCAACAAGGAGAACACCGGGTTCATGATCGGGTTCGACAAGGGCTTCATGCCGACAAAGCAGGGGAAGGACGAGTACAGCAAGATCGTTCTCGCCGCGGACTACGCCTCGGGGAAGAACGCCCTTGGCGGCGGCGGCGTGGGGATCGCCTACTTCTTCACGAAGGACGTCTCGCTCCTCACCGGCCCGGTCTGGTTCAACGAGGAGGCGATCAACGGGAAGTGGAAGTGGTCAACCCAGCTTGACGTGAACTTCTAGCAGTATGTTGAAAAAGTCCATCCATGGCTTTTTCAACCACGACTTGGCCGAAGTGAATTCGTCCAAGTCTCACAGGGTGTCTCTCAACACCCTGCCAGGGACCGGGAACGCCTGAGGAGGAAACTATGAAAAAAGTCGAATGCATCATCAAGCCGTTCAAGCTTGACGACGTGAAGCAGGCCCTGACGGACCTCGGGGTCCACGGCATGACGATCTCCGAGGTGAAGGGGTTCGGCCGGCAGAAGGGCCATACGGAACTTTACCGCGGGAGCGAGTACACGATCGACTTCGTTCCGAAGGTGAAGATTGAGCTGGTCGTTCCGGACAACCTGGTCGCGAACGTCGCGAACGCCGTGATCACCGCGGCCCAGACCGGGAAGATCGGCGATGGAAAGATATTTGTGAGCTCAGTGGAAGAGACGATCCGGATCCGGACGGGCGAGCGCGGCGAAGCCGCCATCTAGGGGGAGGGAAAGAAAAATGGTGCATCGAAAGATACGCTTTGTTGCGCCGGCCGTCCTCTTCGGATGGCTGGCGATGACCGGGTTTTCCGGATGGGCCTCGGCCCAGGAAGCCCCAAAACCTGCAGAGGCCCCCGCGGCCGCTCCGGCCGCCGCCCCCGCGGCAGAGGCCGCGAAGCCGGCCGAGGCGCCCAAGCCCAAGATCGACTCGGGCGATACGGCATGGGTCCTGACGTCGTCGGCCCTGGTCATGCTCATGACGCTTCCGGGCCTGGCCCTCTTCTACGGGGGGCTCGTCCGAAGGAAGAACGCCCTCTCGACGATCATGCACTCCTTCATCATTCTGTGCGTGATCAGCGTCCAGTGGGTCCTGTTCGGGTACACGCTGGCCTTCGGCCCGGATATCAAGCAGTTGATCGGCGGGCTTGACTTCCTGGGTCTCAAGGGGATGAACGGATCTCCGTCGTCCTACGCGGCCACGATCCCCGACTTCGCCTTCATGATCTTCCAGGCGATGTTCGCCGTCATCACGCCGGCCCTCATCACCGGCGCGTTCGCCGAGCGGATCAAGTTCTCCGCCTTCCTGGTCTTCACGCTCCTCTGGGCGACGATCGTCTACGATCCCCTGGCCCACTGGGTGTGGGGCGGCGGGTGGCTCCAGAAGCTCGGCGCGCTCGACTTCGCCGGCGGGACGGTCGTTCACATCAGCTCGGGCGTCTCGGCGCTCGTGGCGGCCATCGTGATCGGCAAGCGGAAGGGGCACGGAAAAGAGATCATGGCGCCGCATAACCTGCCGTTCACGGTGCTCGGGGCGGGCCTACTCTGGTTCGGCTGGTTCGGCTTCAACGCGGGAAGCGCCCTGGCGGGCAATGCGCTCGCGGCTTCCGCCTTCGTCACGACGAACACGGCGACGGCGGCGGCGGCCCTCGGGTGGCTCTTCATCGAGTGGGCGGAGACGGGGCGGCCGACGGTCCTCGGCGCCGCGTCCGGCGCCGTGGCGGGGCTTGTCGCCATCACACCCGCGGCTGGGTTCGTGGGGCCGATCTCCTCTCTCATCCTGGGCTTCGCGGCGGGGATCATCTGTTACATCGGCGTGACGAAGATCAAGGCCGCGTTCGGGTACGACGACGCGCTTGACGTCTTCGGCATCCACGGCATTGGCGGCACGTGGGGCGCCATCGCGACGGGGCTCTTCGCCTCCAAGGCGGTCAACGACGCGGGGGCGGACGGCCTCTTCTTCGGCGGCGGCTTCGGCCAGGTGACGAACCAGATCATCGCCGTGGGCGCGTCGTGGGCCCTGGCGATTGTGGGCACGTTCGTGATCCTCAAGGTCATCGACGGGGCGATGGGTCTTCGCGTCACGGACGAGGACGAAGTGGCGGGACTCGACCTCTCGCAACATGGGGAGACGGGGTACAACCTGTAAGACTAAGACGGTAAATGGGTGAATGGGTGAATGGGTGAATGGGTGAATGGAAAAACCCGGCCACCCAAGTCAGGCTCATCTCAGATCGACTCGCCCCCCGGCATTTTGCCGGGGGGCTTTTTGTTTGCCCGGCGCCGGTCCCCGGGCTAGAATCGCGGTCATGAAGCGGCCGGCCAAGACCCTCCCCCTCCGGATTGCCCTCGTCCAGATGAACGCGATCGTGGGCGACGTGGAGGGAAACGCCGACATGGTCCGCGCCGGTCTCCGCGAAGCCCGTGAAATCGGCGCGGACATCGCCGTCTTCCCCGAGCTTTGCCTCACGGGTTATCCTCCCGAAGACCTCCTCTTCCGGCGGTCGTTCCTCAAGGCCGCGGAACGGGGCGTCCGCCGTTTGGCCCGCGAGACGGACGGGATCGCCGCGATCGTCGGCTTTCCGGAGGATGGCGCGGAGGGGCCGTTCAACGCCGCCGCCGTCCTGGCCGGCCGGCGCGTCGTCTCCACGTACCGGAAGGTCCACCTCCCCAATTACGGCGTTTTCGACGAGAAGCGTTATTTCGTGCCGGGGAAGTCCGCGCCCGTTCACTCCATCCGCGGCGTCCCGTTCGGCGTTCTTATCTGCGAGGATATCTGGATCGCCGACGGCCCAGGGCGCGAGATGGCGAGACGGGGCGCGCGCGTTCTTCTCGTTCTCAACTCCTCCCCCTATCACGCGGGAAAGGTCCGCGAGCGGGAGAAGATGCTCGTTGCCCGGGCCAAGGCGTACAAGGCCTGGATCGTCTACGTGAATCTCGTGGGCGGCCAGGACGAGATGGTTTTCGACGGGCAGTCGCTCGTCGTCTCGCCCGAGGGCAGAACGGCAGTCCGGGGGCACGCCTTCCGGGAGGAGGTCATCGCGGTGGACCTCCCGGTTTCCGAGCGCAAGGTCCGTGGGGCGGTCTCCGTCCCATCCCGTCCCGCGGCATCCCGGCCGCGCATTCCGGCTCCGCCCAAGGCCGCGTATCTGCCCGTCGAGGATGAAGTCGTGGGCGCCCTGGTCTGCGGGACGAGGGACTACGTCGAGAAGAACCGGTTCCCCGGCGTCGTCATCGGCCTCTCGGGCGGGATTGACTCGTCCCTCGTCGCTGTCGTGGCCGCGAAGGCGCTCGGGCCGGAAAGGGTGACGGGCGTTCTCATGCCGTCGATCTACACCTCGAACGCCAGCGCGGAAGACGCGACGGCGCTCGCCCTGGCGCTGGGGATCAAAACGCTCACGGTCCCGATCTGGCCGGCCGTTGAAGTGTACATGTGGGCGCTCAAGGAGGCGTTCTCCGGCCGGGCCGCGGACGTAACGGAGGAAAACATCCAGGCGCGCGTCCGGGGAAACATCCTCATGGCCCTCTCGAACAAGTTCGGCCGGCTCGTCCTCACGACCGGAAACAAGAGCGAGATGGCCGTGGGATACGCGACGCTTTACGGCGACATGGCGGGCGGGTTCGCCGTTATCAAAGACGTTCCCAAGACGCTCGTATACCGGATCTGCCGGCGGATCAACGAGACGGCCGGCCGGGAGATCATCCCGGGGCGGGTCCTGACCAGGGCGCCCACGGCCGAGCTGAAGCCCGACCAGACCGACCAGGACACGCTTCCTCCCTACGAAGTCCTCGACCCCATCCTCGAGCACTACGTCGAGAACGAACGCTCCGTCGCGGAGATCGTCCGCAGGGGCTTCGAGGCTGAGACGGTCCGGAAGGTCGCCCGGATGGTCGACCGGAGCGAGTACAAGCGCCGCCAGGCCCCGCCGGGAATCAAGATCACCCCCCGCGCCTTCGGCCGCGACCGCCGCATGCCGATCACGAACCGGTTCGGGGGGTCTTGAGCGGGACGCCATGGGCGTGGATCGTCCGGAATCACGGATGTTCCGGTTGACAAGCCCCGTTCCTTGGACGTATAAAGTAACAGCAGAGTATACGTATAGGAGCTGGCCGTGCAGACCAAACTGACCCTGCGTCTGGAAAAGAGCGTCATCAGGAAAGCCAAGACTTGGGGGAAGAAGCGAGGGATCTCTCTTTCACAGGCGGTTTCCGAGTTCTTCTCCCAGTTGCCCGAAAAGCCGGCGCCTAGGGCGCTCAGCCCCTGGACCCAGGGACTTGCGGGGATTGCTTCGGGCGGCGGACGCCCGAACACGGACGAGGCCCTTCGCGCGGAATATCTCGACCACCTCGAAAAGAAGCACGGGTGAGGCGGATCCTCTACGACACGAACGTGATTCTGGATGTCCTGCTTGAGCGACAGCCTCATTTCGGGGCTTCGGCGGCCGCGCTCGATGCGGTTGGGCGGGGCAGTGTCGAAGGGTACGTCTCCGCGCACGCCGTGACCACGATTGCCTACCTGCTCGAACGGCGCCTCGGATCGGCGAGAAGCCGGAAGGCGCTGGCCGATCTCCTGTCAAAGATGCGAGTGGCTCCGGTCACCGATGCCGTCATCCGCCAGGCCCTGAACAGCAGGATTAACGACTTCGAGGACGCTGTCTGTCACGCGGCGGCGGTTGAGGCCGACGTCTCCATGATCGTGACGCGCAATGCCGCGGACTTCTCGAAGGGCGCGGTCCCGGCCGTCCTGCCGGAAGTCTTCCGGGGCTGATCCCCCCGTCGGCCATCCTTCCCACCGCCCGTCCTTTCCTCCTACCCGCTTGAGGAAGGAATCGCAAACTGCCTGAGTCGGCACCGCCTTCTAAGGGTCCACTCGCCCCCATCGGGGGAGAGGGCCAAGCCTGCCCCGCACTTGATGCGGGGGTAAGGGGGAACGGCCGGAACGAGTGACCCCATCTGTCACACCCATGTGGTAGAAGGAAGGCGGGATAGGGGACACCGAATGGGAGCGCGAGCGAACGCCGGACATGAAGACGCCGCGCGCGTTGACCGAAACGGGGGTTTCTGGTAGGTTTTCCCTACAGCCGTCCAGGCAGGCTCTCAGGTTCCATCCCCTCCAGGAGTCAGGATACGATGTGGTTGCAGGTCCTTTCTCGGAACCACGCCCTGCCTTCGCCGGGTCCGCGCAGTCCCTTGCGGAGCCATGATCGCGTTCTCTTCCTCGGCCATGCGGTCGAAAGCCCCCTATCCTCGTCGCATCGTCCCTCGGAATGCGACGCAGGAAACCGCCTCCACAAAGTCCTGGCGAATAACTTAGCAAAACCAGCAACGTCCCCGTCGGGCGTCCCCGTCGGGTCGCCGTCGGGGTCGCCTGACCCGCATTGCTCCCGAGCGGTCCGTAGGGGTCGCCGGTCCGAAATGGTATGATCCGGTCCTTGAGGTTGAAGAGGGGGGAGACAGCAATGGAGCCTTTCAGGAAGGAGATAGGGATTGCGCATGTCCTCGGCCTGGCGCTGGTCCTGCTCTTCGCCGGCGGACCCGCCGAGGCGGCCCAGAAGAAGGGGCATGCGAAGCCGGAAAGGAAGGGATACAAGCTCGTTCTGAAGCAGATTCCAGAACTGAATAACGGGAAGACCATCGCAGTGGAAGGAGAGGCGGATTCCATGGGCGACCGATTCCTGGTCGAAAACCTTTTCATTCTTCAGCCCGTTGCAGTGACCGTCCTGGCCAGGAACAAGGGCGACGATGTGCGCATCCGTCTTGCGAAGGACAGGTGGGACGAGCCAATCGAGGAGAAGTCCACCAAGGGCGTCGGCCGGCAGACGATCAAGTTCAGGACCCAAGGCGATCTGAGGATCATCATAAGCTCGCCGAAAGGCAAGGTTCCATACAATCTCCTCGTATGGGCAGGCGATGAAGTCAAGCCCGACATGAAATCGGTCTTCAAGGCGCCGGCAAAGAGAGGCGGAAGATTGGGAAGTGCGCGATGAAGAGAGCGCTCGGCCTCATCACTTGTCTCCTGCTCCTTGACGCTCTGGTTCCCTTGGGAGCCGCCGGCGGGCCGCGCCAGGTGAGCCCGTGGGGACTGATCGAGGGCTTGGGCGCCGCCGCCGGGGCGGAGCCTGGAAGCGTTACGGGCCGGGGGATCGCGGACAGGGGCATTGCCTGGACGACGTTCGGCATAGACTTCGTCACGAGCTTCGGGGAAATGCGCGGAGACTATCCGGGCCTTGCTCCAGGGGATGCCGCATATGATCCCGACTTCTCGCCCGAGGGATCACCGGAGGTTCCCTCCCGATGCGCCGCTTCGGCCGAGTGCGAGGCCTGCTTCGAGCAGGCCCAGGGGAAGCTCAACTTCATGCGCTACAACCTCGAGAAGCTGAGGATCATCTACAGATCGACCAAGGACTACGCCGACAAGGCTATGGCTTTTGGTGACAGCGTCTCGAGCATTCACGGCGTCTCGGGACTGGCCTGGCAGCATGAAAAGGCCGGCATTCAGAAATCCCTCGATAAGCTCGGAGGAACATACGACCAGAAATACCATGGGATGATGAGGTCTCTCCGAGGCGCCCTCCAGGAGATGGCGGAGTGCGAGAAACGGCACTTCGGCGAGCCCGACTGGTACAACCGCTTCGGGTTCATCTTCTACTCATTCATGGAGGACCGCTACCGCCGCTAGCAAGCTCCTGCTCCGGCGGAACGAGCGGAGCGCCGAGGGGGGGACGCGCCGAGGGGGGGACGTAGTTGACTAGGTGGACAACCATTTCGCTGGGATTGACATCAGCGACTGCCCTCGGCGAAACACCGTCCGAGAGATAAGGATGGGCTGCGCGGGAGTTCGCAAAGGGGGCGGGTTGGAGTGAGAGGCGCCTGGGTGACGCAAGAGGCCATTGTTGCTTATCAGCAGTGCGCATGCGGAGGCCGTAATCGGGAGGTTTCAATGTCACCTCCTCGTGGCCGGTCACTCCCTTCGAAGAGCATGAGGTGCGCGCTATGACCGGGGAAGACGGCCGATTGTTCCTCCAACCAGGAGCCGGCTGATGGTGATCCGGAAGGGACAGGGCATCATCCGCCGGCGCTTGCGACGGAGCGCGCCGCGAGCTGGCTCTCGAAGCACTTCACCTGCTGGTGGCTGGAACGGGAGGGCCACGGCCGGGTGCTGATCGATTCGGACGGTCTTTGAGCGCAGGTGCGGGACGATTCGTCGAGGAAGACCTGAAATCCCAGCCGCGTCGACGTTGTGATCCGTCGCCGATTCATCCCTGCTATTCCGCCGCCGGCTTGACGGGCGGGCGGGCATAGAGTAGATTCAGGCATCCTGTTGATCCGCTCCCGCTCTCTCCTTTTCATCGGGAGGCCCAAATGAAAACACCTCAAGAGAGAAGAAACCGTCTCGCCACGGTTTGCTCGCTTGCCGCCGCGCTCGTTGTTCTCTCGGCGTCAACGATCCATGCCCAAACGCGGGGCGAATCGCTCTATCTCCAGCACTGCGCCGTCTGCCACCAGCCCAATGGAAAGGGAATTCCCGGCTTCTTCCCCCCCTTGGCGGGCAACCCGGTCGTAAACTCGGACGAGCCCGCAAGAATCCGGGAATACCTCTCGAAGGTCATCTTCGGATACCACGGAGGCCTGTTGGTGAGGGGAGAACTCTACTCCGGCACGATGCCTCCAATCGCCTACTTCGGGCGGATGAACGACAGCGAACTGCTCGACCTCATCAACTACCAGCGGAGCGCATGGGGTCATCACTCCAAACCCGTGACCGCCTCCGATCTCGCCAAAGCCCGGGAGAAAGGAAAACCGACCCCTCCTTCCCGTTGATTGCGAGAGGGGAGACCGGCGGGAGGAGGGGCGGGGCGTCCCAGCTCCTTCCCGCCTTTCGCACTGTCCGTTTTTCAGGTTTCTTGCAGGAAGATTAACGGCCGAGAAGCGCGATCGCGCGGGCGGCGACGTTTTCCGGCGTGAAGCCGAACTTCTCCATCAGGACTTTCCCGGGCGCGGAAGCGCCGAAGCGCTCGATGCTGACGACATCTCCCGCTGACCCTGAGTACTTCTCCCACCCTTGAGAGACGCCGGCTTCGACGGCGAGACGAGCGGAAACCGCTGGAGGAAGCACGCTTTCCCGGTATTCCTTCGGCTGAAGATCGAAGATTTCCCACGACGGCAGGCTCACGACGCGCGCGGCGATGCTCTTCCCGGCCAGTATTGCCTGCGCGCCGAGGGCAACCTCGACCTCCGATCCCGTTGCGATAAGGATGATCCGCGGCTTCCCGTCCGGCACGTCCGAGAGGATGTATCCGCCCTTTCCGGCGTCCGTCGCGGGAGCGGATTTCGTCCTGTCGAGAACGGGGAGTTTCTGGCGCGAGAGGATGATGGCACTGGGACCTGCGCGGTGGTTGAGGGCAAACCGCCACGCATCGACCGTCTCGGCCGCGTCCGCGGGACGGATCACGGTGAGATTCGGGATCGCCCTCAGGGCCGCCAGATGTTCGACGGGCTGATGCGTGGGGCCGTCCTCGCCGAGACCGATCGAGTCGTGCGTGAAGACGTAGATCACGCCGAGGCCCATCATGGCCGCGAGCCTGATGGCCGGCCGCATGTAGTCCGCGAAGACGAGGAACGTCCCGCCGTACGGGATGGTCCCGCCGTGGATGGCGAGGCCGTTCAGGACCGCGCCCATCGCATGCTCGCGGACGCCGAAGTGGATGTTCCGCCCGGAGAAATCGCTTCCCGTGATGCTGTCGTACGCCTTGAGGAACGTGTTGTTGGACGGGGCGAGATCGGCCGAGCCGCCGAGGAGATCGGTCACTTTCCCGGCGACGGCGTTCAGGACCTTTCCCGAGGCCTCGCGGGTGGCAAGCGCCGGGTCCCCGGTCGAGAACTTCGGAAGCGCGTCTTCCCACCCTTCAGGCAGGCGCCCTTCCGTTGCGCGAGACCACTCGGCCGCAAGTCCGGGGTGGGCCGCCGCGTACGCATCCAGCCGGGCCTTCCATTCCGTTCCGCGTTCCTTCCCTTCCTCGACCGACCGGCGGAAGCGGGCGAGCGCCTCGGAAGGAACGTGGAACGCGGGCTCCAGGGGCCACCCGAGCGCCTCCTTCGTCCGCCGGACCTCTTCCTTTCCGAGCGGCGCCCCGTGGGCCTCCGCATTGCCCGCTTTGCCAGGACTTCCGAAAGCGATCTGCGTCCGGGCCACGATCAGCGAAGGGCGATCCTTCTTGGCCTTCGCCGCTTCGATCGCGGCCGAAACGGCCCCGAGATCGTTCCCGTCCACGTGAACAACGTGCCAGCGGTAGGCAGAAAACCGGGTGGCGACGTCCTCGGTGAAAGCGATGTCCGTGCTCCCCTCGATCGAGATCTTGTTGTCGTCGTACAGATAGATGAGCTTGCCGAGGCGGAGATGCCCGGCGATCGACGCCGCCTCCGATGCCACGCCTTCCATGAGATCGCCGTCGCTCACGATTCCGTACGTGTAGTGGTCGACGATCGCGTGGCCCGGCCGGTTGAACCGCTCGGCCATGGACCTCTCGGCGATCGCCATCCCGACGCCCGTGGCGAACCCCTGCCCCAGCGGCCCCGTTGTCATCTCCACGCCCGGCGTATGGCCGTATTCGGGATGACCGGGCGTCCGGCTGTCCCACTGGCGGAACCGCTTGATTTCGTCGAGAGAAAGGTCGTATCCCGTCAGGTGCAGAAGGGCGTACAGGAGCATCGACCCGTGTCCGGCCGAGAGGACGAACCGGTCGCGGTCCGGCCAGGACGGATCGGCCGGGTTGTGCTTGAGGAAGCGGTCCCAGAGGACGTACGCCATGGCGGCTGAGCCCATCGGCATGCCGGGATGGCCCGAGTTGGCCTTCTCGATGGCGTCGACCGCGAGCATGCGGATCGTGTTGATGCAGAGGTCGTCGAGCTTCGGATTCACACGTTCCTCACGAGATCAAGGAGAGGGGGGTCCCACAGGGAGAGCCGTCCGCGCGGCGCGGCAAAAACGCCCCGTTGTATACAGGAATCCGGCCCGGATTGCCA
>Ga0154722_1050_pt3 | contig 10680 bp, 11 predicted proteins | sample Rifle2008BG16ft_FD_105730 | JGI IMG/M metagenome (GOLD analysis project Ga0154722, IMG submission 105730) | Nitrospirae bacterium RBG_16_64_22 | reverse complement strand
GCTGTTGAAGAAGAGGACGGCCCCCGCGAACATGGCCGTCCATGCGGACGGGACGTGAACGTACATGATCCGGGCGGCCGGCCCCTGGAAGGCATCAGGCGGGGCCGTGAGCGCCAGGAAGAGGCCGGTAGGAAGGAGGACGACCGTCCCCCATCCCATGATCCTTTGCCATGTTGGAAGCTTGAACAGGAACATTCGTCAACGATCCCATTGGAAATTGAAAATTGAAAATATCTAGTATCCGAACCCATTAATTACGGAACATCCTCCGCGGATGTGTAGGTTGGGTTAGGCGCGGTTTTTTGCGCCGTAACCCAACAAAACCATCTTGGCGAATATTCGGTTTGTTGGGTTACGCGATAAAGCCGCTAACCCAACCTACATGACTCTCACCGACCCGCCGATTCACCGATTCACCCATTCACCGATTGATCGCCCGTTCAGTCCTCCAGCAGAAATGAAAACCCCCAGAAGCTCGCGACGGAGAACACTACGTCGAACGCGACCAGGAGGCGGATCCAGTGGGCATAGTCGGCCCAGCCGTCCCCCCGCATGACACCCGCCGTCGCCTGGACGGCGCCGATCAGGACCGGGATCACCAGCGGCAGGATGAGAAGCGGAAACATCACTTCCCGCGCCCGGACCTGGACCGTCATCGCCGAGAGGAGCGTCCCGAGGAGGGAAAGCCCGACCGTCCCGAGAATGACGACGAAGACCAGGAGACCGATCCGGCCCCAGACGTCCAGGTTGAAAAGAACCACGAACAGCGGAAGCGTCACCGCCTCAACCGCGAAGATAAAGAGAAAATTCCCCACGAGCTTCCCCAGGAAGATCGCGCCGCGGGGAACGGGCGAAAGGATCAACCCGTCCATGCACTCGTTCTCCCGCTCGGCGAGAAAGCCTTTCCCGAGGCCGAGCACGCCCGTGAAGGTGATCGCCAGCCACAGAAGACCGGGCGCCAGGGAGAGGACCTGCGTCCGGTCCAGGCTGAGCGTGAAGTTGAACATCAGCAGGACCAACAGCGAGAAGAAGAACATGGCCGTGAACGTCTCCTTCCGACGGAGCTCGAGGAGAACGTCCTTCCATGCGACGGCGTACGCGGCCTTAAAGAATCTCATGCCACCGGTCCGGATCCCGCCCCGGCGGGATCGGTTGAAGAACCCCGTTCTTGAGAAGCATCGTATCCGTCGCGACCTCCAGGGCGAAGTACCGGTTGTGCGTAGCCATGAAGACCGTCCCGCCGCCCGCCGTGAACTCCTTGATGAACCCGTTCACGAGTCTCACGCCTTTCTCGTCCAGCGCCGTGTACGGCTCGTCCAGAAGAAGGACCTCGGGGCCGAAAAGCCTCGCCTGGGTGAAAGCCAGCCGCTTTTTCATCCCCGTCGAGAACTGCCGGATCTTGAAGTCCGCGAACCGCTCCAGCCCCACCCATGCCAATGCCCCGCGCACCGCGTCGGCCGGAAGGGAAATACCGCGAAGTCCGGCGTGGAACTTCAGGTTTTCAAGGGGGGTGAGATCGTCGTAGAAATGGTGCCCGTGGGCGATCAGGAAGAGCTTTTCCCGGACGGCCTCCCGATCTTCCGATCCGTCGATTCCCGCGATCGCGAACCTTCCCTCCGTGGGGCGAAGGAGGGTGCACAAGATCCTGACGAGCGTCGTCTTCCCGGCCCCGTTGGCCCCGAACAGCGCGAAACATGCGCCTCGCCGAACCGACAGGTCGACTCCCCGGAGGACCGGAAAGTGCCGGTAGAACTTGACGAGCCCGTGCGCCTCGATCGCGATTCCGCTTTCCGCCATACCTCCTCAGACACCGGAACTCCGAAAAACAACAGGGAAATATACCACACGCCCCGCCCAACCCCAAGCCGGATTTCGCCCCGCGAAAGGGAGAGATTCCTTTTCGCCCGCCCGACCCTCTGGTTTGCTGACCGCTGATCGCTGAGGGCTGAGAGCTTTTCCGATTCACCGATTCACCGATTCACCGTTCTCCATTTCACCGTTCTCCATTTCACCTCGGATACGCCAGCGTGTATGACCGGGTCCCCCCTCCCATCCCGAAGTGACAGTTCGACGTACAGCTTCCGCCCGTCGGTGTCTCCGTGTACGCCGTGATCTCCCCGCCGCTCGAATCCTTGAAGCGGATCAGGTGCTTATTGTCCGTCCGGCCGTGGACGGTGTGGCAGTCGTAGCAGGATATTTTCCTGTTCTTCACGTGGTTCTGGTGACCCGCGCTGCTCCCCCCGCCCATTCCCCCCATCCCGCACTTGAACCGGCTCCCCGCCACGCCGTTGTAGTAGACCTCGTAGTTGTGGCACGAGAAGCAGAGGGCGAGCTCCGCCGACGCGCTCGCGCTCCAATACGTCGAAGCCGCGAACTGCTTCTTCAACAGCCGGGGGACGTTCGAGCCGTGCGGCCCGGCCGGATCGTTCGGCCCGGCGGTGTCGTTCCCGTGGCAATCCGTGCAAGTGATGTTCGGACTCGTGACGCCGTTATACCCCGTGGAGGTCCACGGAGTTCCCGACGCGAACGCCGAAGCCTGGATCCCCAGATTCTTGCCGACGCCTTCCACGGGATGATAGGAAGGGTTGTTTGGATTGAAAAGAGCGGCCAGGTTCCCCCCGTCGTTCCCCGTCACGTATCCCGTCGTGTAGTTCGAATGGCACTTGAGGCAGACCTCGTACTCGAACGTCACGGGGAAAACTGGCGTAAACGAAGCGGGCGCCCCGGGACTCCCGCCGTTGTTGGGGCTGACCCCTCTCGCCCCCTTGAGGGCGTTTCCCGCAAGGCTGCTCCCCAGGGTGTGCAGGCCCGGCTGAGCCTGATGAGGGTTGTGGCAGTCGTAGCATTCGGCGTGGCGGCTCCCGAGTCCCAGCGTCCCGGGCGTATCGACGTTGCGGTGCTTCGCCGACGTCTCAACCGGGTGCCGGACGGCCTTCCCTTCGAACGTGCTCTGGATGTTCCTGCCCGTGACGCCGCTCTGGTAAGTCGTGATGCTCGACCCGTGGCACGACGTGGACGTGCCGTTGTAACAGGTCTGCTCCTCCTGCCGCTCCAGGATGTACGGGACGCCCGCGCCGCTGTGCGACTTGTGGCAGGCGACGCAGGCCGCCTGCGCGACGGTCGTCCCGCCGTAGATCGTCGTAAAAGGGACGGAGGACGTGGCGTGGATCGAGCCGTCGAAGTTCGTCTTCTGATGGCACGTCCGGCAAAGGCCCGCGCTCAGGTTCGACGCCACGAGGAACTTCGGAAACGTATCGGTGTGAGGATCGTGGCAGGACGTGCACTCCACCGTTCCGGCCACGGTCCCGCCGCTCGGCGGGTAGAGCTTGACGGCGCCCTTCGCCGGGAACAGCGGCGGCGCGGGCGTCACGAGCTCGATGTCGGAGACACCGGTGTCGTAGCCGATCGACACCGGATGGTCGTTCGTCAGGTTCGTCCCGAGGTATCCCGCCACGTCGAGCGGCATCGTCGTGATCGGCGCCCCGCTTCGCTGCATGGCGATCGTGCCCGCCTGCCCGCGCACGTTGTAGACCGAGCCGAGCGCCACCGTTCCGTCGTGACACGACAGGCAGAGCTTGGACCGCTGGTTTACGGATGCGGGCATCGCGTACCCCTTGTCCGTCAGGTAATCGCTGGAGTACATCGTGTGGGCGGCGTTCGTCTGCTGATGGTTCCAGAGCGGAACGGCCGGGTTCGCGTTGTGCGGCGTGTGGCAGAAAACGCAGACCTCCTGCTCGCTCACGGCCTTGACCTGCCCCGGTCCGGTCACGGAGAGGTTGTGCTTCGTGGCGACGATCCCCGCCCCGGCGGGCACAGCCACCCCCTGAAGAAGAACGAACAAGACCACCCCCGCCCGCAAGCCCCGCGACCTCATGAGGGCCCCCTCTCGGGAAGGACACGGAAAACCTGTATCCGGCCGTTGTAGCTGTCCGCCACGTACAGGAGGTCCCGGCCGTCGTAGGCGATTCCCGCGGGAAGCCAGAATTCCCCCTCCTTGTTCCCCTGCCGGCCTAACACGAGAAGCAGTCGTCCTCCCGGGTCGAAGACCTGGACGGCGTCGAACAATGCGTCGACGACGTAGACCTGTCCCCTGCCGTCCACGGCCGCGCCCTTGGGACTGGCGAAGTCCCCCGTTCCGTTCCCGAGGCGGCCGAACGAAGCAAGGAACGCGCCCTCCTCCGTGAACGCCTGAACGCGGTGATTCAGTGTGTCGACCACGTACACGTCCCCCTTCGCGTTGACGGCCACGTGCGTCGGACGGTTGAACTCTCCGGGGCCGGTCCCCGTCCGGCCGAATTGGTTCAACCGTTTTCCGTCGAGATCGAACGCGACGACTCTCCCGGCGACCGAATCGACGACGTACAGCCGCCCGCGGACGGCGTCCACGGCGATTCCCGTCGGCCGCGCCAGGCCGGCATCCGCGATCTCGCGGACAAAACGGCCGCTGTCGTTGAAGACGAAGACTTTCGCCAGAACGGAGTCGGTGACGTAAATGCTCCCGTTCGGTCCGATCGCCACTCCCACCGGCGAGGCGAGGCGGGTCCGTCCCGCCATCGACACCTTCCGGTATCGCTGGGCCTTCCGGTCGAACAGGTGGACGGCCTGGGCCGACGGGTCGGCCACGCAGAGCTTCTCGGGATGCGCGCTTAAGCCGAATGGCCGGAGCATCCGCTCGTCATCTGGACCCGCGAGAAATTCCCACAGCCGCTCGTACCAAGCCTTCCGAAATCCCAGGTCCGCCGCGCCCGAAATCGATCCCACGTACTCGATCCGCGCGGGGTCTGGCGGCGACGGCCAGACGAGCCGAATCTCCGGAGCGGCGCCGGGAGAAGCGGCGGCCGCCGGAAAGACGAGGCAGGCGGTGGCCCCCGCCGCCAGGATCGCCGTCACGATTGCTCGAGTCCGAGTCACTCCGATCCTCCCCCCGCCTAAATTGAAAATTGGAAATTGTAAATTGTAAATTTCAATATTGTGGTATTTGTCTTTCGTTTTCCAATTTCCAATTTCCAATTTCCAATTCTTGTCTTGGTTTCTGCTTTCTCACAATCACCTCCTGGTCCGCGATCTCATCCTCGTCGTCCGCCGCGTGCTGGGGCACGCCGTTTGAGGCGGGCTTCCTGAGAAGGCGTCTGATCAACCCACTAACAGCGCCAGCCATCAGCCACTTGCTGAAGGCTCGTCCTCGCCCGGCGCGCGTCGGCGAGAATCGCGGCCCGCGGCCGGCCTCCCGGCCGGTCCGCCATCTCGTCGAGGAGCACCTCCAGTTCCTTTAGAGAGGCCTCGATCGTCCGCCTGTCTTTCCCCAGCCGCGCCCACAAGGCGTCGATTTCGCGGCTGAGTCCGGTCCCGAATACGTCCGGGACGTCGGGACGCCCGCGGAGCGCTCCGCTTCCTCCCCGCGTGAGACCGGCCACGCCGTCGACGACCGTCGCGAGCGGTCGGAAGATCCGGCGGGAAATGAGGACCGCCGCGAGGGCCCCCGCCAGCAGAATGAGTACGACGGCCGCCCCATTGACGGCCAGAAGAGGCGGCAGGAGCATCTGGCCGGTGGTCGTGACGGCCAGGTGGGACCGGAAGAGGGAGTCCTCGATCCGCGATCTCAGGAGATAGTACAGGACCGTCCCGCTCGCGGCCAGCCCCGCGGCCGCGATACCTGAGAACAAGCCGATGAACCGACTCTGGAACGGCCGGTTCACGTAGATCTGCCGCCTTCGGCGCACGGGGACTCCCGAAACGCCTACTTGATGTGGCACGTGAGGCATAGCCGGCTCCGTTCGTTCTTCATGACCAACTGCGCCGGGAGGGTCGAATAGGGACTGTGGCACGATCCGCAGCCCACCCTCCCCGCGAACAGGCGGACGGCGGGATCGAGCGCTCCCGGAGGACGGAACCCCCGCGTCCGGAGAGACGCGGCCTGGTAGTCCACGCCAACGGGGTGACTGACGCCCGTTCGAGGCCCGTGATCCCACGTGCCCGCCGTGGCGACGCGCGCGGACTTCGCGATCGTGTCGTCATGGCACTGGAGGCAGTTCTGCGACAGCGAATCCACCGGTTGGCCCCGCGGGTCTTCGATGAGCCGGGCGCTCCGGCGTACATGCGCCGATTCCATCCCCGTCCGGTGCTCTTCCCGCCCTCCGCGGCCGAAAAGGACCTTGTGACAAGACAGGCAGAAGCTCCTGCCGCGTCCCTCACGGCGGAGCATGAAAGGACGCTCCGGCTCCGACGCCCCCCGGTGTGTCTTATGGCAAGTGACGCAAGTGACCCGGCCGGAGTCGTCCAGCGGGAAGTCGTGCGGGATCGCGAACGTGGGGACCATGCCCACCGGGTGCGAAAGGGAAACCGCTTCTCGGTGGCACGATTCGCACACGCGGCCGATCTCCGCCCGGACCGCGAAGGCTCCCCCGGATTTTCCCGGATCGCCCGCGTGGCACTCCTGACAGCGGCCGTCGAACCGGTGGCCATCCCTAACCCGCCCGTCCGCCCGCACCGTGGCCAGGACGACCGCCACAAGCCCCAGACCGACCAGCAGCGTATATTGAGATTCCCTGGGCATCCGCATCCTCAACCCTTATCGGTCGATCCTCAAAACGCTTGAGACCACCGGCCGTCATTCCACCGCCCACTTCTGGACGTCCATGCGGACCGCCCGCACCGAACTCCGTAAGCGGCTTTCGAGATCCGGATCCGGTCCTCTGTCGGCCCCGCCATCTTCGATTCTCTTCTCGAGTTCGGCCACGGCCGCGGTCAGGTCCCGGAGGCGCCCCACTTGGAGCCGAAGATCGAGCATCGATTCGTTCAGCGCGCCCGCCAGGGCCGTCACCTGGTCCCCGGCCCTGAGGCTCACCGACCCCCCGATGTCGCCCCGCGCCGCGGCCCCAAACCGCTTTTCCAGCCGGACCAGCGGGCCCGCGATCCTGTGCGAGACGTAGAGCGCGATCCCCGCGACGGCCAGACCCGCCGCCGCGAGCTGAAAGAGAGCGCTGTAGACGGTCGACGCGGACAAGGCCGCGTCGACCCGCTCGATCACGCGAATCCCCTCCCCGTAGGTCGGGCCGATCCGGAAGTTGTTGGCAAAGTAAAACGCGGCCCCCGACACGAGGGCGGCGGCGGCGACCGCAAAACCGAACTTGAGGAAGAAGGCGATCCTGAACCGCCAGGAGAGGACATGATCGGTGTTGGGCGCTTCCATGGGTCCGCTCACTCCCGGGCTACAGAGCCCTGCTCATTTTGAAGTAGAACGACTCGCGTCCCGAACGGCTTTGCGGGTAGTCGTCGAGATAGAGCCGGTACTCGGCCGCTAGCGTGACGAGCCGGATTCGGTACGAGAGCAGAGACTCGACCTGCGTCGTCACACGGCCTCCATCCGTGTAGTCGTTCCACTCGCGGCGGACGCTTCCCGAGAGATCCAGGCCCCTCGCGACGAAGAGCTTGGCCCGCGCCTCGCCGAACGTCTGCCCGCTGAGAGCGCCGTCGGTGTCCTGCCTGGAGTATCCCCCCCGGACGGTCAGGACCGCCCAGCCGATTCCATAGTCGAGGCCGGACGAGACGGCCCGACGCGTATACTCACGGCGCTCGGTCGGATACGCCTGGGAGCCCGCCGACACGTCTCCTTCCGCGTGAATGGAGAGAGACGCCGTGGGCGTCGCGGCGGCCGTCACGCGAGCCGTCTGGTCCCACCGGCTGTACCCGTCCCCGACGGAGGACTCGTCGAAACTGGCGCTGTATCCCGCTCCGAGCTGAAGGCGAGACCAGCCGCGCGTCGCCGCCCCCAGGTTGAGGGCGTGGCTCAGGACGCCGCCTCCTCCCTGTGGCGTATGCTGTAAACCGTACGACAGCGAATACCCCCCGGTCAAATCCAGCGGCCCCGCGGGGACCGCCAGGGTCGTTCCCAAACGAAGCGTCTCCGTGTCGCTGGACGCTTCGGGAGAGTCCGTCCACGTCGCCGTGATCCCCGAAAGAACGGCCCAGTAAGGTTTCACGCGATACGTCGTTCCGGCGGCGAGGTTGTGGTTCCGAACCGTTGTCGTTCCGTAGTTAATTTGGGAAAAACCGTACGTCGCCTGGGCGTCCTGCCGGGGGCTCTGCTTGAGGAAGAGGCCGCCCGTGGCCGTCAGAAGATCAAGGAAATTGTCCTGGCGGTAGTGCGAGAGGAACTGAACCCGGGCCGCCTCGGAGAAAGCCTTCTCCGCGTTGAGATTGGCCGTATGGACCTTGTTTTCCGAGACGCCGGCCAGATTGCTTTCCACGTCCTCCCAGCGGTAATCGCCGGCCGTGTCCCACCCGGCCAGCTTGTGCTTGAAGTCGATGCCGGCCGTCCTTCGGTCCTCGTCGCGCTTGTCCTCGGCCTGGTCGGAGACCAGGGTGGCTTTCTCGGCGAACATGTTGATGGTCGGCCACGAGGACCGCCGAATGCTCGCCCGGGCTCCGACGGCGTCGGATGTCACCCTGAAGGGAAGATTCGAAAAAGTCGTGCTTCCCATGTCCGACGTCTGGCGGTTCGCGTAGAGAGTCACCGGAATCGTCCCGTACGGCAGGAACGTTCCGCTCAGGTTGTACCCGAGATCGCTGTGCTCGTAGTCGGCCAAGCCCCCGTCCGACCCGCGGAAATCGACGTTCGCGTCCTGGAAAGAAACACCGAGCGAATAGGCCAACAGGCGGGGATCGAGCAGAAAGGACGAGAGGCCGAGCGAATACCGCTGTTGAAACGTGGAGTAGGAGACGCCCGGCTCCGACCGATCCCTGGAATCGAGGTAGGACAACTGGATCTCCCCCCCCACGTCGTATCGTCCGAGCGAAAAAGCCCACGCTTCCTCCGGGCCGCCGTCCGCCGCGCGGAATCCGAGGAAGAGAGCGGCGGCTAGGGCGAGCCTGACCGCCGCGGCCCGGAGGAAGAGTCCGCTCCCTGATCGACGTACCGGATCGCGGCCCGCGTCGAAAGCGCTTCGATCCAGGCCTTCAGCCGGTCCTGTCGGGCCAAGTCTTCGAGGTCGCGTATCAGCTTCCCCTTGATCGAGTCGAATGACCGTCGTGTCTCCGGAACGCGCGCCTCAACCTTGAGAATATGGAATCCGTAGATCGTCTCCACCGGATCGCTCACGACGCCAGGCTTGAGCCGGAAAGCCTCTTCCTCGACGGCAGGCATCAGACGCCCCTTGTGGACGAGTCCCAGGTCGCCGCCCTGCTCCCGCGATGGATCGGCCGATTCGGACCGGGCCAAGGCCGCGAAATCGGCCCCCTTTCTTATTCGGGCGACAAGATCGATGGCCTTTCGGCGCGCCGCGTCGCGACTGTCTTTTTCCGACGGGTCGCGCCGCACGAGGATGTGCCTCAGGCGGACCTTTTCCGGCTCGTTGAAGCGCTCCGGATTCCGGTCGTAGTAGCGCCGAGCCTCTTCTTCGCTCACGCGAACCTTCTCGTCCACCTCCCGGCGGGCGGCCTTTTCGACCAGGATCTCGCGCTCAAGACGCTTTTGGACCAATGCCGGCGTCAGGCCGCGCGCCTGGATCGCCTGTTTGTACACTTCCGGACTCGGATACCGGCTTCGAACCTGTTTGAGCCGCGCCGCCACATCCGCCGGTTCGGCCTTCATCCCCGCCGCGCGCGCCGCCTGGACGATCAGTTCCTGCGCGACCAACGCCCTCACCGCCTCAAGCCAATACTTCTGTCTCTTCTCGGAGGCCACCCCGCCGTGCATGGACCCGCCTGGAAGCTTTGCGGAAACAGCCTCCTCTACGTCCCGGACCATGATGGGAACGCCGTTCACGTACGCGGCGACCTTGCTTTCCTTGCCCCGCTCCGGCGAAGCGGCCAGAGCCCCCAACGGGAAAAGGGCGGAGACCAGGACGGCCCCCGCCCACATCAATTTCATCGTTCTCTTCAGCTCCGAAATCGTCCGCCAGTACCCCGCGCCGGTCGCGGGGCTCACGGAAGATCGAGGGTCCGGCGCTCCGATCTCCCGCTCCATCCTTCCCGGACCCGCCTCACTTGATGTGGCACTTGAGGCAGAGCTGGCTCCCCGCGTTCGCGATCCGCAGGAACATGCCATTCGTGCTGTCGTGCGGGTTGTGGCACGAGGCGCACTCGACCTGGTCCTTAGCCATCCCGTAGAACCTGAGACCCGCCGCCACCACCGAGGCATTCGTGTTGAAGGCGGGATCCTTCGTCGGATCGTACGTGACGGAGATCGGATGGTCGTCCCTCAGGTCCTGGCCAAGGTTGCTGATCTTTCCCGAAGGGAAGACATTGCCCAGCCCGGCCCCGATGAACGTATAACCCGCCGAGGGCGGGTTGCCTGTCGGAAACCCTGCCCACGTCGTGCCCGAACCCGGCGTGTTGCGGAGGGCGTCGAGGGCGATCGTCCCGTCGTGGCAGGAGAGACACGCCAGGGAGACGCCCTGCGGGCTTCCCGCGATCGTCATTTCGATCGTCGGGCTTGAGTACATCGTGAACGGGCCGGCCGGCATCGCCCGGTTCCACAGCGGAGCATCGGGCGACGCGCCGTGCGGCGTATGGCAGAAGACGCAAACCTCCTGCGTGTTCGTCTGGTAGATCGCGTTCGTGTTGAGCGAGAGGTTATGTTTCGTGGCGGACACGTTGTCCAGCGCCCAGGCCTGTCCTCCCGCGATCAGACCCAGAGCAACGGCTGTTGCAAAAACCCTTCTTGTTCTCATCGTCCATCCC
>Ga0154722_1109_pt2 | contig 11041 bp, 8 predicted proteins | sample Rifle2008BG16ft_FD_105730 | JGI IMG/M metagenome (GOLD analysis project Ga0154722, IMG submission 105730) | Nitrospirae bacterium RBG_16_64_22 | reverse complement strand
GTCGATCCTGTAGGGCTTGGCCACAACGCCGCTGAAACCATGCTTACGGAAGTCAGCCATGACGGGATCTTCCGAGTACCCGCTGGAGACAATGACTTTGGCGGCGGGATTGATTTCGATCACCTTCCGCACGGCTTCCCTTCCGCCCATTCCGCCCCGCACCGTGAGGTCCATGATGACGGCGTCGAACGGCCGGCCCGACTCCGCGGCACTCGCGTAGAGGTCGACGGCCTCGCTACCCTCGGAGGCGACGGTCACCTCGCAGCCCAGGGACGCCAGGATATCTCTCGCGATGTTCCTGACGGCCTCTTCGTCCTCCATTACGAGGACTCGCGCATCTCGGGAGAGGCGGTTTCCCCGGGCCCCGGTACGGCTGGGAACGGGGATCTCCTTGATGGACGCGGGGATGTAGACGTGGAACGTCGTCCCCGCGCCGAGGCGGGACTCCACGGCGATGCATCCGCCGTGATTTCGGATCACGGAGTAGGCCGTGGCGAGACCCAGGCCGCTCCCCCGCTGTTTGGTCGTGAAATAGGGATCGAAGATCTTCTTCCTGTGCTCTTCGGGGATGCCGATGCCGCTGTCGGCCACGGAAATCCTTATGTATCCGCCCGGGGCGAGAGAAAGGCAAGGTTCGGCCTGTTCCGCGTTCACGACGGCGTTCTCACAGCGAATCCGGATCGTTCCGCCTTCGGGCATCGCCTGGTCCGCGTTGAGAACGAGGTTGTGGATGACCTGGCTGATCTGGCCTTCGTCGGCCTCCGCAGGCCAGAGGTCCGCGGAGACGGAAAGATCAAGCCGCGACATCGAGCCGCGAAGCGCGAACTCCGCCGAGTCGCCGACGATCTCCCCTATGGATGCCGGCTTCAGGATCGGGGCGCCGCCCTTAGCGAACGTGAGGAGCTGTTGGGTGAGGTCTCTGGCGCGGAGCGAGGCCTTCTCCGCCTCGGCGAGTCTCTTCGCGATCGGGGCGTTGTCCGGGGCGAGCGTCCTGGCGATAGAGATGTTCCCGAGGATCGCCGTAAGGATGTTGTTGAAGTCGTGCGCGATGCCGCCCGCCAGAATGCCCAGAGATTCCAGCTTGCTCGTCTTGAGGCGCTCGTCTTCCAGCCGCTTTCGGTCCGTGACGTCGCGGAGGTTTCCAAGGATGCCCTGGATCCTGGGGTCGTCCATGAAGTTGTGGCTGACGACTTCTACGTAGACCCACGATCCGTCGGCGTGACGGGCCCGGAACGGCTCCGAGACGGTAACGCCCGGCTCCTGAAGGGCCCGGATGAAGGAACTCCGTGCGTCCGGCATGTCTTCGGGATGAACCAAATCGAAAACGTTGCGGCCGATGAAAACTGCCGGAGGATAACCCAGGACGCGTTCCAGGGAAGCGTTCAGAAACCGGGCAATTCCGTCGGCGCTGACGATGAAGATGACGTCCTGGCTGTTCTCGACCAGGGCGCGGAAGCGCGCTTCGCTCTGGCGAAGCTCTTCCGCGGTCTGCCTCCGTTCCGTGACGGCCTCGGTGTGGACCATGACGTAGTCCGGAGGGACGAACGCATAGGTCACGAGGAAGTCGTTGTCCTCTCCCGTCGTGTAGCGGTACTTCATCTCGCGTTGGAAAGACGCCTTGTCCCGGAAGCACCGCGAGAAATCCTCCAGGATGTCCGGCCGGTTCTCGCGATAGAGGGCCGAGGCCGTCTTCCCGAGCAAGGCGCCGGCCTGCCCGTGCGTCGCCGCCGCGGCCGCATCGTTGAAATCCACCAGGACGAAGTCCTCCCCGGACCTCTGCCACGCGTACGTGGGGACCGGGATCCCCTTGAACAGAGCGTTCGTTCTTTCGCAGTCTTCGGCGCCCAGACCCTTGGGCGCAGTGTTCTCGGGGTATCCGGGGCGGTTCTTGGATGGTTTTGATTTTTCCGGGAGCTTGCGGAGGTTCCTTTCGCGACCGCTCAAGACCGTCTCCTTGCGGAAGGGGCGGGCCTAGTGCCTGCGGCCGTAGGCCGGAATCGAAGCCGGGAGGGGGTTGTCGATCGTACGATTTCTGGTGCCGAGGGACGGAATTGAACCGCCGACACGGGGATTTTCAGTCCCCTGCTCTACCAACTGAGCTACCTCGGCAATAGAAACGGAAAGCCCCGGTCGCGGCCGGGGTATCGAAATCTATCGAACCGGATAGGGGGAGTCAAGGGGTTTCTAGGAAACAAGAAATTGTAAATTGAAAATTGGAAATTGTAAATTGGAAATTGAGACGTCGGAAATAGAAACATTCGGCCTCCGCTAATTCCTAGCATCCGAACCCATTAATTACGGAACATCCTCCGCGGATGTGTAGGTTGGGTTAGGCGCGGTTTTTTGCGCCGTAACCCAACAAAACCATCTTGGCGAATATTCGGTTTGTTGGGTTACGCGATAAAGCCGCTAACCCAACCTACACGACTGGGAGGCATGAAATTCAAGAATTCAAAAATTGAAAATTGTAAATTGGAAATTGAAAGTTGGAAATCGGAAATCGAAACAATTGGCCTCCCCTGATCCCTAATCCGCCTCAACCAACTTTCCGTCTTTCAGTCTCAGGCACCGGTGGGCCGTGCGGGCGAGAGTCTCGTTGTGCGTGACGATGACGAACGTTGTCCCGCTCGCGCGGTTGATCTTCAGGATGAGATCGTGGATCTCCTGGCCGGTGGCCGAGTCCAGGTTTCCCGTCGGCTCGTCGGCCAGGACGATCTCGGGGTCCAGGAAGAGCGCGCGGGCCAGGGCCACCCGCTGTTGTTCCCCGCCCGAGAGCTGGCCCGGGCGGTGATGCCCCCGGTCGGCCAGCCCAAGCTCCGCCAGGAGGACTCCCGCTTTCTCCTTGTCGCCCGCCTGTTCTCCCCGGATCCAGCCGGGCATGAGGACGTTCTCAATGGCCGTGAATTCGGGAAGAAGGTGATGGAACTGGAAGACAAAGCCGACGCGCGTGTTCCGGTAGTCGGCCAGCTCTTCCTCCGATCTCGAGAAGAGGTCGTTTCCCCGATAGGCGATGTTTCCGGACGTGGGACGGTCCAGTCCGCCGAGGATGTGGAGAAGCGTGCTTTTCCCCGCGCCCGAGACGCCGACGATCGAGATGAACTCCCCCGGCGAGAGGGTCAGGTCGACTCCGCGGAGAACGTGGAGCGCTTCGGCGCCCGACGGAAACGACTTGCAGAGGGCGCGGGTCTCGAGAATGGGCGGAACGGATGCGCCGGCGTTCATTCGTACCGGAGCGCTTCGACGGGGTCGAGGCGGGACGCGCGCCATGAGGGGTGGATGGTCGCGGCAAACGAGATCGCCATTGCGGCCGCCGCGATGAGGACGACGTCTCCCGCCCTGAGGAGGACGGGGAAGTGAGAGATGTAATAGATGTCGGCCGGGAGCGTGATGATCTGGTACTTCGCGAGAATGTAGCAGGAGAGCGAGCCCGTGACGACCCCGATGGCCGTTCCGACGGCGCCGATGACCGCGCCGATGCCCAGGAAGATCGACCGGATCATGCCCCTCGTGGCTCCCATGGCGGCGAGAATGGCGATCTCCCGCTGTTTCTCCGCGACAAGCATCGTGGCGGTCGCGATGATGTTGAACGCCGCGACGACGATGATGAGCGTCAGGATGATGAACATGACGATCTTCTCCAGCTTCAGCGCGGAGAATAGGTTCCGGTTCATCTGCATCCAGTCCCTCGCGTAGACGTTCGGCCCGAGCGCGTCCTGGACGGCCTTCGCGGTTTCGTCGGCGCGGTCGATGTCGGCCACGCGCAGTTCGAGTCCGGTCACCCGGTCCTCCATCTTGAAGAAGGACTGGGCCTCGCGGATGTGGAGGAACGCGAGTGTCGAATCGTACTCGAACATCCCGACGTCGAAAATCCCGACGACGTCGAAGATCTTCATCCTCGGGATCTGCATCCCGAGAGGGCCGGGCGTTCCCATGGGAGAGATCATCGTGACGGGGTCTCCGATGAAGACTCCCAGGCGGGCGGCAAGCTCTTTCCCGAGAATGATGCCGGGCCGGGCGGGCGGCTTCGATCCCGGCAAAAGGTTCTCCAGGCGCCCCTGGGCCATCTTCCGGCCGATCTCCGTGACCTGGACCTCCGTGGAAGGATCGATCCCGCGCGCCACGACCCCGGCGACCCGGTCGCCGGCCGAGAGCATGACCTGCGAGAGAACGAAAGGCGTCACGCCCGTCACGCCCGGGACAGTCCGCGCCTTTTCGGCCGTCCGTCCGGCTTCCGGGAGACCGGGCGCGAACGGGAGGATCACGGCGTGGGACGTGACGCCGAGGATCTTCCGCCGCATGTCCTCCTGGAAGCCGGTCATGACGGCGATGACGACGATGAGCGCCCATACGCCGACGGCCACGCCGGCCGTGGAGACGACCGTGTTGACCGAGAGCCCGAAACGCTGGATCAGGAGAAGGATGAGGGCGAGGAGCAGCCAGACGCCGAGGGCAACGAGGAGGACGGAAACCAGGGCTTGGGGGGAGAAGGCGGCCGCGGCGGGATCGTCCCGCAGGAATGTCCGAAGAAGGATGCCGAGCGTTCCCAGCCCGAGCGACGCGCCCGCGGTCCCGATGAGGGCCGTTGCCGAGAACGGCTTCGTGCGGCCGGGGGCCAGGTAGCGGAGCGCGACGCGGATGGAAAAGGGGAGCTTCATGTCCTTTCGGGGCGCATGTGGGGGAAGAGGATGACGTCCCGGATGGAAGGGGAATCGGTGAGGAGCATGACGAGCCGGTCGATCCCGATCCCCGCGCCGGCGGCGGGGGGCATCCCGTACTCGAGCGCCCGGAGGAAGTCTTCGTCCACGAGGTGGGCCTCTTCGTCGCCAGCCGCGCGGAGGGCGGCCTGCTGTTCGAACCTGCCGCGCTGGTCGAGCGGGTCGTTCAGCTCCGAGAAGGCGTTGGCGAGCTCCCGCCCGTTGATGAAGAGCTCGAACCGCTCCGTAAGCTCCGGCGCGTCGGGACGCCGCTTGGCGAGAGGGGAGATGTCGGTCGGGTAGTCGGTGACGAAGGTCGGATTGACGAGCTTGGGCTCCACGAGCCCCTCGAACAGCTCGTTCATGGCCTTGCCGAGGGAGAGACCCGGTTCCGGGGGCTTGCCCAGCCGCTTTTCAACCGCCCGGCAGACGCCGGCGAGATCGGCCAGCTCCCCGGCCGGGACGCCGCCGATCTTCTCGATCGACTCCGCGAAGCCGATCCGCGTCCAGGGGGGGGAGAAGTCGATCTGGGTTCCCTCGACCGCGAGGGAGAGCGTTCCGCACACGGTCGTCGCGACGCCCACGATCATCTCCTCGATGAAGGCCATCATGTCCCGGAAGTCGGCGTAGGCCATGTAGAACTCAAGCATCGTGAATTCGGGATTGTGGCGGGTAGAGATTCCTTCGTTGCGGAAGTTCCGGTTGATCTCGTAGACGCGGTCGAATCCGCCGACGAGGAGGCGCTTCAGGTAGAGCTCCGGGGCGATCCGGAGGTAGAGGTCGATCCCGAGTGCGTTGTGGTGCGTGACGAACGGGCGGGCCGTGGCGCCCCCCGGGACGGCCTGCATCATCGGGGTCTCCACCTCGAGGAAGCCGTGGCCGTCGAGGTATTCGCGGATGGTCTGGATGACGCGGGTACGTTTGACGAAAACCTCGCGGACGCCGGGGTTGACGATCAGGTCGACGTACCTCTGGCGGTAGCGCGTCTCGACGTCGGTCAGGCCGTGCCACTTCTCCGGAAGGGGACGGAGCGACTTGGCCAGGAGTTCGACGCCGGAGAGATGGACCGTCAGCTCGCCGGTCTTTGTCTTGAACAGATGGCCGTCCACGCCCACGATGTCTCCCAGGTCCATCTTCACGAACCGGGAGTAGGCCTCTTCCCCGAGGTCGTCCTTCTTGGCGAAGATCTGGATCTTGTCCGTCGCGTCCAGGACGTGGGCGAACGTCGCCTTGCCGAAAGAGCGGAGAGCGACGAGGCGTCCGGCCAGACGGACGTGGATTGGGGACGACTCGAACCGGTCGCCGGGAAGGGACCCGTACGCGCCGTGAAGAGACGATGCCTTGTCGGGGGCGTCGAAACGCCCGCCGTACGGCTCGATGCCCGCGGTCCGGAGATCGGCGAGCTTCTTCAGCCGCTGGCGGACCAGGTCGTTGATGTCTTCCATGGTTCAGGAATCTCGGGTTTTGCGGGGGGCCCCGGAAGCGGGGCGGACCTCGCGGGATAAGGGCGCGAAGGTGGCGAATTATACGTTCGATGCGCCGGACGGGTCAAGCTGGGGTGTTGGCTGGGGTGTTTGCCGGCGTGTTGGCCGGCGTTGGTCGGCGCTCGTCGTCCGGTTGTCCGGTTTTGAACCGCAAAGTGCGCCTCAATCCCCGCCCCTTGAGGCGGGGTCAAGGCGCACGAATGCCAGGACTTTCCCCGATTTTTCCCTTCCCCCTCAGGGGGAAGGACAGGATGGGGGTGGGTTTCTTCACCGTTCTGTCGAACCCCATCCCCGCCCCACCCCTCCCCTTGAAGGGGAGGGAAGCAGGCCGCACGTGCGGGAAAATGGCGCTGGAACACGGAAACACCCGAACCATGACCCATGGGCACCGACGAATCCCTTGCGGTCTCCACGATGAGCCGTCCGACGCAAGGCCCTTCCTCATACCTTGAAGAGTTCCCCCAAGAAATCGGTGTTCCACTTCAAGAACCGAAAAACAAACAACCCCTCAATCACTTACCCCAAGAACCCCCTGAATCCTGGGGAAAGTCCTGGCACGAATGCAAATAACGAAAAGTACCTTGGAGGTCGGAGAATCCCCGCCTTACAAGGCGGGGATTCTCAATTCCTCCCGGCGGGCGTCCTTGCGGATCAAGGCGTCGACGGCGGCCAGGAAGGCGCCGGCCTTGTGCTGGATCTCGTGGAACTCCTTGTCCGGGTCGGAATCGGCGACGATTCCCGCGCCCACGGAGAAGGAGATCCGGTCCCGCGTCACGTCCGCCGAGCGGATGAGGATGTTGAAGTCGGCGTCGCCGGAGGTCGAGACGTATCCAAGTGACCCCGTGTAGATGTCCCGGGGCCGTCCTTCGATTTCGGCGATGATCTCGCGGCAGCGGATTTTGGGGACGCCGGTGATCGTCCCGCCGGGGAAGAGGGCGCCCAAGGCGTCGAGCGCGTCGCGGTCCGGTCGGAGGATGCCGCGGACGTTCGAGACGATATGATGGACGTGGGAGTAGCTCTCGCAGGCCATGAACTCGTTCACGTGGACGCTCCCTGTCCGACAGACGCGCCCGAGGTCGTTCCTCGCAAGGTCCACGAGCATGACGTGCTCCGCCCTTTCTTTCTCGGAGAGGAAAAGCTCCCGGGCAAGGGACCGGTCCGCCTCCTCGGTGACGCCGCGCGGCCGCGTTCCGGCGATCGGACGCGCCTCGACTTCAGTCCCCGAGACCCGGAACAGCCGTTCCGGCGAGTTGCTGACGATCGTCCGCTCCGGCGTCGCGAACAGGGCGCCGAAGGGGGAGGGATTGATCGTCCGGAGGGACGCGTACAAGGAGACGGGATCGAACCCATTGTGGGCGATGACGTATCGGTTGGAGATGTTGGCCTGGTAGATGTCGCCGGCGGCGATGTAAGACTTGACGGCGAGGACCTGCCGGACGTACCGCTCCCTTTCCGGGTGATGAAGTATCTCCATGACGCACGGGTTGGGGGAGAGCCGATCGCCGGGCGCCGTTGCGGAAAGGACGGAAACGTCTTCGAGGAGCGCCCTCTCCGCCTGGTCGAACGCGCGGGCGGGGTCGGCAAGGCGCGCCGGTCCCTCCGGACCGACCCAGGGATTGGCGATCGCCCAGGCGCGGCCGGCCTTGTGGTCGATCGCGACGAGCCTGTCCACGAGCAGGAACTCGGCGAGGGGCCGGCCGGAGTCCGCGGGAGAAAGGATCCGCCGCAGAGGTTCGATCAGATGTCCGAACTCGTAGGCTAGGTATCCCACGACCCCGCCGACAAATGGAGGGAGGATTCCGTCCAGGTCGCCGGTGCGGAGGAGGGACCTGCGGAGCAGACCGTCCAGCGGGCCGACCGTCCGGGAACGGGCGCCCGACGGAGACACCGTATCGATCGTCCCGTCGGCGTTCAGGACGATCCGCGCGAACGGCCCGAGGCCGACGTACGAATGCCTCGACGCCTCGTGGGCGGTCTGGCTCTCGAGAAGGAACGACGTCCTCGGGAAACCCGCCGCCCGCGCGGCGGACAGGGGATCGGCGGGAACCGCAGTCTCCCGGACGAGGGGAAGCGGGCGGCCGAGTCTTGCGCTTCGGATGAATTCCCCGCGGGAGATCAAGGTCTCATCGCCCATTCTCAGATGGCTCAGCTGGCTCCGCTGGCTCAGCGCGCGGCCGGGGCTCCGATTCCCCGGCTTCCCGGCTTCGTCGCGGGGATTCCGCCGCGGCACAGGGGGCAGTCGGCCTCGGCGTAGGCCGGGATTTCGAGGCTCGCGAGAGAGAAAAGGGGGACGTCCATGACGGCCTTCCCGCCGCTCCGGTCGATGATCGCGGCGGCGCCGCCGACGACGGCCCCCAGCTCCCGGACGACGCCGATCGTCTCGTTCGTCGAGAGCCCCGTCGTGATGATGTCCTCCACGACGAGGACCTTTTCCCCCGGCGTGAGCTCGAAGCCCCTTCGGAGGGTGAACCTTCCTTCCACCCTCTCCACGAAGAGCGCGCGTACGCCAAGGCCCCTCGCGACCTCCTGAGCAACGACGATCCCGCCCAGGGCGGGCGCCACGACGGCCCGGACGCCGAGGCCCTCGGCCTTCGCCGCGATCTCGCGCCCGAGCCACGTTGCCTCGTCCGGCCATTGCAGGACGCGCGCGCTCTGGAGGTACCGGGGTGAGTGGAGGCCGGACGAAAGGACGAAATGCCCGTTCAGGAGCGCGCCCGTCCGCTCGTAGAGGGCCAGGACCTGTTCGGCGAGCGTCATGGGCGGCGGGTCTCCTGGAGGGCGCGGCCGCCGTGCTTCTCGATTGAGGAGACGATCGCTTCGGCCGCCGCCGCGGGATCGGTGGCCCCAGTGATCGGGCGTCCGATCACGAGATAGTCGGCCCCGTCCGAAAGCGCTTGGGCCGGCTCGGCCGTTCTCTTCTGGTCGTGCGATTCACTGCCCGCCGGCCGGATCCCCGGCGAGACGATCACGAACTTTGGCCCGCACGACTCGCGGATGAGGCGGATCTCGTTCGGGGACGCCACGACCCCGTCGAGACCGGCCCCCTGCGCGAGGTTGGCCAGATGGCGGACCTGCTCGTCGAGGTTCCGAGATACGCCCAGATCGCGGATCAGCTCGAGCTGCGTCAGGCTGGTCAGAACGGTCACGGCCACGATGATCGGCGGAGGCGTCCGATGGGCTACGGCGTACTCGAAGGCGGCTTCCTTGCATCGCATCATCATCTCGCGGCCTCCCGCGGCGTGGACCGTCATCATCCAGACGCCAAGGCGCGTGGCTTCGCGGGCGCTCTTCGCCACGGTCGCGGGGATGTCGTGATACTTGAGGTCGAGGAAGATCCGGCCGGCTTTCCCGCTGATATGATGGATCGCCTTCGGTCCGTGGGCCGTGAAGAGCTGATGGCCGACCTTGAATCCTCCGACGACGTCGTGGAGGCGGTCCACCAGGTCGTCGGCCTCCTTGAGCGTCTGGACGTCCAGCGCGACGAGGATGCGATCCCGCGCGCGGCGCGGGGGAGGAGGGACGGTCCGCGCTCGCTCCTTTTCCGCCCGGCCCTGACCGGGCGGAAAAGGAGCGGGCGGGTGATGAGGCTTCTTTTTCACAGGCGCGTCATCTCCATGATTGAGGAGTTGACGACGTAGATTCGTTCGTTGTTCCCCTCCGGATCGGCCGGGGAGAGCATGAATCCAGGAATGCGGGGGTCCGGCTTGGAGATGTGAAATCCCTTGGGCCAGGGGAGGGGGCTCTCCAGGAAGCCGGTGAGGACTTCACCGTCATGGAACCTCACCAGCAGGCGCATCCCCGGCGGATTCCGGGTTGTGAACGCCTTGCTCTTGTGATGTTGCCTGTCGCCCTGGAGGGACCGGACGAAGTAGATGGCCTTGAGCGTGTCCAGCGGCAGTTCCGTGGGCGCCGCCGACCCGGCCTGCTGGAGCAGGACGCTGTTCCGATCCGGCTCGAACGAGATCAAGGACCCCTTCACGACGGTTCCGTCCTTGAGTTTGGCGACGATCGGCTGGGAGGGCGGGTTCGGGTCCATGGCATCTTCTCCGGGAGAGATTTTACCCAAGTAAGGCGCGGGGTTCAAGAACGGATGTCGGCGCCCGGTTCTTACGCGGAACCTGAAGGGCCGGGATGGAAAGAAGCATGGTATCATCCTAACAAAAGCAGTTGAACCGCGGAGCACGCAGAGAACGCAAAGAAGTGCCAGGGATTGGAAGACACATCGACCTCTTCGTTCTCTGCACCAGGCAGGTGAGCATCAAAGCCGCCCGAAAAGGTATTCCTCGGCGGACTCCGCGTCCTCTGCGGTGAGTGAACTGCGGTTATTGGGATCATCTAAGCGCGGGATGTTCGGCGCGCCGACAGGCGAAGGAGGGAATTGCATGGCGGAAATATGGTTGTCGTTCAAGGAGATCCTCGGTCCGTGGGCGATCCCGGCGGCAGGGGCCCTGGTCGTCCTGTTCATTGTGATGGTCCGGGGGATCCTGGCGGAGCCGGGGAGAGCGTTCCGCTGGCTGGTGCTCGCCGCGCTGGTAGCCGGCGTTGCGTACGTGGGATGGATACTGAGTATCGCCGGGAAAGAGGCGGGGAAGGCGTACCACCAGGACCGCACGATCGGCGTCAGGTAGAACGGAATCGTAGGCGCGGGACCGGCGAAGCCGAAAGGCGCGGCGGAGGGGAGGATGTGACAGTGTCTTCGGCGGCGGCGGATGTCTCCGTCTGGCTCGAATCGGCCCGGGCGATGGCGGCCGATGCCGGGAAGATCCTGATGAACCGGTTCGGCGGCCCATGCCGGACCGAACGGAAAGGCGTGGTCGATCTCGTAACCGAGGCCGATCGCGCGTCCGAGTCATTTCTTCTCGG
>Ga0154722_1006_pt1 | contig 11063 bp, 8 predicted proteins | sample Rifle2008BG16ft_FD_105730 | JGI IMG/M metagenome (GOLD analysis project Ga0154722, IMG submission 105730) | Nitrospirae bacterium RBG_16_64_22 | reverse complement strand
GCGGAAGCGTTTTCCATTGATGGACTGCGCGACCACCTGCGGCGTTACCTTTCGGAGGTTGCGGCGTGAATCTGACTGTCTTGATTCCAGTTTACAACGAGGTTGCGACGATCCGCCGGGTGATCGACCGGGTGCGGGAGGTGGATCTGGGCGTGAAGATCGAGATGGAGATCGTCGTCGTGGACGACGGCTCCACCGATGGGACGAGGGACGTCCTGGCCGGGTTGCCCCCCGGGCTTGCGAGGGTGTTCCTCCAGCCGGAGAACCGCGGGAAAGGGGCCGCGGTCCGGAAGGGGATCGAAGAAGCGGCGGGCGACTATCTGGTGATCCAGGACGCGGACCTCGAATACGATCCGGATGACATTTGCAGGCTCTTGGCGCCGGTCCTCAAGGGAAAGGCGGAGGTGGTCTACGGGTCGCGCTTCACGGGCGAGCACCGGAACATGTTTTTCCTCAACTGGGTTGGAAACAAGTTTTTGAGCTTCGTCACGAATGCGCTGTACAATACGACGCTCTCGGATATGGAGACCGGTTACAAGTTGTTCCCCACGCCCCTCCTCAAGTCCATCCGGCTCGTCTCCGACCGTTTTACGATCGAACCGGAGCTGACGGCCAAGGTCTTGAAGCGGGGCGTCCGCATCTATGAGGTGCCGATCTCGTACACGGGACGCGAGAAGCACGAGGGGAAGAAGATCTCCTGGAAGGACGGATTCCCGGCCTTGTGGGCGCTCGTCAAGTACCGGTTCGTCGATTGAAGAGCATGACCGTCGTCCTGCCGACGTTCAACGAGCGGGACAATATCGCTCCCCTCATCGAGGCCTGCCTCGCGGCCCTGGAGAAGGACGCGGAGGTCGTCGTTGTTGACGATGACTCTCCCGATGGTACGGGGGATATCGTGGCCGCGATTGAGCAGAGAGACCCCCGCGTCCGGCTGGTCCGGCGGCGGCGGGGGCTTGGGCTGGCGTCCGCCATCCGGGACGGCGTCGAGGCGGCGCGGGGCGACCTCGTGGCCTGGATGGACTGCGACTTCTCCATGCCGCCGGCGGTGCTCCCCGTGATGCGGAGGGCGCTCGATTCGGTGGACATCGTCGTCGGCTCGCGGTATGTTGGCGCGGCCGCCGACCGGCGGGACGACCGGCGGGCCGTTCTGGGAAGCCGGGTCATCAACGCGTTTGCACGGTTTCTTCTGGGCGGGGTCGTGACGGACTATACATCCGGTTTTGTTGCCGCACGCAAGGAAGTTGTGACAACCCTCGGGATCCGAAACGGGTACGGGGAATATTGCATCGACCTGCTGGCGCGGGCTGAGCGGGCGGGGTACCGGGTGGCGGAAATCCCGTACGAGTGCGTCCCGCGCGCCGCGGGCGAATCCAAGACCGCGACGAGCTGGTCCGGCTACCTCCGCCGGGGCTGGCCTTATGTTCAGACGATCCTTAGAACGTGGAGACGAATTATAGTCACGGTCTTGGTTTGAGAAATGAAATCTAAAATACATTCAGAAGCGAAAAAAGGCGAAGCAACGCGGATCTCAAAGGAGGCACACATGCAGACAGCGAAACAAGAGGTGAGCGGTCTTCTCAAGCGGTTGCCGGAGGATTGTTCTCTGGAAGACGTCCAGTATCATCTCTATGTCCTCCAGAAGGTAGAACGGGGTATGAAGGATGTGACAGAAGGGCGGGTATATACTCAAGAAGAAGTCGATAAGATGATGTCAAAATGGCTCGTAAAGTAATCTGGTCATACGAAGCCACTGCCGATCTCGATGTCCTTGCCGGGTATATTGCTCGTGACTCATCTTTCTAGGCAGCGGCATTTGTTCAGGAAATCCTTACCGCGAGCCGTTCACTTGATCAATTCGCCGAGAGGGGGCGCATCGTCCCGGAATTGTGTGATCCCAACGTCCGGGAATTGTTCGTGGGAGATTATCGCCTCATTTACGCTATCGAAGAACACAGTGTCGATATTCTGGGACTCATTCATGGAAGGCGTGACTTGAAAAAACTGTGGGAGAGAGAACAAAGAGAAAAGTGGCGGGAGAGGACTGATGGGACAAAAACGAAACCGGCTGCTTGAACCAAGGGATCTGGATCTATCGAAGACCCATCCCGGCATTATCCCGGGGCGGGAACCGGAGCTTAGACTGTCCATTCCCCGGATTCCCGTCAGCGAAGGGGCGGGAGGCCGGATCATCCCGGTCTGCGAGCCGGTTCTGGACGGCAACGAGGCCGCCTATGTGGCCCGGGCGGTTTCGAGCGGCTGGATCTCGTCGGCCGGCAAGTTCATCCCGGAGTTCGAGGAGAGATTCGCCGCGTTCTGCGGGACGAAATACGCTGTCGCCTGCACGAGCGGGACGACGGCGCTTCACCTGGCGTTCGCCACCCTCGGGATCGGGCCGGGGGACGAGGTCATCGTCCCGACGTTCACGATGATCGCCACGGCGAACGCCGTCCGGTACGCGGGCGGAACGCCGGTCTTCGTCGACTCCGAGCCGGAGACGGGGAATCTCGATCCCGGCCAGGTGGAGCGGGCGATTACGCCCCGGACGAAGGCCGTCGTTCCGATCCACACGTACGGCCATCCGGCGGACATGGAACGCCTGCTCGCGATCTGCGACAAGCACGGCTTGTATCTCGTCGAGGACGCCGCAGAGGCGCACGGGGCCGAATGGAAGGGGCGGCGGGCCGGATCGATCGGCGACGTGGGATGCTTCTCGTTTTATGCAAACAAGATCATTACGACGGGCGAGGGCGGGATGCTCGTGACGGACAGTCCCGACGTCGCACGGATCGCGCGGAACCTGCGCGATCACGCATTCTCGGAGGAGCGCCATTTCTGGCACAAGTTCACGGGGTACAACTACCGGATGACGAACCTTCAAGCGGCCGTGGGCGTCGCCCAGATGGAACGGATCGATTCGTTCGTCGAGGCGAGGCGCCGGAACGCGGCGCGGTACACGGCGGGTCTTGCGGGACTGCCCGGCCTGTCGACGCCCGTCGAGAAGCCCGGCTTCAAGAACGTCTTCTGGATGTACGGGATCAGGCTCGACGAGAAGGCGTTCGGGCTCGGCCGGGACGGTCTGCGCCGGGAACTCGCGGAGCGGGGGATCGAGACGCGGACGTTCTTCATACCGATGCACCTCCAGCCGATCTTTTTCAAAGCCGCCGGCGGGGAGTACCCCGTGGCGGAGGAGCTCTGCCGGAGAGGGATGTATCTGCCGTCGGCATCATCGCTCACGTCATCGGATGTAGATCTTGTCGTTGAGGCGATTCGTGATATTCACGCCGGGGCGCGGAGATAGCCCGCCGGAATGGAACGGGCCGAATATGAAGCGATGGCCCGGCTCGAGGACGAGCATTGGTGGTTTGCGGGCAAACGGGCGGTTGCGCGATCTCTCCTGGCGCCGTTCTGGGCGGGCGGGGGGCGGATTCTCGATGCCGGGTGCGGGACGGGCGGAACAACGGTCTCTCTAGCGGGGGACGGAAAGAGCGTCTTCGGGTGCGAGCTGAACGCGTTCGCGGCGCGCGCCGCCGCGGAACGCCCCGCGCTTCGTGGAAACGTCGTCCGGGGCCGGGCGGAAGATTTGCCGATTCGGTCGGAATCGCTCGACCTCGTGACGGCGTTCGACGTCCTCTACCACAAGGACGTTGACGAGCGCGCGGCCCTTGCGGAGTGGCGGCGCGTTCTCGCTCCAGGCGGTCTGCTCTACCTGTCCGACTCCGCTCTGCCGTGCCTGAAGGGGCCGCACGACGAGGCCGTTCACGCCCGTGAGCGGTATACGGCTCCGGTGCTTGCGTCGAGGGTCCGCGACGCCGGTTTCCGGGTGTTGAGGCTCACCTACTGGAACTTTTTCCTTTTGCCCTTTGTCCTGGCGGTTCGGTTGGGTCGTCGCGCGACCGCCGGCCGGAGCGAGACATCTGATCTCAAGCGTGTCCCGGCGACGCTGAACAGAGTCCTCAGCCGCGTCCTCTTTCTCGAAGCGGCCCTTCTCCGCCGCGGCCGTATTCCGATCGGATCGTCGGTGGCCCTCATCGCTCGGAGGACATAACCCGGCCCGTATTTTCCGCTGATTGGTCGAATAATACCCGGTCCACGACCTCTCCCGATGGACGTTCGCAGTTCCTGAAAGGGAGGGGTCCGGATTCAAATGAAGGACTGGTTGCTCGTGGCCGCGCTGCTGTTCGCGGCCGCTTTCATCCGCGGGGTGTATCTCCTCACGCCGATCCTCGATTCGGACGAGGCCGTCGTGGGTCTCATGGCGATCCACATCCTCCGGGGCGAATACCCGATCTTCTACTGGGGAGAGCCTTACTGCGGGCCGTTGGAGTCGTACCTGGCGGCCCTTTTGTTCTTCTTTCTTGGTCCGTCACGGCTCGCCCTCAACCTTGCGCCTGGGGTCTTCTCCCTCCTCTTCCTCCTTGCGGCGTACCGCTTCGCCCGGTCCGCATTCGGACGGGAGACGGGGCTGGTAAGCCTTCTTTTCCTTTCCCTTGGGCCGCCCTTCCTTGTCTGGCACTCGGTCCTCGCGCGCGGGAACTACATCGAGAATCTCTTATTCGGCGTAGTCCTCATGGCGCTGGTCGTAAGGACCCTCCGGGCGGCAAGCGAGGCGGCCCGATGGCGCGGCCTCTATATCTTCGCGTTCCTGGGGGGCGTCGCCTGGTGGGTGAGCTTCCAGTCGGTTCACTTCCTTCTGGCCGGCGGGCTCGTGCTCCTTGTAGGGCTGGGGCGGTCCCTCATAGACAGGCGCACTCTGGCGGCGTCCGGGTTTGCATTGGCGGGAAGCCTTCTGTTCTGGATATACAACATACAGCACGACTTGGCGTCGCTGACCGAGACGGCCCGATACATGCGGACAATCCCACTGGGCCGCTCGCTCGAACTCTTTTTCCTTATCAAGGTTCCCTCGATCCTGGGTGCGCCGATGGCCGAGATGGGCCGGTCATACTCGTTGACCGTGAATGCCCTTGTAACCCTCGTCTACGCGGGAGCGTTTATTTCGGCCGTCGGGCTGGTCCTTCGCTGGATGTTGACTCCAGGCCGGCGGCGGACAGGGGAGGCGTTAGGGCTGGGGCTCCTTCTCTCGTTCACGGCGGCCGCCTCGGCCATCATCCTCGCCCAATACAACAGCGGGGGGGTTACCCGTTACTTCCTCGTCTTCTACGCCGCATTCCCGTTCTTTCTCGCCATTGTCCTTGTCAACCTCTCCCGAAAGCGCCCACGCCTCGCGCAAGGGGCGGCGCTCCTTGTTCTCAGTGTGAATGTCTGGGGGACCGTCGCGGGCGCGGATGCGCTGTGGCAGGACCGGCGGGATGCCCACCGGGAACGGGACGCGGTCGAAGCCGAGATGATCGCCGGTCTGCGGGCCCGGGGACTGGAGGCCGTTTTCGCGACCGAATACTGGGAGTTCTTCCGGTCGAACTTCACCGGCGGAGAGGACCCGGTCTTCGCGATCCCCATTTCGAAACACAGCGGGAACAAGTACCCGACGTACACGCGCTTTGCCCTGTCCCGCGATTCCGTTCCGCACCTTTGGAGCCGCGGCGATGGGATCTTCCGGGCCGCGCTCCGGGGTGTGAACGCCGGGTACACTGAGGAGGGACTCGGTCCGTACCGCATCTTTTCCGCCTTCGGGACGAACGTTGGCGGGCTCGAGGAGATCTCCGCGACGGGATGGAGGGTCGAGACGCCCTCGGCATCTGAGGGGATCCCGTGGATGCTCGACGGGAATCCCGATACTCACTGGGACAGCGGGGCGCAACAGCTCCGGGGGTGGTCAATCCGGGTCGACCTTGGCCGCATCGAGACACTGGGCATGCTCGTCGTCGAACCGGGGCCGGTGCCGGAGGACGTTCCGGCCCGGTTCGAGGTGCGCGTTTCGCCCAACGGGGCGGCGTGGGAGGTGGCCGTCCCTTCCCATCCCTTCGTTCTCCCTTTGAGATGGGAAGGAGGGAAGCTCCTGGTCGACGAACAGAAGGTCGTGCGCGTCATCCTTCCATCCGTTGAGGCCAGGTTTCTCGAGATCCGGCTCACGGCCGCGAATCCGTTTCACTGGAGGGTCTCAATGCTCCGGATCTATCGGGTCGCGGATGTGGAGGAGGCGGCAGGGAGAGGGTGAGAGGAAAGGCTGTCGGGATCAGGAATGTCGAGTCGGATTGATCGCCAGGTATTCTGGCTCCTCCTCGTGGCGGGGGCCGGTCTCCGCGGACTCTACCTGCTCGGCCCGGGGTTGGACTCCGACATGGCCGTCATGGGGCTCATGGCCATGCACGTCCTGCGGGGGGAGTATCCGATCTTTTATTGGGGGGAGCCTTACTGCGGGCCGATCGAGTCGTATCTCGCCGCCGTCCTCATGTATTTTCTCGGGCCGTCCCGCGCTGTCCTCAACCTCTCGCCTCTTCTCTTTTCGGTTGCGTTCAACGCTGTCCTCTATCTCCTCGCAAAGAGGCTCTTCGGGGTCTGGGCCGGGCGGGCGGCGCTCGCTCTTGTCGCGTTGTCTCCCGCGTATCTAACGTGGACATCCGTTTTGGCCCGCGGGAACTACGTCGAGAACCTGTTTTTGGGGACGAGTCTCCTTCTCATGGTCGTGCGGCAGCTCGATGGCGGCGGCCGGGGCCTGTCCCGCGCCGTCTCCATCGGATTCGTCGCGGGGTTTGCCTGGTACGTGAGCATGCAGTCCGTCCACTACCTGGTGGCCGCGGGCGGGGCGCTTCTCCTCGGCGCGCCCCGGTTCGTCTGGACGAGCGCCGGGCGTCTTGCGGCCGGGTTCGCGGCGGGGGCATTTCCCTTTGTTGCATTCAACGTCGCGAATCCGCTCGCGTCCTTCGCTGCGGCACAAGGATTTTCGCGGAGGACTCGATTGGGGGAGTCGCTTTACGCGTTCTTCTTCGAAAAGATCCCCGCTCTTCTGGGGACGTCGCCCGGCCCATTTGGCGTCGGGGTCCGGTGGCTGGGTCTCCTCAGCGCCGTGGTGATCGCCATAAGCGTTGTCTTGGGGATAGGGCGGATCGGCCGGGTGGTCCTGGCTCGAGACTCCTCCCGGCAGATTCGGGCGCGGATGCTCCTCATTCCCCTGTTTGTCGCTGTCTTGGGGGCGATCGTCATTCTGCGATACAACCAGGGGACGCATGCAAGATACCTGGTTCCCCTCTACACGGGTCTGCCGATCCTCGTCGCGGCGGGCCTGGACGTGGTTCGGCCGCGTGTCCGGTTCCTGGCGCCCGCGCTGCTCTCGCTCGTGGTCGGTGTCCAACTGGCCGGGAATGCATCGAGCATCGGCCTGAACGAAGGTAAATGGATCCGGGACTATGCGTCCTACCGGCGCGAGGTGGACGGGCTGGTCTCGTGGCTTGAGGGCCAGGGGCACCGCGCGGTTTACATGCCCGGATACTGGGACGCGTTCCGCCTCACGTTCGACGCGGCTGAACGGGCGGTTTTTGCGATGCCGGATCGCCCGGCCGGAATCAACAAGTTTCCGGCCTACACCGACTCGGCCGACGGCCAGGAGAAAAGCGCGTGGGTCTGGCGTGGAATGGGGGAGTTGTTCGAGGAGGCGTTGGCGGGCCTGGGCGTCTCTTACGAGAAAGTCCGGCTCGGCCCGTATGAAATCTATCACCGTTTCCGGGAGAGTCCGGCGTTCGAGACCCCGATCCCGTCCCGTGGATGGACGGCGCGAGCGAGCGGCCGTCCGGAGGACTGCGCGCTGGTTTTTGACCGCGACCTGGGAACGGCTTGGCGGACGGGCGAAGCGCAGAGACCAGGACAGTGGTTCGAGCTGGATCTGGGGCGTCCGTTTACGGTGAGCCGGATCGAGTTCCTCCCCGGTTTTTCCAGCCAGGATTATCCGAGGGGCCTCCGGATCGAGACATCGATCGACGGAAAGACCTGGCGAGCCGTCGGTATCGCGCGCAGGGTCTTTGGAAGTTTCATCGCCCAGGGAGAAGCCCTCCGGCTGGAGGGATCCGGTAGGATGGTCTGGCGCTTCCCTCCAGCGGATGCGCGCCGAGTTCGCATTGTCCAGACCGGCCAGGAGCAGGTTTACAACTGGTCGATCGCCGAATTGTTCGTCTACGCTCCTTCGGACGCGGCCGAACGGACCGTCGTCCCGAACGGACCGCCCGGGACGTGGTTTGCCGAGTGGGAGCGGAATGTGGACCGGGGCGGGATCGCTTATGAAATCCAAAAGCACTACGCCGCAAAGGGCGCGGACAGCTCCGACTCCTTCTATCGAGCCGCCGCGTCGGACCTCGAGAGGACGGGAGATCTTGAGCGGGCGAAAGCTTTCATCCGCCGACAGGAGGGAACGGCATCGGCTGGGCGGCGGTAGGCCGGAATGACGTCATGGGTTTTGTCTTTGTCCTGGCAGTCGTCCTGGGCCTGGCATTCCGCGTCTTCTACGGGCCTTGGGGGGCTCTGAGCGTCGATTCCGACGAGGCCGTCGGAGGCCTGATGGGCATGCACATTCTCCGGGGCGAGTTCCCTGTCTTCTATTGGGGGCAGTCGTACATGGGATCCGCCGAGGCGTATCTCCACGCCGTTTCTTTTGAGATTGCCGGGGCCGGTCCAGCGACTTTGCGGATCAAGCCGCTGGTCGTGGGGATTGCCGAGATCCTGGCCGTCTATGGACTTGCCCGAACGACGGGCGACCGCCGCCTCGCCCTTGGGGCGGCCGCTTTCTTCTCTTTGGCCCCTCCGTTTCTCCTTCTTCACAGCATTTCGGCCAAAGCGAACCACAATGAGACGCTTCTCCTGGGGACTTTGGTTTTCTTGGGGACGATCCGGCTCTTGGGAGAGGAGCATGCGGTTCGGCGGAAAAGCCGGAGTCTGGCTCTGGGGTTTCTGGCGGGGTTTGCGTGGTGGACCCACATCCTGGTCGTCTACTATCTCCTTCCCGTTGTTCTCGTGCTCGCGTGGCTCGGATGGCGGAAGATCCGATGGCGGGAATGGGCCGCTGGCGGGGCGGGCTTCGCAGTGGGAGGCCTTCCGTTTTGGGTCTACAACGCGGCGCATTCCTGGGCGTCCTTCGCGCTCGTCAGGACGGAAGAGACGACCGGATTCTGGAGGAATCTCTCCTTCCTGCTGGGCGACCGGATGTCGTTCGTGTTGAGCCTTAACTATCTGGCGGACGCGGGCTGGAAGGGCGTCTCCAACGGTCTCGTTTTCGTATGGCTCGTTCTTCTGGCTGTCGTTGTTGTCTCGGGTCTTTGGGCGTTCGTCGCGCGTGACGCGCGCGATTCCCGGAATCGCCTCCGGGTTCTCTGCGCGCTCTTCATCGTCTCGATGGCGGCGATTCTCGCGACAAGCCGGTACGGCCAGCCGGCGATGGGGACGAGATACATTCTCCCGATCTACTCGGTCCTCCCGCTTGCGCTCATTCTCTGGATCCCGGCGGTCGAGCGGCGTTGGCGGGGGTTTCTTCCCATTTGGGTTGGAGTCATCCTCGTTTTTCACCTGGTCCTGAACCTGTTGGCGGTTCGAACGCACTACGCGGGCGAAGCGGGGGAGACGAGCCGCCGCGCGACGGATGAGGCGATCGCCTATATGCGGTCCCATGGGATCAAGGGCGCCTACGCGGATTATTGGGTGTCGTACCATCTGACGTTTCACGCGGGAGAGGAGATCGTCGTGTCGCCGATCGCGGAGGCCGGACGGTATCCGCCCTATGCGGCCTATCTTGAAAGCGCGTCCAACGTTGCCTATGTGTTCCGGCCGGGCGGAAAAGTCCGGGAAGAGGACTTCCATCGCGGACTCGAATCGATCTCGGTGAGTTTTAAGCGGAAGACGATGGGAGATACGGCGATTGTTCACGACTTCCGCGGGCCGGAGTGGCCGCTCGTGCCTCTCGGGAATCCATCCGGATGGAAAGCGACGGCGTCGGCCCGGCGGGATCAGGCCGGACAAGCCATCGATGGCGATCTTCGGACAAGGTGGGGAACGGGCGGGCCGCAGGCGGCCGGCGACTGGTACCAGATCGACCTGGGGCGGGAGCGCGTCTTGGGCGGAGTGAAACTTGAGGCGGGGGAGTTTCGCCGGGACTTTCCCCGCGGGTACAGGGTTCTGTTGTCGTCCGACGGCGCGCGCTGGAAGGAGGTTTTCAGTCTTTCCGCTTACCCGGGGCACTTCGGTTGGAAAGACGGGAAGCCGACCTATGCCCTGGACGGCGGGACCTTCGCCCCTTTCCCGCCGTCGGAGGGGCGGTACGTGCGGGTTGAGCTCACGCGGCCTGCCGGCCGGTACGACTGGTCGATCGCGGAAGTGACCGTCTTTGCCGCGGAGGGACGGTCTTGAGAGGCGGGGAGAGGATTGCGTGGGCGGGGCTCCTGCTGTTGGCGGGAGCGGTCCGGCTCCCTTTCCTCGCGAACCATGCGGGTCGTTTGGACGCCGACGAGGCGATGGCCGGGTTCATGGCCCAGCGCATCCTCGCGGGCGATTTCCCGGTCTTCTTCTTCGGCCAGGCGTACATGGGATCGTTCGAGACTTATCTCAGCGCGGCGGTCTTTTTCGCGGCCGGGTCTTCGCCGCGAACCCTCCTCGCGGTTCCCATGGCCTTCTCGCTCCTCTACGCGGCCGGGAGCGGGCTCGTGGCGAGGAGGTGGTTTGGCCGGATCGGAGGTTTAGCGGCGCTCGCCTGGGGAGCCATGGGTCCCGCCTACCTTCTGGACTACGGTCTATCGCCACGGCTGGGATACATCGAGACCCTCGTGTTCGGGGCGTTCCTCATCCTGGTCCTTCAGCGCGTTCTCTTGGCGCCGAGAGGGTCGGCCGGAGAAACGCGCCTGTTCCTGGTCATTGGGTTCATCACCGGTCTTGCAGTGTGGACGAATCTTCTCATCCTTCCCGTCCTCGCGGCGTGCGGCGCCGTCATCTTGTTTCGAGACGCCCGGATTCCCTTCCGGCGGGCGGGCGGTTTCTTCCTTCTTGGAGTCCTTGCCGGGGGGGCGCCGTTCTGGTTGTGGAACGCCGGGAACGGTTTCGCCACGTTCGTCCTGACAAGGGGAGGGGACGTTGGGCGCATCGAGGTTTCCCTCGGGAGGTTCTTCCGCGAAGCGGCGCCGTACATCCTGGGA
>Ga0154722_1086_pt3 | contig 11069 bp, 14 predicted proteins | sample Rifle2008BG16ft_FD_105730 | JGI IMG/M metagenome (GOLD analysis project Ga0154722, IMG submission 105730) | Nitrospirae bacterium RBG_16_64_22 | reverse complement strand
GTAAGCTGACGAGCCGCCTCGCCGATCGAAAACCACATGCAGTCGTCGACTTCCTCGTCGTGGCCGGAGATGTCCCCGCCGGTGCATTCCATCAGGAAGAAATAGACGATCTTGAAATACCGGACCGTCTCGTTCTCTTCCTTGTGCGCGTAGAAGTAGTGGATAGAGTCGATCTTGCCGAGGATCTTCCCGTCGAGGCCCGTCTCTTCCTTGACCTCCCGGTGGGCCGTCCGGGCCAGGTTCTCGCCCTTCTCGACGAGCCCCTTGGGAAGGCACCAGACAGTGCCGCCCTTAACGGCGATCAAAGCGACTTCGATCTTCCTGCCCGACCGCCGGAAGATCACGCCGCCGGACGAGATCTGACGCTCCGTCCTCATGCTTTCCCCAGTATCTCCTCGATCTTCGCCACCATCCGCGCTCTGTGCGTCGCGGGCCAGTAGATTCTCCGGCAAGAGGGACAAATCTTGAACGCCTCCTGCGTCTCGAAGACATACGGCGGCACCTTGCCGCGGACGCTCTCCCCGGAGCAGTCTTCAAGGACGGCGTTGCACTCGACACAGCGCGTGAGAAACTTTCCGCGAGGATCGATCCCGAAGCGCCGGACGACCTGCCGGAGTTGATCGGGGTAGTGATCCCCCTCGACGAAGAAGTGGTTGTCCCGGACCTTCCGGCGGCGGATGAGGAGGGTGTCCCGCGTGAGGATCACCCGCCCCTCCCGCTCGGCCCGCTCGGCGATCTCCTTGTCCGAGATATCGGGGAAATACTCGACGTCGCACCCCAGGGCGCGCAGCCACCGGGCCAGACGCCCGAGCATTGCATCGGCGATGAACCTGTGCTCCATTGTGTCCCCAAGGAGCGGGTGGTCCCGCCCGGACGGAATGGGGCCGGCCGAGGTCAGGGCCTGCGACGACCCTCCTTCACGGCTCCCGGCAACCGTTCCGGCGTGGACCGTTTGTCCTTCGCCCTTTCCTTCACGGAGTCTATAATACCGCCGTCGTCGCCGGCGGGCAAACGCAAGGGACATCGGATGAATCGGATGATGTCGAGCTTTTACGGAAAGATGCGGGCATTTCTCGCCCTCCTCGGCCTTGTCTTCGCCGGAGCCGTCGGCGCCGCCGCGGCCGGCGTCCCTGGCCAGGCCCAGGCCTGGCTGGCCGGCGCGGCTGGGCATTCCTCCAAGGCGGACTACATTCTCCTCCTGCCGTGCGGAGGCGTTCCCTCGCCGTGCATGCTCATGCGCGCCCACAAGACGGCTGATGAATACAGGAAGAACCCGAAGGCCAGGATCGTCGTCTCTCACCGGGTCGACGGACCTCTTGAAACCTCTTCCCTCGGACAGATCCAGAACGAACTCATCCTGCGCGGCGTGCCGGCGGAAGCCGTCCTGCTGGAAACGAAGGCGCGAAGCACGGCCGAGCACGCGAAGTACATCAAGGAAGCCGGTTTCGGCGACATCGAAAAGGACAGGTACTTGATCGTGACGTCGCCCACCCATATCCGGAGATCGGCGATGGCGTTCCGCGCGGCCGGGTTCCGGCACGTCTTCGCTTCCCCCGCGTTCGACGTCTACGGAAGCGAGGACCTGGGAAGCGGCCTGTTCTTCCGCTACGGGATCTGGAATTCGCTCGTGCTGGAGATCGAGGTCATCCGCGAGCTGATCGCTATCGGATGGTACAAGGCAACGGGGAAGGCGTAGTGGGACGAGCCGTCAACCCGCATCACGCCGGCGAAGGGCGTATCCGGGGCCAGGCGTGGACGGCGAAGGCCAGCGCCGCGCCAGCTTCGCACAGCCGGCCGACGAGAGAAACCGCCTGCGGAAGTCCGAGGAACGATCCGAGGCCCGCGAGCAAAACACCCGCGTTGACAAGGAAGAACGCCGTCCACGCGGCCGGCTCGTTTCCCCGGCTCGTCCCGCCTTCGAAGCGCGGGAGCATCCAGAACGCGACTCCCATGGCCAGTTGAACCGTCCAGCCGACGAGCAGGAACTCCACGTGGGCGTCGAAGAACCGCCACAGAACGGGGTCGATCCGGACGGCCTTCTCGACCAGCATCAGACAGCCCAGCGTGAACCCGACGGCGAAATAGACGAGAGCCGTGCGGATGAGAAGAACGCTCAGGCGCGGCACGTCACTTCTCCCGGATCCGCTTCCACATGTTTGCGACGAACATGAGCCCCGCCGACCACTTCAGCAGGGCCGAGACGACGAGGACCCCGGCCCAGAATGGCGCCGTCGTAGCCGCGTGCATCGGCTCCGAGAGCGCCCTCAGCAGAAGCCCCGCGTTGAGGCTCGCGTACATCGCCCAGGCAAGCCCCTCGCGGCCGCGAGGCATCTCCTTCGAGTACCGGGGAAACATCCAGAAGGCTACGCCGAAGATGAGCTGGGTCACCCAACCGACCATGAGGAGATGGAAGTAGACGGGCATCAGGGCCGCGAGCGCGGGGGACAGCCCGAATGCGTCACGCGCGGCCAGGAGCACGCCGATAAGGAGGGATGCGACGAAATAGACCAGGGCCGTCTTGATCAGCCAGCGCGTGAGCGTCGGCATCGCGGTCAGGTCCGGTAGCTGGCGTTGATCGTTATGTACTCGTGGGTCAGGTCGCAGGTGAAGTAGGAGGCCCGGGCCTTTCCGGCTCCCAGGTCCACGCCGATCTCGATCTCTTTTCCGCGGAGAGACCGCGCCACTTCCCGTTCCGCCGCCGGCCCCAATCCCTCTCCGCGGCGAACGATCGGGACGCCCCCGACCCGGATGCTCACCTTCTCCGGCCGGAACGCGACGCCGGCGTTCCCGGCCGCCGCGGCGATCCGGCCCCAGTTCGGGTCGCCTCCGTAGACGGCCGTCTTGACCAGGGGGGAAACGGCCACCGCCCGCGCGACCCGCCGCGCGGCCGAAACGGAGGCCGCGCCGGTCACGACGACCCGGATGAACTTGCTCGCCCCCTCTCCGTCCCGAACGATCTTCTCGGCCAAGTCCCGGCAGACGTCCCCAAGCATCCCGGAAAAAACGTCCAAGTCCCGGCCGGCGAGGACCGCCGCTCCGCCGGCCGCTCCGTTCGCCAGGCAGAGGACCATGTCGTTCGTGCTCGTCTCGCCGTCCACGGTGATCGCGTTGAACGAGTCGTCCACGGCGCCGCGAAGGACCTTTCTCAGAGCGGGCGCGGGAACATGCGCATCCGTCGTGATGAAGGCCAGCATCGTGGCCATGTCGGGATGGATCATCCCCGATCCCTTGGCCATGCCTCCCACGGCGACGGTCGCGCCGCCGATACGCTTCCTCACGGCCGCTTCTTTCGCGACGGAATCGGTCGTCATGATCGCCCTGGCGGCCCTCCGGCCTCCCGCCGCGCCGAGCCTCGCCGCAAGTTCCTCGATCCCGTCGAGAACGGCCGCCATGGGAAGCGGAACGCCAATCACGCCCGTGGACGCCACGAGTACATCCCCGGCGGGCACGCGAAGGGCCGCGGCTGTCCGCCGGGCCATTTCGGCCGTGTCCCGCTTGCCCTGCTTCCCAGTCGCCGCGTTCGCGTTGCCGCTGTTCGCGACGACGGCGCGCGCTCTGCCCCGCCGCGCCACCCGCTCCGAGTGGTCGACGCAGGAGGCGCGGAACCTGTTCCGCGTAAATGTCCCCGCGGCTGACGCCGGAAGGTCGGAGACGAGCAGGGCGAGGTCAAGGGCGCCCGACTTCTTGATCCCGCACGCGATTCCCCCCGCGCGGAACCCCTTCGGCGCCGTCACGCCCTTTGCGGTTCCTTCGGGACTCATGGGACCGCTCCCGGGAAATCCAGCCCGGCCGTCTCTGGGAACCCCATCATGACGTTCATGTTCTGGATCGCCTGGCCCGCGGCCCCCTTCCCCAGATTGTCGATCGCCGCCATGACGACGGCGTCCCGCCCGCCTTCGAAGACTTTCACCTGCACGTCGGCGAGATTCGTCCCCCGCACGTCCCGCGTATTCGGAAAGCGGCCGGGCGGAAGAACGCGAACAAAAGGCTCGTGACCGTACCGCCGGACGAGGACGCTCCGAAGAGCCTCGTCATCCGCTGTCCTCCTCGTCCGGAAGTAAACCGCCGCCAGGATTCCACGGCTCATCGGAACCAGGTGCGGAACGAAACGAACCGGGACCCGCCGCCCGAGAGACGCGGCCGCCTCCTGGGCGATCTCGGGCGTGTGCCTGTGACTGCCCACCTTGTATGGGCCGAACGCCTCGGTGGTCTCCGGATAGTGGGACGCCGCGCTCGGCGTGCGGCCCGCGCCGGAGACGCCCGATTTCGCGTCGACAATCACCGATCCAGGCGCGACGACGCCGCTTTCGAGGAACGGCAACAGGCCGAGCAGGGCCGCCGTGGGATAACAACCGGGATTCGCCACGAGCCTCGCCCGGGCGACTTCCTTCCGGCGAAACTCCGTCAGGCCGTACACCGCCCCATGGAGGAGATCCGGATCGCCGTGAGTCGCGTCGTACCATCTCCTGTATGCCCTGGGATCCCTCAGCCGGAAGTCGGCCGAGAGGTCCACGACCTTCAGCCCCGCCTTCAAAAGAAGACGGGCCATCTTGAACGACTCTCCGTGCGGAAGGGCAAGGAACGCGAAATCCGCGGATCTGGCAACAGCCGCCGGATCGGCCTTGATGAACTCGATGGCGACGAATCCCCTGAGGAACGGGTGAGAGTCGGCGACCGGCTTCCCCGCCTCCCTCTCGGACGTCGCCAAGGCGACCCGCACGGAAGGATGCCGGATGAGAAGGCGAAAAAGCTCCCCGCCCGTGTACCCGCTGGCCCCGACGATGGCAACCCTGATCTTTTTCCCCATTCTCTTTCTCCGCGTCAAAAAAGAAAGGGGGAAGGCCGGCTGACCCTCCCCCTTCGATCACAAACTCATCCGTCCGATCGGAAGAGTTACCGTTTAGAGAACTGGAACCGCTTGCGGGCCCCCTTGCGGCCGTACTTCTTTCGCTCCTTGATCCGGGGGTCGCGGGTCAGGAGGCCCTCCTTCTTGAGCTGGTCCCTGAGAGCGGGATCGGCTTCCAGAAGAGCGCGGGCGATGCCGTGCCGGATGGCGCCGGCCTGGCCGGAGTTCCCGCCCCCCGTCACGTTCGCCTCGACATCGTACTTCCCGACCGTCCCCGTCACCTCGAACGGCTGTCGGACGACCATCCGTAGGACGTCGCGTCCGAAGAACTCTTCCACCGGCCGTTGGTTGACGGTGAACGCCCCCACGCCCGGACTCATGAAAATCCTGGCGATCGAACACTTCCTTTTCCCTGTCGCGTTGAGTTTGACCGTGCTTGACATCAGGACCCTCTGGTCGCTCTATTCAAGACCGTCCGCCCTTCAGGAAACCGAGAGCGGCTTCGGCGCCTGCGATGTGTGCGGATGCTCGCTTCCTTCGTACACCTTGAGATGCTTGAGGACCCGGCGCCCGAGCTTGTTCTTGGGAAGCATCCCCTGAACGGCGTACTCGATGATCGCCGCGGGCCGGCGGGCGCGAAGCTCCGCAACCGTGGCCGACTTGAGCCCTCCCGGGTAGTTCGAATGGCGGTAGTAGACCTTGTCCGTTTCCTTCTTCCCCGTCAGGTGGACGCGCCCCGCGTTGATGACGATGACAAAGTCCCCCGTATCGACGTGCGGCGTGTAGGCCGCCTTGTGCTTCCCCCGCAGGACGGCGGCCACCCTCGACGCGAGCCGTCCGAGCGTCTTCCCGTCGGCGTCCACGAGGTGCCACTTCTTGGCCGCCCCAGGCTTGGTGGATACTGTGCTTTTCTTGAGCGTCGGCATGTTCTAGACCCTGTTCCAATTTACAATATGATCGTTGGGATCGTGCGCGAACGCTGGAGAGTACAGCCTGGCCCTCCGCGTGTCAAGGCATTATTGCTGGAATATTGCTGGAACCTCCGCGGATTACTCGCGTCCGTACGCCCGCTCGTGGAAGATCAATCGGGCCTTCAGCTCCACCCCCCCGGGAGCGGAGAAGCCGGTCAGCCTCCCGTTCGCGCCGACAATGCGATGGCACGGAACAGCAACGGGCACCGGATTGCGACCGAGGGCCCTTCCGACGGCCCGGGCCGCCCCCGGCTTCCCGATCCGCCGGGCCATCTCCCCGTAGGTCACGACCGATCCGGGGGGGATTCCCCGGGCCGCCTGCCAGACCACTTTCTCGAAGTCCGTCGCCCCGCCCAGATCGAGAGGAAGATTCCAATCCATCCGGCCGGTCCGGAAGTAGTCCGCGAGAAGGCTTATCGCCCTCTTCTCGAGGCGGACGGCAACCCCCTCACCCTCCCCTCTCCCGGAGGGAGAGGGACTCCGGGCGGGCGCTATTTCCGAGAGCGCATCCGCGCGCCTGCGGCAGGGCAGGACGACCCGCGCGATTCCCCGATCCGTCGCGCGAACGCCGATCCAGCCCCAGTCTGTCTTGACGACGATCGACATCAACCGCGTCTCCGAACAATCCCCCTCGCCCGCGACCACTCCTCGGGAGCGAGGACGCGGAGAATGACGCCGTAAATCACGACACCCGCCCCGATCCCGAGCGCCAGCCAAACGGCCTTCTCGCCCAGCCGGCCATCCGCAAGCCAAAGAACGTCCCGTGAGAGAAAGACACCGACGAGCCCGATCGGCACCGATCCCGCCGCGGCCTTGAGGAAGGCGCCGGCGATCCGCCGTCCCCCGACCGTCTCGAGCCGGCGCCGAAGGAAATAGAGAAGGAACCCCAGGTTCAGGACGGCGGCCAAGGCCGTGGCGAGCGCCAGCCCCGCGTGCTTGAGCGGACCCATGAGAAGAAGGCTCAGAATTAGATTGGCGGCGACCGTGACGAGCGTGCCGGCCACGGGAACGCGCGTCTCCTGCATGGAGTAGAAGGCGGCGACGGCCACCCGGACGGCCGCGAAGGCCCAGAGCCCGACGGCGTAGGCCATGACCGCCTGGGCCGTACCGTGCGCGGCTGAGGCGTCGAACGCGCCCCGCATGAAGATCGTCGAGACGATCGGGCCGGCGAACGAGACGAGCCCGACCGCCGCGGGCACCGTGATCAGGAGGACGAGACTCATCCCCGACGCGAAGGTCTCCCGCAGGCGTCCCACCTCGCCGTGCGTGGCCTGGACGGAAAGCGCGGGGAGAATCGCGGTGGCCATGGCGACCCCGAACACGCCCAATGGAAGGTGGATCAATCGCATCCCGTAGTAGAGGTAGGAAACGCTCCCCGCCGCGAGATACGAGGCCAGGATCGTGAGGACGAAGTTGTTGATCTGCAGAGCCCCGGCGCCCACGAGGAACGCGAGGAAGAGACGGCGGATCTGCGCGAGGCCGGGGTCCCGCGGCCGCCAGCGGAGGCGGAAAGCGATCCTCTCCTTGAGGAGCGGCGGGATCTGGATCGCGAACTGGAGGAGGCCGCCGATCAGCTCGCCGATCGCCAGCCCCAGGATCGGCGGATCGAGGTATGGCGGAAGAAAGAGGACACCGGATATCACGCCCACGTTGAGCACGGCCGGCGCCAGGGCCGGCACCGTGAACCGCCGGAGCGCGTTCAGGATCCCCATCGCGAGCGCGGCGAACCCGACGAAGATGAGGAAGGGGAACATGACGCGCGCGAGGGTGACGGTCAGGTCGAACTTGTCCTCCACGCCGAAGCCAGGCGCGATGACCCGGACGATCCACGGCGCCGCGAAGATCCCCAGGATCGTCGCGGACGACAGGAGGATGAGGAGGACCGTGAAGACCGCGTGGGCGAGGTCTACCGCCTCGGCGCGGGAACGTTTGGAGAGGTACTCGGAGAAGACGGGCACGAAGGCCGCGGACATCGAACCTTCGGCCAGCAATTCCCGGAGGAGGTTCGGAATGCGGAAGGCCACGAAGAAAGCGTCGGCCGCGTGCGTGGCGCCGAAGGCGCGCGTCACGACGATCTCGCGGACGAGCCCCAGGACGCGGGAGAGAAGCGTTGCGGCGCCGATGACGCCCGCCGCCCGCGCGACCCGGGCCGCTTCTTTCTCCCCCGAGACCCCCGTCCCGGCTTCCGTCACGGGCGGAAATCCCAGGGAAAGACCTTGACACCGTTCAGAACCATATGATAATTAAGCGTCCTTCCGATCGATCTAACTGGAGGTTCCATGGCAAGACACAAGTCGACCGAAAAGCGGGAACGTCAAGCTCAGAAGAAGCGCCTCATGAACCGCTCGGTCAAATCGAAGATCCGCACGCTCACACGGCACGTCATCGAAGCCCTCGAGAAGGGAGACACGGAGACGGCCCGCAAGGCGCTGGCCGGCGCCGTTCCCGCCATCGACAAGGCCGGCGGCAAGGGAATCTTCCACAAGAAGGCGGCGAGCCGGAAGGTCTCTCGCCTCGTCCGGAAAGTAAGCGCCGCCAAAGCCTGAGTCGTCGCGCTCAGACAATCCCGAATCCCTCAATTAGACCGGTCCCGAGCGCCCCGTCTCTTCCCGCATCTGGAAGCCAGGGCCACGCGCGCCAGGAGATGTTCCACCACCCGCTTCGGATCCCGGGCCCCCCTCTTAATGGCAACATCGCCGTCCAGAACCGGCCGGAGGAACCCGGCCGCCCTTGATCCAACGCAGTCGGCCTGGGACATGAACTCCTGGCTGAACATGGGCGCCATCCCCAGGCGCCTCGGAATCTCCTGCCGCGGAACACCCCTTCGGGCGAGATCGTCCGAGAGGGCGTAGAGCCGCATCTGGCGGGCGAGGAGCGAGAGAACCTTGATGGGCTCCTCCCCCTCCTCCGCGAGACGTTCCGCGCCGGCCAGAGCCTCTGGCAGGCGCCCCGATGCCGCGTCTCCAATTACCTTGAAGGCCGAGGCCGCCCTGCGCCGGCCGGACCAGCGAGCCGCGTCTTCCTCCGAAACCAGGCGCCCCTGCGCAACAACCAGCGAAAGCTTCTCGATCTCGCCCGCGAGCGTGAGCAGGTCCTCTCCCGCCTCCTCGACGATCCGCTGGGCGGCTCCCTCGGAGAGAGAGAGTCCCCTCTCCTGGGCCATCCTCCGGGCGTATCCGGGCATCTCACTTTCGAACGGCTTCATGAGAGACACTTCGGCCCCGCGCGAACGCGCCGCGGCGAACAGCTTCTTCCGGAAGTCGGCCTTTTCTGCCGCGAGCACCAGGCAGGCGCTCTCCTCCGGAGTGCTCATCGCTTCCGCGAGAAGCTCCTGACCCGCGGCGTTGATCTTCTCGGCGTCCCGAACGATGACCAGGCGGCGCGGCGTCCCGAACGGAAGCGTCCGCCAGGACTGGAGGATCTCTTCGCCCTGGGCCTCCCGGCCGTAGAACGTCTCGAGGTTGAACTCGACGAGGGCGTTCCCAAGAATGGCGCTCCGCACGCGGGCCAAGATCCGGTCCCGCAGATAGGCTTCCTGCCCGTGAAGGAGGACAACGCCGGGGACCGTACCCTTGTCGAGCAAAGCGTTGAACTCGGCAGCTTTCATCCTTGCCCCAAAACTCTCCTTATCTCTGTGCCTCTGTGCCTTTGTGCCTTTGTGCCTCTGTGCCTCTTCAGCGTCCCGTTAGAACGCCTCGAACATCCGCGCCACGAGGTCCTCCGAGAAGTCCTTCGCGACGTTCTGGAGCGCCTCGTCCTTGTTCGTCTTCGTCGTCTCGATGCTGTCCACGACCTTGAACGCCGCCCCGGTCGGGCGCGTCTCCATTCCCGTCTCCTTCCAGAGCGTTTTCTTCGTCGTCCGTTCGACCAGGGAAAGGTCGAAACGCACCCTGATCCGCATCTCGCGGGCGCGCTGGGCCGCGTCGAAGGAGAGCGGGACCTGATCGTACGACACGATCCGGGCCTGGAGAACGGCGTCGGCCCGGTCGGCCGGGACGAGCGCGAGCCGGCCGTCGCGGATCAACTCGTTCGTGACGGCGCGCGTGAAGATATCGTCGAGCCGCGGCTCGAACGTCGCGTTCTCGAACGGTGGAACGGCAATCGACTGGATGTGTTTGGGCAGTCCGATGACGCGGCCGGCGAAGTGATAGCCGCAACCGGCGATCCCGGCCGCGAGCAGGCCCGCGAGAACGAGGAAGGCCAGGCGCCCCGTCTGTCCGCCCGTCCGCATCATACGACGACGTTCACCAGGCGGTCGGGGACGACGATCACCTTCCGGACGGGACGGTCCCCGATCTGCGGGCGGATCTTGGGATCGGCCAGGGCCGCCTCGCGAAGATCGTCCTCTGGCGTCCCCGCCGGAAACGTGAGCCTCGCCCTCAGCTTCCCGTTGACCTGGACGACGATCTCCACGTCCTCCGCCCGCGCGAGGCCGGGATCGGCGGCCGGCCAGGGCTCCGCCGCGACGAGCGTTGCGTGGCCCAACTCCGCCCACACCTCCTCGGAAATGTGCGGGGCAAACGGAGAGAGGAGAACGACGAGCGTCTCCACGCCCTCGACAAACGAGAGCCGGACCTCCGGCGCCGAGTCCGGCCCGATGCCGGATTCCGCGGCGAACCGGGTGAGAACGTTCATGTGCTCCATCAGGGAGGCGATCGCCGTGTTGAATTGGAACCCCCGGTCGAAATCCTCCGTAACCTTCTTGATCGTAGCGTGCGTGCTCCGTCGGAGCTTCCGGGCATCCTCAGCTTCGGCCCCGGAGGGGCGCCGGCCGGCGTCTTTCCGCATCCACGCGCGGTTCTCCGAGACCAGCCGCCACAGGCGCCCGAGGAATCGGTGTGCCCCCTCCACGCCCCGGTCGTTCCAATCGAGGTCCTTCTCGGGCGGCGCCGCGAAGAGCGAGAAGAGGCGGGCCGTGTCCGCGCCGTACTTCTCGATGAGAGCGTCCGGGTCCACCACGTTCCCCTTCGACTTCGACATCTTCGCCCCATCCTTGATGACCATTCCCTGCGTGAGAAGATTCGCGAACGGCTCGCCCGCCGACACGAGACCGAGGTCGCGGAGGACCTTCGTGAAGAACCGCGAATAGAGGAGATGAAGGACGGCGTGCTCGATCCCGCCGATGTACTGGTCGACGGGCATCCACCGGTCGGCCGCCGATCGGTCGAACGGCCGGTCGGAGGCGCTTGGCGACGTGTAGCGCAGGAAGTACCACGAGGAGTCGACGAACGTGTCCATCGTGTCGGTCTCCC
>Ga0154722_1054_pt1 | contig 11724 bp, 13 predicted proteins | sample Rifle2008BG16ft_FD_105730 | JGI IMG/M metagenome (GOLD analysis project Ga0154722, IMG submission 105730) | Nitrospirae bacterium RBG_16_64_22 | reverse complement strand
CCCCGCCTGGCGGGGCCGCTTCCGGGCTCGGCGCGACTTCCTCCGCCCCGCCTGGCGGGGCCGCTTCCGGGCTCGGCGCGACTTCCTCCGCCCCGCCTGGCGGGGCCGCCCCGCCTTCGGCCGAAGGGGGTTGCGGACGCGGGAGGCCTATGCGCGGATCGACCTTGATCGTCATGAACTTGAGGACCGAATCCATCAGCCGGAAGTTCCGCTCCAGCTCCTGGACCACGCCGCTGCCTCCTTCGTAGTTCAACAGCACGTAGTTTCCCTTCCGCTGTTTCTTGACCTCGTAGGCGAGCTTCTTCCGGCCCCAGGTCTCCACGTGAACCACGTTCCCGCCGGTCTTCGCGATAATCTCCCGGACGCGTTCGATGATCGCGTTCACGTCGTCGTCGCTGGTGGATGGATGAATGATGAAGACGGACTCGTACAGTGCCACGGGCACCTCCTTCTGGGCTCGGCCCCGCCGCGCGGGCGGAGCAAGGGGTGAATGCGGGAACGTGCTCCCTTCGAAAAAACCGTTAGATGAATACCACATGCGCCCCTCGGGACGCAAGGGCCAAAGGGAGGGGCAAAGAGGTTCGGAGTTCGGGGGGACTGTCCGCTGATTCACCGATTCACCCATTCACCGATTCACCGTTCTTCACACGTTGAACCGGAAGTGGGCTACGTCACCGTCCTTGACCTCGTATCCCTTTCCTTCGACCCTCAACAATCCCGCCTCCCGGACGGCTGTCTCTGACCCGCGGGCGACCAGGTCCTCGTACGACATGACTTCCGCCCGGATGAACCCTCGCGCAATATCGGAATGGATCTCGCCGGCCGCTTCCTGAGCGTGCGTTCCCGCCCGCAACGGCCAGGCCCGGCACTCGTCCTCGCCGACCGTAAAGAAGCTGACAAGCCCCAGGAGCCGGAACGCCTCGCGCGCCAGCCGGTTCAGACCCGGCTCCGCAAGACCCATCGAGGCCAGGAACTCCCCCCGCTCGTCCTCCGCGAGAGTCGCGAGCTCCGCCTCGATCTTGCCGGACAGGACGACGACGGCCGCTTCTTCCCGCGCCGCGATCTCCCGCACGGCCTCGACCGCCGGGACCGCCCGGGTCGAGTCCGATTCGCCCACGTTGGCGACGTACAGGACGGGCTTGGCCGAAAGGAGGAACAGGTCCTTCACGATCGGTCTCTCTTCTTCCGAAACGTCGACCGAGCGGAGCGATTTTCCCGCCGAAAGCGCCGCGATCAGTCTCCGGACCAGATCGCGTTCGGTTACGGCCTTCTTGTCCCCGGCCTTGACCGACCGCTCCACCTTCTGGAGCCGCCGTTCGAGACCTTCCAGGTCGGCGAGCATCAGCTCCGTCTCGATGATCTCGATATCCCGCGCCGGGTCCACCGGACCCGCAACGTGAACGACGTCGGGATCCTCGAAGCACCGGACGACGTGGGCGATCGCCTGGACCTCGCGGATATGGCCGAGGAACTGGTTGCCGAGCCCTTCCCCCTGGCTCGCCCCTTTCACCAGGCCGGCGATGTCGACGAACTCAACCGTCGCGGGCGTTACCTTCTTCGGCCGGTACATCGCGGCCAGGCGGTCAAGTCGTGGATCCGGCAGGGCGACGACGCCGACGTTCGGATCGATCGTGCAGAAAGGATAGTTGGCCGCCGCGGCGCCCGCCGCCGTGAGAGCGTTGAAGATCGTCGATTTCCCGACGTTCGGAAGCCCGACAATGCCGATCTTGAGTCCCATGATCCTCCAATAAAAGCTAGGGGCGGGTTTGAAACCCGCCCCCATACGATCACCTCTCCGCCGAACATGGCCCCCCTCCTTTGTAAGGAGGGGTAAGGGGAGGTAGAAGCGACCGCCGGACCAAGGGCCTCTACCCCACCCATCCTTCCTGTCCCGACAAAGTCGGGGCCCTTACAAAGGGGAGGAGCTTGCTTTCACGTTTTCCGGTTTTCCGGTTTTCCGATTCACCGATTCACCCATTCACCGATTCACCGATTCACCCATTCACCTATTTTTCTTCACACCAACAGCGGCGCGATGACCAGCGAGACGACGGACATGAGCTTGATCAGGATGTTCATCGCCGGACCGGACGTGTCCTTGAACGGATCGCCCACGGTGTCGCCCACGACGGCCGCCTTGTGGACGTCCGAACCCTTGCCGCCCATGTGCCCTCTCTCGATATACTTCTTCGCGTTGTCCCACGCGCCGCCCGCGTTGGCCATCATGAGTGCCAGGAGAACGCCCGTGACCGTAGCCCCGGCGAGCATCCCGCCGAGCGCGGCCGGGCCGAGGATGAGTCCGACCAGGACCGGGGCCGCCACGGCCGTCACGCCTGGAATGATCATCTCCTTGAGGGCCGCCGTCGTGCTGATATCCACGCACCGGGCGACGTCCGGCTTGACGCCTTCCTTCCCATCCAGGAGGCCGGGAATCTCCCGGAACTGCCGCCGAATCTCCTCGACCATCCGGTTGGCGGCTTTCCCGACCGATGTCATCGTGAGGGCCGCGATGAAGAACGGGATGATCCCGCCGAACAGCAGGCCCATGACGACGGACGGATCCGTCACGAGAATCTGGAGGACCTGTTTACCTCCGGCCAGGAGCTTGGCGTTCACGGCCTCGCTGTATGCCGAGAAGAGCGCCAGGGCCGTCAGGGCCGCCGAACCGATGGCGAACCCCTTGCCGATCGCCGCCGTCGTGTTCCCGAGAGCGTCCAGGGAGTCGGTGATCTCCCGCGTGTCCTTGCCCAAGTGCGCCATCTCGGAGATCCCGCCCGCGTTGTCCGCGATCGGCCCGTATGCGTCCACGCTCATGATGATGCCGACCGTCCCGAGCATCCCCACGGCCGCGATCCCGATCCCGTAGAGGCCGGCTGTCGCGTTGGCAATGTAGATCGCCAGGATGATCCCCAACACCGGAAGGACCGAGCTCTCGAAGCCCACGGCCAGTCCCGTGATGATGTTCGTCGCCGGCCCCGTCTTGCTAGCCTGGGCGATCCGCTCGACCGGCTTGGCCGACGTGTAATACTCGGTGATGAGTCCGATGGCTATCCCAGCGATGCACCCGGACACGGCGGCCCAGTAGACGTTCATGGAGACGTTGACGGCGCTCGTGACGAAGTAGCCGGCAACGAGGAACAAACCCGCCGCGATGAACGTGGCGTACCGGAGGGCCGCCGCCGGATTCAGGCGCTCGAGGATGTTCATGGAGGCGATGCCCAGGACGGAGGCGACGAACCCCGCCATCGCAAGGAGGAGCGGGAGGGCCATCAGGTTCTGGACCGGCCCCAGAGAAGCCGTGAACGATCCCGGAATTGCCATCGCCCCGAGGGCGATGGACGCGACGACGGAGCCCACGTACGACTCGAATATGTCCGCTCCGAGGCCCGCGACGTCGCCGACGTTGTCGCCGACGTTGTCCGCGATGACGCCGGGATTCCGGGGATCGTCCTCTGGGATGCCGGCCTCGATTTTGCCCACGAGGTCCGACCCGACGTCCGCCGTCTTGGTGTAGATCCCGCCGCCGACGCGGGCAAACAGGGCGACGGAGCTCGCCCCCATGGCGAACCCGTTGATCGTCTCGGCGGTCTTCGGATCGCCGAAATACATGAAGAAAAGCCCGATCCCGAACAGGCCGAGGCTCGCGACGGCCAGTCCCATGACCGAACCGCCCAGGAACGCCATGGACAGCGCCCGCCCGGCGTTTGGCTTGTACTTGTTCGCCGCTTCCGCCGTCCGGACGTTCGCACGCGTGGCCGCCGACATGCCGAAGAAGCCGGCCATCATCGAGCAGAGTCCGCCGCTCACGTACGCGACGCCCGTCCAGACGCCGATGGACATGGAGAGCGCGACAAATACGACGGCCATGAACACGGCGATGATCGTGTACTCCCGCCGCAGGAACACCATCGCGCCGTCGTGGATCTGGCCCGAGATCTCGCGCATCAAGTCGTTCCCGGCGGGCTGTTTCTTGACGTAGGAATAAATGAAACCGGCGATCAGTAAGCCGACCACGCCAAACCACGGAGCATACTGGGCCATCTTCTCCATGCGCACCCTCCTCAGTTCGCTTTTTCGGGCTCCGACAGGCGGAGCCGCACGTTGAACCGGTTCATGGCCTCGGCCGTTCGCCCTTCCGCGAGCATCGCGGCGGCCTCGGCGGCCTTGTCGATCGCCTCTTCGATGAGGGGTCTTTCCGTCTTTGTGAATGGAGAGAGAACGTACTCCGCGGCGTCCTCTCCGTTCCTGGGCGGACGGCCGATTCCGACGCGAACGCGCGCGAACGCCCCCATTCCCAGATGATCGATAATCGAACGGAGGCCGTTGTGGCCCCCGTGCCCGCCGCCGTTCTTGATCTGGATCCGGCCAGGTTCGAGATCGAGATCGTCGTGGACGACGATCAGGACGCCCGCTTCAAGTCGATGGTAACGGAGAAGACGGCCGACCTCTTCCCCGCTCAAGTTCATAAAGCCCTGCGGCTTCACGAGGAGGAGGGGTCCGGCCGTTCCGTGAGAACCCCCCGGCCCCCGGCTTGCGCCCGCCGTAAGCGCCCCGGATCGGTCGGGCCGAAACAGGACAGCCAGTTCACGCGCCATGCGCTCGACAACCCGGAACCCGACGTTGTGCCGGGTCTCTTCGTACCGGGCACCCGGGTTCCCCAGGCCGACGACGACCCTCACGGGTGCTCCTTACTTTCCTTTCTCCTTGGGAGCGGCCCCCGCCTCCGGAGCGGCGGCCTCCTCCTTGACCTTCCCGGCCACTTCCGGCTCCTTCATCTCCGGCCCCGGCCCCGCGGTCAGCAGTTCCGTCAGCTTGGCCTCCGAGATCGGCGGCACCACGCTGTAAAGGGCGCCGTCGGCGTCCGTGAGCACCCGGACGCCCGGGCCGACCTTGAGGTCCCGGACGTGGATCGAGTCCCCGATCTTTAGCGAGGAGATGTCCACCTCGATCTGGTCGGGGATGTCCATCGGAAGGCTCTCGACTTCCACCTCCCGGACGCCGTGCTGGAGGATCCCGCCCAGCTTCACGCCGGCGGATTCGCCCGTCTCGCGGATGGAGACCAGCGAGCGGATCTTCTCGTTCAGGGCCACTTCCTGGAGGTCGACGTGAATCAACTTCCCGTAGACCGGATCGGTCTGGACGTCCTTGACGATAGCCAGCCGCTCTTCCTTCTTGCCGCCTTCCTGAAGCGACAAGAGGGCGTGCTCGCCCCCCTTCGAATGAAGGATCTTGCTGAATTCAACCAGGTTGACGGAAATCGCCGTTGACCGGCCGTGTCCGTAAAGGACCCCGGGAACCCCGCCTCCGCGGCGGACCCGCCGGGCCGGGCCTTTTCCGAACTTCGAACGCTCTTCGATATTCAGGTCGTAGCGCTGCATGGGTTTCCTGTTCTCCCTTCGAACGAGACATTAAGAAAACCCCCTCGCCCCTTCGGGGAGAGGGGACGACATTTCTCACGTACTTGCCTACACAAACAAGGAACTGATCGACGCCTCCTCGTGGATCCGGCGGATCGCCTCGCCCAGGAGGGGCGCGACGGACAGGATCGTCAGGCGGGGACACATCTCCTTCTTGTGATCGAGGGAGATGGTGTTCGTCGCGATCAGCTCATCGACGTCGGAATTGTTGATCCGTTCGGTCGCGCTCCCCGAAAGGATCGCGTGCGAGCAGGCCGCCAGGATCCGGCGGGCCCCCGCGTTCCGGAGCGCCGCGGCGCTCTCGATCAGCGTTCCGGCCGTGTCCACGAGGTCGTCCAGCAGGACAACGTCGCGTCCCTGGACCTCCCCGATGATGTTCATCACCTTGGCGACGTTCGGGGCCGGGCGCCGCTTGTCGATGATCGCCAGGCTGGCGTTCAGCCTCTTGGCGAATGCCCGCGCCCGCGCCACGCCGCCCGCGTCCGGCGACACCACGACCAGGCCGTCGAGGTTCCTCCCCGACACGTAGTCGTGCAGGATCGGCGCGGCGTACAAGTTGTCCACGGGGATGTTGAAGAACCCCTGGATCTGTTCGGCGTGAAGGTCCACCGTCAGTACACGGTGCGCCCCGGCCGTCGTAATAAGGTCCGCCACGAGTTTCGCCGTGATCGGGACCCTGGGCTGGACCTTCTTGTCCTGGCGCGCGTAGGGATAATACGGAAGGACCGCCGTGACCCTGAGCGCCGACGCCCTCTTGAAGGCGTCGATCATGATCAGGAGTTCCATCAGGTTGTGGTTCACCGGGTGCGAGACCGACTGGACGACGAAGACGTCCATCCCCCGGACGTTCTCGTTGATCTGGACCTGGATCTCGCCGTCGCTGAAAGTATTGACCAGCGCGTCGCCCATCGGAACGCCCAGATACGAGGCCACGTCGCGGGCCATCGAAATGTTGGCGTTCCCGGTGAAGATCTTGATCTCACCCCACACGCTTCGACCGTCTCCTTCGATTCACCGCCCCCCTCCTTTGTAAGGAGGGGCCGGGGGAGGTAGAAGCGACCGTCGAACCATGGGTCTCTACCCCACCCAGCCTCTTCTGCCCCGAACGTGATTTCGGGGCCTTACAAAGGGGAGGAGAGTTTTTTCCATTCACCGATTCACCCATTTACCGATTCACCGAACCCATCGATCCGCAGATTTCGCAGATTGCCGCAGATTTCTCCCCTTTTTCCGGACACCTGGGTCTTTCAAGGAATCCGTCGAATCTGCGTAATCCGCGGATTCTTCCGTCTTCCCATTCACCGATTCACCGATTCACCGGATTCTTCCGGCTTTCCATTCACCCATTCACCCATTCACCCATTCACCGGATCTTCTTCGACTGGCTCGGGGGCAGGGATTCGAACCCCGATAAAGGGCTCCAAAGGCCCTTGTCCTGCCGTTAGACGACCCCCGACCTTCGGAGAAGGGCTCTTTTTAGGCGGCTTTCCGGCCCGCCGAAAGCGGGGCGGCCTTCCCGGACGCCCGGACGGGGCGTTTTCCGCCCTTGACCGCCTCTTCGTGGATCTGGAGCAACGGCGAAGCCGCAAGCGGCCGGCTCACGAAGAGCTTCCACCCTCTTCCCCGGAGCCGGGCCGCCGCCCGCCGCGCGGCGGCCTGCGTCCCGAAAATCCCGAAGACCGACGGCCCGCTCCCGGACATGAGCGCGGCCAAGGCGCCTTCCCTCACGAGATCTTTCTTCATCGTCGTGATCTCGGGGTGCGCCGCTCCGGTCACCGGCTCTAAGGCATTGAAAATATAGCGGCTTAGTCCCTTTAGGTCGCCATTTCGCAAAACAAGGAGCAGGAGTCTAATACGCTTGTCCGGGCAAGTCAAATTGATTTTCCCAACGTGCTCATAAGCCCATTTCGTGGACACAGGGAAGCCCGGGTTGGCGATCACCAGCCAGTGGTCGGGCGGAAGGGGAAGCGGCTCGATGCAGTCCCCTTTTCCGCGGGCGAGCGCCGTGGGCTCGCCCAGAAAGAACGGCACGTCGCACCCCAGGCGCGCGCCGATCTTTGCAAGATCGGCGCGGGTCAGGCCGAGCTTCCAGAGGGAGTTGAGACCGACGAGCGTCGCCGCGGCGTTACTGCTTCCTCCCCCCAGGCCGGCCGCCACGGGGATCCGCTTCGTGAGCGTGATCCGGGCCCCGAGCGGGATTCCCGCCCGTTTCCGCAGGCTTTCCGCGGCCGCGACGACGAGATTGCTCCGATCAAGCGGAAGCTCGTCTCCGTGGCAGGAGAACTCGATCCCGCCGCTATGGGGCTCGAACAGGATCGTGTCCGAGAGGCTCACCTGCTGGGTGACGATCTCGACATCGTGGTACCCGTCGGAGCGAACGCCGAGGACCGCGAGACCCAGGTTGATCTTGGCCGGTGAATGAACAAGGATGTTTCGCATCTTCAATCCGGACTACGCTCCATTCGCTCCATCGATCGCCGGAGCGACCGCGAGAAGACCGACCCTGGCCGGATTCCGTCCTGGCTGAGGAGGGTATTACCGGGAAATCATCGCGTCGATCGGCGAGGCGAGCGAACTCCCCTCCCCGGAGGACCGGCTCCCATTGGGCGACGCGGAGGGGGGGTCGCCGAACCCGGCTTCGCGGAACTTGTTGCGGAGTTTCTCGTTCTTCGGATCGAGGCCCAGGGAGCGCATCCACTCCCCGCGGGCTTCCTCCCGCATTCCCTTCCTGAGATAGACGTCGCCCAGGTGCTCGCGGATCACGGGGTCCTCGCGCACGAGATCGGCGGCCCGCTTCAGCTCCGCGAGGGCCTCTTCCAGCATTCCCTTCTGGAAGTACGCCCAGCCGAGGCTGTCCACATAATACCCGTTATCCGGCTTCACGACCAGCGCCCGGCGGATCAGGTCCAATGCCTCGTCCAGGCGCTCCCCCCGCTCCGCAAGCGTGTAGCCGAGAAAGTTGAGGGCGTCGGCGTGCTTGGGGTTCAGGCGGATGGCCGACTCCATCGAGCGGACCACGCACTCGACCCGTCCCTCCTTCTCGCACGCGGCGCCGAGCTGAAAGAACAGGTCCGCGTTCTTTTCGTCGGCCTCCGTCCCGCGCGTGAACGTCTCGATCGCGGCCGCGGTCTGCTTCTCCTGCATCTGCACGAGGCCGAGATAGAGGTAGAGGTCCCCCTTCTTCGGGAACTTCTCGATCGCGCCGCGGAAGGCCGTCGCGGCCTCCTTGGGCCGCGACGTCCGGCTGTGGATCATCCCCGTCCGAACCCAGGCGTTGTACTCCCCGGGGTTCAGGCGCAAAATCTCCCGGTATTCGGCCAGCGCGCCGTCGTTGTCCTTCATCTCTTCCAGGATCGCCGCCAGGACGGTCCGCGTCCGGACGTCGTCCGGCCGGCCCGCGAGAACGAGCCGGAACTGCGCCACGGCTTTCTCGAACTCCTTCTGGTCGGCGTAGATCAGGCCCATCTTGTAGTGGACATCCAGATTGTCCGGGTCGAACCCCGCCATCTGCTGGAGAACGTCCAGAGCAGCGCCCAGCGACTTCTGCCGGACGTAGACTTGTGCGAGCCGCTCGCGGATCTCGTTGTTGTGGGGATTGATCTCGATCGCCGCCTTGTAATGTTTCTCGGCGTCCGCGAACCGCTCGAGGATCTCGTACGTGAGCCCCAGGCTGACGCGGGCCGCCTCGAAGTTCGGCTTAAGCCGGACGGTTTCCTCCAAGTGCCGGGCCGCGTCCTCGAAGAGGCCCATCTCCGCGTACAACCGTCCCAGGGAGTGGTGTCCCATGATCGACTTGGGATTGATCTCGATCACCTTCCGGAAGAGGTCGAGCGCGGCGGCATATTCCTTCTTAGACGCGAGGAGCGACCCCAGGTAGAAGAGAACATCCTCACGCTTCGGGTCGATCTTCAGGACCTTCTGGTAGAGGTCGATCGCCTCGTCCGTTCTTTTCGTCGACCCATAGACTTGGCCGAGCAAGATCATCGCCGGAACGAAGCGAGGATCGATCCTCAGGGCCTCCTCGGCCATCCGGACGGCGTCCTGCGGGCGCCCCCGCCGGAGGAGGATCTGGGCGTACTGCATTCGGAGGAAGGCCGATTCCGGGTCCGAGGCGACCGCCTCGCCGTAGGCGGCGATCGCTCCGTCGAAATCCCCGAGGATCTCCGCCTGGTAGGCGCGGATGTAATGGTACGCCGCCGCCGACTCCAGGCTCCTCGCGGCCGGCTCGACCAGGGTCTCCTCCTGAATCGCCGCACCCGTCGCGGAAAGCGGCAGGATCGAACCCAGCGCGAGAAGAACGGCGAAGAGGCCGATCCGGCCAAACGCGCACCGGTCGACTGTCCTTGATGAAACACGGGGATTCACAATGAAATTAGACCACACCGCTCGCGCGGGAGTCAAGGCGCGGATGAGGTGGGCGTCAGGGAGAGCCTTTCTGGAAACACCTCGGAAGAACCGCTTCCTCAGTGGCTCGCGCACCCGTTTGCGGCCATGGATTTTCGCCTCAAGCCGCATACCTCAAGATTTCCAATTCCGCCCCCTGATCCACCTTGTTCATCATCGCCTCCACGCGGTCCATCACCCGATCTTCGAGCAGGTACTCGGTGCACTTCTTGCATTGCATAACGGGGAGCGCCTTGAGAATCACAATCGTCTTCTGGCTCAGTTTAAAAGGCAGATCCGTGACGACCGCACGCATCTCACCACCGCAAACGTGGCACTTCATGATTTCCTCCTGGTCTTCAAATCGGCACTCCAATGCGCCGAGTCCGGGTAATAAGCCGTGATCACCCGGACATTATCGCCTTCCACGTCGGCCGCAAAAAGAACATGAACGGCCGAATTCTGATGCCGCGAATATACGAGGTAACTTGGAAGATACTTATCATCCGGATAGGCTTCGATAAGCTCATAATGCCGTACGGACTCCAGAATCGCCTGACGCGAGATGGCGCGATCTCTCATGCGCATGTTCACATGATACGTCCAGAGTACCCGCCGCTCTTTCACGCACTTCCGGATAAACCCCAACGGATCGGGAGGAAATGTTCTCTTGACCACCACAACCCAGCCCCTTTGCGCCCCTCGTGGCGAGGATTCAGCCGTTCTCCCTTGCGAATCGGCGCACCCCGGCATCCGTGGCGGTCGCAAGGCCGGACGATTGGGCGTGTGTCGAGTCTGGAATTATGGTCGAAAGCGCATCGACGAACTGGGGGGAGCCGAAATCCCCCAGAATCTCCCCCTGGTATCCGCGGACGTAGTGGTACGCCGCCGCCGACTCCAGGCTCCTCGCCGCAGGCTCGACCAGGGTCTCCTCCTGGATCGAGGCCGGTTCCGCCGCCCAGGGGGCGGCCTGAGCCCAGAGAACCAGGCCGAAGACGGCGACGGACCAGAGCGCGGAGCGGAGCGGGAGGCGTTTGTTTTGCGGATTCGAATCGTTCACGACGTTTTGATTACATCACACCGCCGTCCCGGGAGTCAAGGCGGGCGAGGGGCGCTTGCGGGCCATACTCGCCGCGACATCCGATTCGGGCGTGATCTGCGCGGGATAACGCAGAGCTAGCCGGCGCGCCGCTGTTGGCCGCATCCGGTTGAGCGCCGTTTTGGACCTGATGCTTTTTTCGCGACGTCCACGAGGGAATGCAGCGCTTTGTTGACCGCGGCCGAGTTGGGAAAGACCGCAGCGATCTCAGCGTCCAGGACTACCACATTGGAGCTGGCCCTGACGCGCTCGTAGTACTTGCCGCGCTCGAGTTTCCCGAAGTCGGATCGCTTGTACTCGGTTCGAAGTTCATCAGGGATAGGCTTAGCCTTCTTCATAAATACACCTTTCATGCTGGGTTGCGACACGGGCGCTTATAATCCGAATGGCGTCACTGCGCTCGGTGTGGACTACGACTAAGAGCCGACCCAAGGATGACATTCCAAAAGTAACCATCCTTTCTTCGCCTTCGGAATGATCAGGGTCCGCACCGGTGGCCGCCAACGAATCGTAGAACACGCTCGAAGCTTCCTCGAACGAGACCCCGTGTTTGCGGAGGTTCTTCCGCGCCTTGGCGGGATCCCATTCGAAATGCATGGCTCAATTCTATGCGTACTTTCCGTATAAGTCTAGATCGGATATCTCCGACTTGCGAAGGCGTCGCGCGGGCGCACCGTGGAGCATACCCTCTGCGCTGATATCTTCGTCGATCTCCGGCCAATGCACTCCCTGACCATCGCCGATGATCTCGAAATTCGCGCGCTCGGCCGGCGTCGCCTCCGAAAGCCTCCACGACCACGCCAGCGGCACGCTGATGATGCGTCC
>Ga0154722_1069_pt2 | contig 11759 bp, 6 predicted proteins | sample Rifle2008BG16ft_FD_105730 | JGI IMG/M metagenome (GOLD analysis project Ga0154722, IMG submission 105730) | Nitrospirae bacterium RBG_16_64_22 | reverse complement strand
GCAGCTGCTTCGCGTGGCGTGGGGACTTCCTGAGCAGGTCGCCGAGTTCCCGCACCGTGGCGGCCATGCCTTCCCGGTGCGTGGGGAACCGGAGCGCAAAGCCGCTCTCCATGAGGGCGGATGGGTCGACGTCGACGTCGCGTGCCATCACCTCGACCAGGATTCGGCCGGCGATCAGGCTTGCCAGCCACCGCGGAATCCGGCGGGGCGGTTTAGCTCCCAACAACCCCGCCGCATTCTCGAAAAGCTCTCGCTGAGTCGTTCCCGCACCGTCCGAAACCACGAAGGTGCGCCCAACGACGACAGCGGCATCCAGCCCGGCGAGGTGTACCAGCGCCATGGCCGCGTCCGACACGTGCACGAGGGGCAGTCGATTGGCGCCGCTGCCCATGATGGGCTGTTTGCGCTCTGCCAGCGCGGGCAACAGGTGATCGGCAAAGCCCTTTCCCGGACCGTAGACGGTCCCGAGGTGGACGTAGGTGGCGCCGAAACCCGACGCTTCGACCAGTCGGCGCACCGGGATGCCGATGTGACCGAAACCGACCGGTCGGGCTCGAAGCGCCGAGCGGTGGCTGACCCTGCCTTCCCCGTCGGGCTCCAGGTCGTCCACACCGCTCACCGACAGCAGTCGCGGCTGCTCCGCCGGAGGCAGCCCGGCGAGTGCCTCCAGCCACCTGCGCGTTACCACTTGGCGAAGACGCGAGACCGCTCGGATCTCTGCCCGCCCCAGCCGAGCCGGCAACGGGGGCTGGACCAAGTCGATCATCACCGCCGCCCCGCGCGCCTCCTCCACCCAACCCCAAGGCTCGGCGGCGTCACCCCGCACCGGCGTCGCTCCGAGCCCCCGAAGCAGGACATCCCCCACATCGGAACGGGAGAGCGCCCCCACGTGCCACCCGGCCTCCTGGGCCACCCTCACCACCTCCCGGCCTATAAAGCCGGTCCCGCCCAACAACAACATCTTCTTCATGTGATCGCCTCCTGGAGTGAGCAATTGCTAACTATAGCCGTAAAAAAAAATCAGGGACGGACCATGCGCCGCAGCGTCTGCTCGATTGCGGGAACCCATCCCTTCGCGTCGCCAGACAGCTCACCGAAGTAGAGGGCCCGAGCAAACTGCGAGAGAAACCCGGCCATGGCGGCGACGAGGATGTCCTCACTCACCCCGCTCGCCACCTCGCCCTCGCGCACGCCGGCCTGCACCAATCGCTTGAGCAAGCCGATCAACGAGAAACGACGCAGGGCCGGCGCCACCTTGGGCCAGAACTGGCGCAGGTTGTCCTGTACGTAGAGGAAGGCGTCGGGGCTCTCGTCGAGCAGGCCCGCAAACCGCTCGACGAGCGCGCGGAGGTTGGCCGCGAAGGGGAGCGCCGGGTCCAGCGCGCACGAGAGCTCGGAGCTCAGCCGTCGATAGCACCGGTCGAACAGATGCAGTGCAAGCGCCTCCTTGGTGTCAAAGTGCTTGAAGATGGCTGGGTTGCTGTAGCCCGCCTCCGCCGCAATAGCGCGGATGCTCGTCTCACATAGACCGTCGCGTACAAACAGGCGAAGCGCGGCCTTCAACAGCTCCTGCTTGGCTGGCGCGTCGCCCGGCGACACATAGAACGGGGTGGGCTCTTCCTTGGACACGCCCCAAGGTTAGCATTCGCTTACCATACTGTCAAGGGCGAACGAACCACTCGGGGACATCGATGTATCTAGGGCAAGACATTTGACAAACGATAAGGTGGCCCATTGCGGCCGAATCCGGACCTCCGATCAACGCGCCCTCCTCCCACTACGCCTCCGAGACAGATGGGGTCACGGATGGCGATGTTCTATTCGCGCGGCCCGAGCCCGCGTTCCGGATGGTTCTCCAAAGGCTCCAATCTTCCCCCTTCAGCACCCGCCGGCCGCGCCTGGAACTGGGCCGCCTCGCTGTGTTATAGTTCAAAAACGGTTGATGGGTTGGAGGGTTGATAGGAAGTCCCTGACCGTCCGGGAGCCTGACTGCCCAGCCACCCATGCAGGGGGTTCCGTGTCCGATCGAGTCTGGATCGTGCCTGAACCGCGTCCCGACCTCGAACGGGAGATCGCCGGACGCCACGGTCTTTCGCGGGCCGCGGCGCGGATCCTGGCGGCCCGGGGGCTTGCGGCGGCGGCCGAGATCGACCAGTACCTTGCCCCGTCACCGTCGGGGTGGCCGGACCCGATTCTCCTCCCCGGCGTGCGGGAGGCCGTGGACCGTCTCGCGCGGGCCAAGGCCGGCGGTGAAACGGTCCTCGTCTTCGGCGACTACGACGTGGACGGGGTGACGGGAACGGCCCTCCTCATCTCCGTTTTTCGAGCTGTGGGGATCAACGCGGTCTGGCGGATTCCGGATCGTCTGAGCGAAGGGTACGGTTTCCAGCCCTCCTCCCTGGAGGCGGTTCAAAGATCGGGCGCCTCGGTTGTCGTGACGGTGGACAATGGGATCGGCGCGGCGGAGGCTGTCTCCGCCGCCGCGCGGCTCGGGATCGACGTGATCGTGACCGACCACCACGAGATCCCCCGCGCGGGTCCTCCGGCCGGGGCCGCGGCCATCCTCCATCCATCCCTTCCGGAACGGCCTTGGCCGCGGGGCGGGGCGCTCGCCGGCGTGGGCGTAGCGTACGTCCTTGCGCGGGCCCTGGGCGAGCGGCTCGGGGGCGGTCCGCTTCAAGAATCGCTTCTCGACCTCGTGGCCCTCGGAACCGTGGCCGACATGGCCGCGCTCATCGGATGGAACAGGGTGCTGGTGCGGGAGGGTCTGGCGCGGATCGCGTCAGGAGACCGGCTCGGCGTGCGGGCGCTCGTGAAAGCGGCTGGGTGCGACAAGCGGCCGATCACTGCCGGCGTCGTGGGCTTCTATCTCGGCCCCCGGATCAACGCGGGGGGAAGGGTTGGGACGGCAGGGACGAGCCTCGAGCTTCTGCTGGAGGAGGACGAGACGAAGGCGGCGGCGCTCGCGGGTGTTCTGGACGGTCTGAACCGCGAGCGTCAGGCGATGGAGGAAGGGATCGTCCAGGACGCGGTGGGGATGGTGGAGGAATGGTCCGAGCTTCCGGGGGCCATCGTCCTCGGGTCGGAGGAGTGGCACCCGGGCGTCATCGGGATCGGCGCGGCGCGGGTGGCGGAGCGGTTCCACCGGCCGACTCTCCTCATCTCCCTTTCGAACGGCGCGGGGAAGGGATCGGCCCGGAGCATTCCGGGGTTCGACCTGTACGGGGCCCTGTGCGAGTGCGCCGACCTGCTCGACAAGTTCGGCGGCCACCGATACGCGGCCGGCGTGTCCGTGAGGACGGAGCGCGTTCCGGCGCTGGCGGGCCGCCTCTCTGAGATCGCCTTGCGGGAAATGGGGGAGGACGGTTTCCGGCGCCGCCTCAAGATCGATGCGGAGGTCTCGGCGGAGGAGGTCTCGATGAATCTGGCCGAGGAGATCGAGCGGTTCGCGCCGTTCGGCGTCGGGAACCCGGAGCCCGTGCTCGTTCTGCGGAACGCCGTCGTTCTGTCCACGAGCGTTCTGAAGGAGAAGCACGTGAAGTTCTGGGTCGAGGCGGGATCGCGGCGAATGGGCGGGATCGCGTGGAAGTTCGCCCCGCGCGCGGCGGAGCTCGCCCGGGGGGCTCGCGTGGATCTCGCGTTTACCTGCGGGATCAACGAGTGGAACGGCTCGCGGAACCTTCAGCTTGAGCTGAAAGACGTGAAAGGCGCGGGGCGCGGGGATTGAGGAGCGGGAAATGCCGCAAGCGGTCGTTCGATCGGAAGACGTCGTCGAAAGGGTCCTGAGCTACAACCGGGACGCCGACGTGGAGCTCATCCGGAAGGCGTACGTCTTCTCGGCCCGGGCCCACCAGGGGCAGATCCGTTTGTCGGGCGAGGCGTACATGACCCATCCGATCGAGGTCGCGGCCGTCCTGGCCGACCTCAAGCTCGACGTCGTTACGATCACGGCCGGGCTTCTGCACGACACGATCGAGGACACGGTCGCCACGGTGGAGGAGCTGAGCGCGCTCTTCGGCGACGAGGTGGCGTTCATCGTCGACGGGTTGACGAAGATCGCCCGGATCGAGTTCAAGACGCGGGAGGAGGCCCAGGCCGAGAACTTCCGGAAGATGCTCCTGGCGATGTCCAAGGACATCCGGATCATCCTGATCAAGCTGGCCGACCGCCTCCACAACATGCGCACGCTCCGGCACCTTCCTCCCGAGCGGCGGCGCGCGATCGCCCAGGAGACGCTGGACATCTACGCGCCGCTCGCGAACCGCCTGGGGATCGGCCGGATCAAGTGGGAACTGGAGGACCTGGCGTTCCAGCACCTGGAGCCGGAGGCGTACTGGGACCTCGTGCAGAAGGTCTCCAAGCGCCGGGAGGAGCGCGAAAAGTACATCAATGATCTGACGGAGATCGTCCGGAAGAGGCTGGGCGAGTTCGGGTTCGAGGGCGACGTCAGCGGCCGTCCCAAGCATCTCTACTCGATCTACCAGAAGATGAAGTCGCAGGGGATCCCGTTCGAGCAGGTGTACGACCTGATCGCCCTCCGGATCCTGACCGACTCCAAGGTGAATTGCTACGCCATCCTGGGCATGATCCACTCCGTCTGGACGCCCGTTCCGGGCCGTTTCAAGGACTACATCGGCGTGCCGAAGTCGAACCTCTACCAGTCGCTCCACACGACGATCATCGGGCCGGGCGGCGAGCGCGTCGAGTTCCAGATCCGCACGGACGAGATGCACCGGCTGGCGGAGGAAGGGATCGCGGCGCACTGGCGGTACAAGGAGCGGGGGGCGGTCGACGCGACGGCGGGGGAGAAGTTCAACTGGCTACGCCAGATGGTGGAGTGGCAGAGGGACCTGTCCGACGCCAAGGAGTTCCTCGACACGGTCAAGATGGACCTCTTCCCGGACGTCGTCTATGCCTTCACGCCGAAGGGGGACGTCAAGGAACTGCCCCGGGGCTCGACGCCCGTCGACTTCGCTTACGCGATTCACTCGGATGTCGGACGCCAGTGCGTGGGCGCCAAGGTGAACGGGCGGATCGTCCCCCTCAAGGCGGAGCTCAAGACGGGCGATGCGGTCGAGGTCCTGACACAGACGGGGCACGTCCCCTCGCGGGATTGGCTCAAGTTCGTCAAGACGCCGAGGGCGCGGACGCGGATCAAGCACTGGATCAAGACGGAGGAAAGAAACCGCAGTATCGCGCTGGGCCGGGAGATCATCGAGCGGGAGTTGAAGAAGCGCGCCGCGAGTCTCGCCGCCGTCCAGAAGGACGCCGAGAAGATGCAGGTCCTCAAGGAAATGGGGTTTGCGGCGATCGACGACTTCCTGGCCGGGATCGGGTACGGGAAGGTCTCGGCCAACCAGGCGATGAACCGCCTCTTCCCGGGCCCCGGTCCCTCGCCGGCCGAGGTCGGGACGGCGATCCTCCGGAAGATCTTCCGCCGGACTCCGAGGCCGTCCGTGACGGGGGTCAAGGTGAGCGGCGTGGAGGATATGCTGATCCACTTCGCGAAGTGCTGTAATCCCGTTCCCGGCGACCCGATCGCGGGCTTCATCACGCGAGGCCGGGGCGTGACGGTCCACACGCGGGACTGCCCGAATCTCGAACTGGACATTGACCCGGATCGGTGGGTCGATGTGGATTGGGAGGCCGCCGGGATGGCGGCGCGTCCGGTCTCCATCTCCGTGCTGGTCGATGACCGGCCCGGGATGCTGGCGGCGGTCACGGCCGCGATCACGTCGGCAGAGTCGAACATCGCCAACGCGAAGGTCTCGACGACAGGGGACGGCCGCGGGACGCTCGATTTCGTGATCGAGGTGAAAGACCTGGGCCAGCTCGATCAGGTGATCGGGAAAATCCAGGGCCTCAAGGGGGTCCGATCGGTCAAGAGGATGAAGAACATTGGAGCGGGGTGAATCGGTGAATTGGTGAATCGGTGAATTGGTGAATCGGTGAATAGGTGAATAGGTGAATAGGTGAATAGGTGAATAGGTGAATAGGTGAATAGATGAATAGGTGAATCGGTGAATCGGTGAATCGGTGAATCGAAAGCACCTCCCCCTTTGGCGGGGGAGGGTTTGGGTGGGGGGGTCAGGCGGGCTTCTGGACTTTCCCGGAGCGGATGCAGCGGGTGCAGACTAGTATCCGGCGAACGCCGCCGTTTACGAAGGCGCGAACTTCCTGGAGGTTGGGCCGAAACCGGCGCTTGGTCCGGTTGTGGGCGTGGCTGACGTTACAGCCGACTTGATGACCTTTTCCGCAGATTTCGCAAGTGCGCGGCATTCTTTTCTCCTTCATCGTCTTGATGGACCTGTCATACGCCAAAATGGGACGTAAACCTACCACACTCTCCGCCGAATGACAAGAACTCATTCCCCTTCATCTTCCGAGGGTGCGGTCTCGGCCCTTCGCGCGCCCCTCGAGTACGCCGTGCGGCATCCTTCCGTCGTCCAGGGGATGGAGAAATTCGTCCGGGAGAGGTTCGAAGCGGCCGGGAAGCCCCTTCCGAAGGAGGAGGCGGCCTGGGCCAGACTGCTCGCTCTTCTTGAAGGATTCGATTCGCTGACGGCCGAAGGCCGGCGCGAGCGGGCCAGGGCGGCGCTCGAAATCATCGACGAAGCGGGGAAGGCGGACGGTCCTCGTCCCAGCGGCCCCGCGTCCCAAGCGTCCCAAGCGGCAGAAGTGGCCCAGGCGGCCCAAGTGGAACGACCCGAAGGAGATCGCCCCGCGGCTCCGGCGCCGGCGAAACCCGCGGTTGGAGCGCGCGTCACCGCGGAGTCTCCGGTCCAGTACGTGAAAGGGATCGGCCCGCGGCGCGCGGAACTGTTCGGACGGATCGGCGTCGAGACCGTCGCCGATCTTCTGGCGCTCTTTCCCCGGCGGTACGAGGACCGGGGACGGCTGAAGCCGATCCGCGATCTCCAGCCCGGACGGTTCGAGACCGTGGCGGGCGAGGTCCTCACGAAGGGCGTGACCATCACGCCCCGAAAGAGGATGAAGCTCTTCGAGATGATCCTTTTCGACGGCAGAGACTACCTGACAGCCGTCTGGTTCAACCAGGCTTATCTGGACAAGGTCTTCAAGCAGGGCCAGAAGGCGATTCTGGGAGGCGTGGTCCAGCCGCGTCCGGGTCACGCCGGCTGGCAGATGGAGAACCCGGAATACGATATCCTCGAGCCGGGAGAGCCCGACGAGAGCATCCACGCGGGGCGGATCGTTCCGATCTACCGGGAGACGGCGGGTCTGACTTCCCGCCAGATACGGACGGTCCTGAGCGACCTTATCGAATCGATCCCTTTCGAAATCCCAGAAATTCTGCCGGCGTCCGTTCGCGGCGAGTTCCGCCTTCCCCCCACGTCCGCGGCGGTCCGAGACCTCCACTTCCCGCCGGAAGGGACGGATTTTGAAGCGCTGGCCCGGTGCGACACCCCGGCCCATCGGCGCTTCATCGTCGAGGAGCTTCTCCTTCTCGAGATCGGCTTGGCCCGGAGGAAGCGGGCCGTGGCGGACGAACGGAAAGGTATCAGTTTCAAGGCGGACGGAAGGCTCACGGGCGCCCTGCGGGCGTCCCTGCCGTTCGCCCTCACGCCGGCTCAGGAGCGGGTGATCGGCGAGATCGCGGCCGACATGACTTCGTCCCACCCGATGAACAGGCTCTTGCAGGGAGACGTCGGATCGGGGAAGACGGTCGTTGCCCTCCACGCCATGCTCACGGCTGTGGAGAGCGGCTGGCAGGCCGCGCTCATGGTTCCGACGGAGATTCTGGCTGACCAGCACGCGCGGAACCTGAGGCGGCTCCTCGCGCCGGTCGACGTTCCGCTCGCCCTTCTGCGGAGCGGGATGAAAAAGAAGGAGCGGCAGGCCGTCCTCGAAGGGCTGGCCGGCGGCGCGATCCCGATTGCCGTCGGGACGCACGCCCTCATTCAGGACGACGTTTCGTTCCGTGCGCTGGGGCTCGCCGTCGTCGACGAACAGCACCGGTTCGGCGTGATTCAGCGGGCGACGCTTCAGAAGAAAGGATGGTCGCCCGACGTCCTCGTCATGACGGCGACGCCGATTCCGCGGACGCTTGCCATGACGGCGTACGGCGATCTGGACGTCTCCGTGATCGATGGAAAGCCGCCCGGGCGGAAGGCGGTTCGGACGCTCTTGCTGTACGAGTCCCAGCGCCGCCGGCTCGAGGAAGCCGTCCGGCAGGAGCTGGCGGCTGGGAGACAGGCGTACGTCATCTGCCCTCTTGTCGAGGAGAGCGAGAAGAGCGACCTCAAGGCCGCCGTCCAGACGGCCGACCGCCTGTCGAGATCGGTATTCCCGGAGTACAAGGTGGGTCTCGTTCATGGGCGGATGTCGTCGGTCGAGAAGGACGCCGTCATGAGCGACTTCGCCGCAGGGCGCGTCCGGGTCCTCGTCGCGACCACCGTGATCGAGGTCGGCGTTGACGTGCCGAACGCGAGCGTGATGGTCCTGGAGCACGCCGAGCGATTCGGGCTCGCCCAGATGCACCAGCTCAGAGGCCGGATCGGGCGGGGAGAGCACGGCGGAACTTGCTATCTGTTCGCGGCTTATCCTGTTTCCGAGGAGGCGAAGGCGCGTCTATCGGCCATGGTCCGAACGGACGACGGGTTCGTCCTCGCCGAGGAGGACCTTGTTCTGCGAGGGCCGGGGGAGATCCTGGGGACGAGGCAATCGGGGATCCCGGAACTGCGCGCGGCGAACCTCTTGCGCGACGCGAAGATGATCGAGCGGATCCGGGAAATTGCCTTCGAGATCGTCAGGCGCGATCCGGGTCTGGCGGAGGCGGAGCATCGCCCCCTGGCCTCCGCCCTGGCGAAACGCTGGTCCGCGCTCGACCTGGGGCGGGTGGGGTGAGAACTCAACTCCCACCGTGCGGGCAGGCCGCTCTTCAGAGCGCCATAAACCTGTCCTGGATCGGACGAAAGGGCGCGCGGGCGTGATTGATAAACTCGTTGAACTGTGTTACAAACTCGATGTATGCGTCCACGTCAACGCGGCCGTCCTTCAGGAAAGGGTTGTGTCGCCCGGCCGCTACCGTTTCCATGTCCCGTCGGAACGATTGGGACGCTGCGAGCTCGACGAACTCCCTTTCTGATTCAGGCGAGAGACTCACTTCCCAAGGCCTCCACGGATCTCGTCGTACATCTCGTCCAATCCAAGAAGCCCGCAATAGGTCTTGATAAGATTCCAATCAACGTTTTCCGGGCTGACGGCCAGCAATTGCCTGATGTCCGCCGTGTCCGAGTATTCCCGTGATGGGTTATTCTTGATCGCCTGAAGCTTCAGCCCCACTATGTCCTCCGGCCTTAGCACCTTGATCCGCAGGGATCCGCCGTGCACCTCCTTCTCCGCCGCCCTCTGGAGCATCTCGATGCTCGCCGACCTGAACGCATGCAAGAAGTCCACTTCTCCGAACAGATTCAGCGGGGAGATGTACTGCGATACGTTCTCACTCCGATGCCTGCATTCGTATCCCAAGTCATGCATGATCCGATCAACCTTTTCCAGGTCGTCACGGCGAATGAGGAAGTCGATATCCACGGTAGCGCGCGGAACTCCCCATACACCCAGGGCCAACCCTCCCATCAAGGCGTATCGGACATCCATCTTGTCGAAGGCCGAGACAAGCTTTTCGAGGACGATCTTGAAGTCCATCTCTGCGCCATCCTATCACGGAACGAGACAGGCCGCCAGCTGGGGCGGGCGAAAGCGCCGTCCCTTACGCCGGCTGGGCTGCGACAACCCGGCGAAAGACGAGACCCCCGCCGTCGGCGTCCACCTCCACCGTGTCCCCGTCCCGGAACTCGCCCGCGAGGATCCTCGTGGCAAGCGGGTTCTGGACGAGCCGCTGGATCGCCCGTTTGATCGGACGGGCGCCGAAGTGGGGGTCGTACCCCTCTCGGGCGATGAGAGATCGCGCGGCGTCCGTGAGCGTCACGGAAATCTTCCTGTCCGCGAGATATTTCGACAGGCGTCCGAGCTGGATCTCCACGATCCGGGCGAGCTGATCGTCCGTCAGGGCGTGGAAGACGATGATGTCGTCGATCCGGTTCAGGAACTCCGGGCGGAACGTCGCCTTGAGCGTTTCCTGGACGCGGCGGCGCATCTCGGCCTCATCGGCCCTCCCCAGGTCATGGATGAACTGGCTCCCCACGTTGCTCGTCATGATGACGACCGTGTTCTTGAAGTCCACCGTCCGGCCGTGGCCGTCCGTGAGTCTCCCGTCGTCCAGGACCTGGAGCAATGCGTTGAACACGTCGGGGTGCGCCTTCTCCACCTCGTCGAAGAGGATGACGGAGTAGGGGCGGCGCCGGACGGCCTCGGTCAGTTGTCCGCCTTCCTCGTACCCTACGTATCCGGGAGGGGCCCCGATCAGCCGCGCCACGGTGTGCTTCTCCATGTACTCGCTCATGTCGAGGCGCACCATGGCCTGCTCGTCGTCGAAGAGGAATTCGGCCAGAGCGCGTCCCAGTTCCGTCTTCCCGACGCCCGTCGGTCCCATGAAGAGGAACGACCCGATCGGCCGGTTCGGATCCTGGACGCCGGCGCGCGCCCGCCGCACCGCGTCGGCGACGGCCTCGACGGCCTCGTCCTGTCCAACGACCCGCGCGCGGAGGCGTTCCTCCATGCGGAGGAGCTTCTGCATCTCCGCTTCCAGCATCCGGGCGACGGGAATCCGCGTCCACCGCGAGACGATCTCGGCGATGTCCTCCTCGTCGACCTCCTCCTTGAGAAGGGCGCCGCCGGCCTGGACCGCCTGCAAGCGGGCGTTCTCCGCTTCAAGCTCCTTGTGGAGGGAGGGAAGCGTTCCGTACTTGAGCTCGGCGGCCCGGCCAAGGTCTCCTTCACGCTCGGCCTTCTCGGCGGCGAGGCGCGTTTCCTCGACTCTCGCCTTGAGGTTCCGGATGGCGGCGATGGCCGCTTTCTCCTTCTCCCACCGGGCCTTGAGCCCGTCGCGGGAGGCGCCGAGGTCCGCGATTTCCCTTTCGATGTTCGAGAGGCGCTCCTTCGACGCGGCATCGTCTTCCTTCTTGACCGCCTGCCTCTCGACCTCGAGCTGGCGGAGGCGCCGTTCCGCCTCGTCCAGCTCGCCCGGCATGGAGTCGATCTCCATCCGGAGCCGGGAGGCCGCCTCGTCGATCAGGTCGATCGCTTTGTCGGGGAGGTGCCGGTCGCTGATGTACCGGTGGGAGAGGACGGCCGCGGCGACGAGGGCGCTGTCCTGGATCCGGACGCCGTGATGGACCTCGTATTTCTCCTTGAGACCCCGCAGGATCGAGATCGTGTCCTGGACGGACGGCTCGCCGACGAACACGGGCTGAAATCTCCGCTCCAGGGCGGCGTCTTTCTCCACGTGCTTCCGGTACTCGTCGAGCGTTGTCGCGCCCACGCACCGGAGCTCGCCGCGGGCCAAGGCGGGCTTCAGCATGTTCGAGGCGTCCATCGCGCCCTCGGCCGCGCCGGCTCCGACGAGCGTATGAAGCTCGTCGATGAAGAGGATGATCTGCCCTTCGGCTTCGGTGATTTCCTTGAGGACGGCCTTGAGGCGGTCCTCGAACTCGCCGCGGTACTTGGCTCCCGCGATGAGGGCGCCCAGGTCGAGGGAGACGACGCGCTTGGACTTGAGCCCCTCCGGGACGTCGCCCCCGACGATCCGCTGGGCGAGCCCTTCGGCGATCGCCGTCTTGCCGACGCCCGGCTCGCCGATCAGGACCGGGTTGTTCTTCGTCCGGCGGGAGAGGACCTGG
>Ga0154722_1002_pt5 | contig 11888 bp, 11 predicted proteins | sample Rifle2008BG16ft_FD_105730 | JGI IMG/M metagenome (GOLD analysis project Ga0154722, IMG submission 105730) | Nitrospirae bacterium RBG_16_64_22 | reverse complement strand
ACGCCACGCCCCCGGAGGAGAAACGGCTGTGAGAATGGCGGTCGTCATGTGGGCGGTTTGCGTTTCGCTTGTCTTTCTGCCGGCGCCCGTTCCCGCCGGCGCGGGGGCGGAGGGCGGGGAAGGCTCACGGAGTCCGTACGCGGCGGTCCTCCTCAAGGACCTCAAGACGGGACGCATCCTCAAGGAGCATAGGGCCGACGCGCCCCTGCCGCCCGCATCTCTCACCAAGATCATGACGGCGGCGCTCCTTCTCGAACAATCGAAGCCGACCGACACGGTTGCAATCACGCGGGCGGCCAGCCGGACGAACGGCGCTCGGATCGGGCTGAGACCCGGCGAGAAGTACACCGTGTCGGACCTCCTTCGCCTGTTCCTCGTTACGTCGGCCAACGACGCCTGTCTGGCCGCCGCCGTCCACATCGCGGGCACGGAGGCCGCGTTCGTCGACCGGATGAACCTCAAGGCGGGGGCGCTTGGCCTCCGGGCCACCCGGTTCGTGAATGCGTGCGGCCATGACGCCGACGGACATCTCTCGACGGCGAGGGACATCATGGCCCTCGCCGAGTACGCCATCCGTTCCAGCACCTTCAACGAAATCGTGGCGGTCCGGGAGGATCGCGTGGGGCCGGTCAACGGCCGCCGCAAGTTCAGGATGGAGGCGAGCAACAAGCTCCTCGCGGCCGATCCGGACCTGGTCGGGATCAAGACGGGTCTCACCAAGAAGGCCGGGCCGTGCCTCGTGGCGCGCTCCAATGGGGGCGGCCACGATCTTCTCCTCGTCCTGCTGAACGCGCCGGACCGATGGGAGACGGCCCGGGGCCTCCTCGCCGAGGGACGGAGGCTGACCCGCGAGGGCGGTTCCGTCCCCCAGGCGGCGGCCGGCGGACGCGCGGCGCGGGCGGAGGGGGGCTAGGAGATGGGAAAGGCTGTTCGGTGTCTCGGAGGGATGTGTGTTGCCTTGCTCCTGCTGGCCGCAGGCGCGGCGGGCGGCGGGTACCTCGTTCATTCCTTGTATTCCGCCGGCCGCACGGCGGACAGCGTCATGCGGCGGGTTCCGGGCATGCAGGCGATCGGCGAAGCCGTCTCGCGCGCCCTCGGCATCGGCGAGGCCGGTCTAGACCTCGTCTTATCGAAGGAAGAGCAATTTCCTTCCGACGTTCCTCTTCCTCCGAGGGCTTCCTCCAAGCGGTTCCACATCCCGCGGCGGGCCGAGAAACCGGCCGCGGCCCATGTCGAGTCCCCTGCCGGGGCGGGCGAACTGGCCGTCCACTATGAGAGAGCGCTTGCCGAGAAGGGATGGAGGATGGACAAGCCGGGGATCAAGACCGAGGGTGGAACGCTATACGCCGCGTCGAAGGAAGGCAGACTCCTTTCCGTCTGGATCGGCGCAAGACAGGAGGGCGGGAGCTTCGTCGTACTGACGGTCGGACGGGAAGCGGGAAGGCCGGATTAGGGAGTCGGGAGTCCGGGAAAGGAGAATGGAAGAAGGCGGCGCCCGCCCATTCCGGGCGGGCGCCCTGGATCGGCATGAACTCGATGGAGTCCGCCGCTACTTCTTTCCCTGGCACTTGCAGAGATCGCGCATGTGGGCGACCATGTCGTCCATCTGCTGCTTGCTCCACGTGGCGCCCAGGCCGGGCATGAGCGGCGACTTGCCGTGCTTCGCGCCGCCGTCCTTGACGATCTTCGCGAGGTCCGCGTCGCTCCGTGAAGACATGAGCTTCGCGTCCGTGAGGTTCGTCGGCGCCGGCTTGAGCGTCTTGGCCGACGGGCCGTCGCCCTTTCCGGTGTCGCCGTGGCAAGCCGCGCACTGCTGCTTGTACACCTTCGCGCCTTCCGCCTTGTTGCCGGCCGCCAATGCCGATCCCGCCGTCGCGCGAGAAACGCAAGAGCAAGAGATAGAACGGAAATGAGGACCTTCTTCATTCGACTGTCACCTCCTCTATTGGAAGAATCGACGAAACCGGGGGGAAATCGGGACTTTTTACCCTCAAACGGGTCCGCATGTCAAGAATTTCGTCCGGGACGAGAGCCCGTCCGGTTCGCCGTTGCGCGGCCGCGCCGCGATCACGCATAATTCGTTCATGCTCGTCGACACCCACGCCCATCTCGCCATGAAGGAATACGACGGAGACCGGGAGGCCGTCGTCCTCCGCGCGCGGGAGGCGGGCGTCTCCCGCATCGTTTCGATCTCCACGGACGCGGCCTCCGCCCGTGAGACGGTCGGTCTGGCCGAAAAATTCGAAGGCGTCTTCGCCAGCGTTGGAGTCCATCCCCACGACGCGGGAAAGATCCGGCCGGGCGACCTCGAAGACCTCCTGGCGCTGGCGGCCCATCCGAAGGTCGTCGCATGGGGCGAGATCGGGCTTGACTATCACTACGATCATTCGCCGCGCGATGTCCAGCGGGAGATGTTCCGTCGGCAGATCAATCTCGCCCGGACGGCCGGCCTTCCGCTCGTCATCCACACGCGGGAGGCCGACGCGGACACGCTTGCGGTCCTGGAAGATGAGAGGGCGGGCGAGTTGGGCGGCGTCTTCCACTGCTTTTCCGGGGACTGGAGCCTGGCCCGAACCGCGCTCGACATGGGTTTCCACGTCTCCTTTTCCGGGATCGTCACCTTCAAGAAGGCCGAGGTCCTCCGGGGCGTGGCCCGCATGATTCCGAGTGACCGCCTTCTCGTAGAGACGGACGCCCCCTTCCTCGCGCCCGTGCCCTTCCGGGGGAAGAGAAACGAACCTGCCCGCCTCTCTCTCGTGGCCGCGTGCCTGGCCGAGGTCCGAAGCCTCCCGGTGGAAGAGATCGTCCGCGTCACCACCGAGAACGCGGCGCGGCTGTTCAGCCCGCCGAGTACTGCTGGCGACGCATTGAAAATTGGAAATTGAAAATTGAAAATTGGCGATCCAGAACTGAGCGCCCCCGCGGGTATTCAGGCGCTACGGGTCGCCGGTCGAGCGGAGGATTCTTTCGAACTCGTCTTCCAGCACGCCTCTCTGCCAGTTCTTGAGCCGGGCGGCGAGGGTTGCGGCCAGCGCGTCCGGGGGGCACGCCGCGATCTCTTCCAGCGCGGCCCGGTTGGCGAGGAGGGCCGGGTCGACCCCGAGATCCCGGGCCGCTTCGTCGCGGACGGTCTTGAGCCGGGCGAAGCGCGCGATCTGCTCGGGCGAAGGCCTGGCCGGGCGCCCGCGGCCGTTCCGCGCGTACGGATCGGCCTGGGCGGCCTCTCCCTTTTGTGCGGCGCCGAGGATGGCGCGGTTGTAGCGGTCGATGAGCTTGGGGGTCAAGCCCGCGATTCCTTTCAGGTCGTCCGGCGTCTGCGGCCGCCGCCGGGCCAGCTCGAGCAGGACGGCGTTTCCCAGGACCTTGAACGGGGGCCGGTCGAGCCGCCGGGCCTCGCCGTCCCTGAATTCGACGAGGGCCTGGAGCACGGCGCGGTCGCGGGGGAAGAGCCGGCCGCTCCCCTTGACGTCGAACCACGACGGCGGGCGGCGGGGGGCGGGCTGGATCCGGCTGAGGATGTCGAATTCCTCGCGGGCCCAATCCATCCGCCCGCGGGCGTCGAGTTCCGAAGCCAGTTCGTCCCGGAGCCGCAGGAGGTGGCGCGTGTCTTCCGCCGCGTACCGGATCATCTCTGGGGCGAGGGGACGCTTCGACCAGTCGGCCCGCTGGAACTTCTTGTCGAGGATCACGCCGAAGCGGGCGGCCAGGAGAGCCTGGAGGCCGACCTCGGGCAAACCCAGGAGCTGGGCCGAAATCATCGTGTCGAAGATGTTCGAGAAGTCGAAGCCGGCGGCGCGTTTGAGAAGCCGGATGTCGTAGTCCCCGCCGTGGAAGACCTTTTCGACGGACGGATTGCCGAAGATCGATCCGAGCGGACCCGCGCCGCCGATGGCGAGCGGATCGACGATCCATGTCTCCTCGTCAGTCGAGATCTGGAGGAGGCAGGGCTGTTCCTCGTAGCGGTGAAGGGAGTCGGCTTCGACGTCGACGGCGAGCCGGTCCGCCCGCGCCAGACTTCGGACGAGGTTCTCGAGTTCTTCGCGGGTTGCGATGATCTGAGCGGGTGAATCGGTCGGTCCGGAATCCGAAATCTCTACCCCTCCCATCCTCCCCTTACAAAGGGGAGGAGTGTTTTTCATCACCGATTCACCGATTCACCGTCCTACAGCTTCTCAAGACGCAGGCGCAGGCGCCGGTCGGCTTTCTTCAGGCGCCGGGGATTTCCCTTCTTCTCGCGGGGCGGGGCGACCTCTTCCCCTTCGTCCCCGCGTCCTTCCGAGGCAAGGCTTCCCTGGCTCTTCATGGATTCGGCGATCCGCTGGGCGAATGTTCCCGCGCCCACGACGTCCGCGCCCCTTCTCTTCACGGCCTCGGCGAGCGCCCGGTCGCTCGTAACGACGAGCCATGCCGCGCCGGGCTGGGCGCCGACCATCCGGCCGATCCGGTCGTCGGCCGTCTCGCCCCGCGCCGTGTAGACGAGCGTGACGGCGCCCCTGCGGTCACGCGCCTCCATGAGGCCGCCTTCGTGCATGGCGTCGAAGACGACGGTGACCTCGTGGGGGCGGCGGGCGGCGTAGGCGGCAAGGAGGCGGACCAGCGCTTCCCGGTTCTCTTCCAGCGGGCCGCCCATCCCGCGCAGGGCGCCCAGGAGGTTGTACCCGTCAACGAGGATTTTGATCGGCATCGGTCTTCCGCCGGTCCCGGACGTAACAGGAGCCGGGGGTCGCCTTCGCCCGCTTCTTGACCTCTGCGGCGATGTCGGCGACTTGGGCCGCGTGCGTGATCTCGCGTTCCTCGTTGGTCACGACGGCGATGGAGATGGACATGAGAGGGAACCGCGCCGGGCGTCCCTGCCGGTCCTTCTCCTCGATGTACCCCAGGCGGCGCGCGTCCTCGTCGTAGTAGAGGGGAGCCAGCCGGTCGAACGTGCCGATGATCTCAGCGCAGATCGGGTCCGCCAGGTCCGGCGTCGTGATTGCGATGAAATCGTCTCCCCCGATGTGGCCCACGAAGTCCTCCGGGTTGCCCTTGTTGCGGACGGCGTCCAGGATGACGCGGGCCGACTGGCGGATGACGGAATCTCCCTTCGCGAATCCGTAGGTGTCGTTGTAGGCCTTGAAGTTGTCCAGGTCGCAATAGCAGACCGCGAAAGGCTCGCGGCTCTCGACCTTCTGGGCGATGATCCGCTCGATCGCGATGCTCCCGGGGAGCCGGGTGGTGGGCGAGGCGGAGTACTCCGTCTCGGTCCGCCTCAGGATCATCTCGATGCGGGCGCCGAGCTCCAGGGGGGAGAACGGCTTCGTGATGTAGTCGTCCGCCCCGAGCCGGAGTCCCCGGGCCTTGTCCTGCGGAGATTCGGCCGCCGAGAGGAGGATGACCGGGATGTGGCAGGTGCTCATGTTGTTCTTGAGCCGGCGCAGGACCTCCAGCCCGTCGAAGTTCCGATGGAGGAGGAAATCCAGGATAATGAGGCTCGGCTGGCGCCGCGCGGCCAGGGCGATCGCCTCCGTGCCGTTGTGCGCTTCGATCGTGTCGTACCCCAGGTCGCGGAGCATCCCGGTCAGGATGCGGACGACGGAATGCGAATCGTCCACGACGAGGATCGTCCCCTTGGGGGGAGCGGACTTCTCCCGCTGAACCGACAGGATCCGCTCGATCGTATCAACGAGGGTGCTCTCGTCGACCGGTTTCTTGAGGAAGGAGTCGGCCTTGATGTCGGCGAAGCGTTCCTCGTTGATCGTCGCGGAGAGAAGGACGATCGGGATGTCCTTCGTCTCGGGATCGCCCTTGAGGATCTTGGACACCTGGCCGCCGTCCACCTCGGGCATGGCGAGGTCCATCGTGATGAGGGCGGGACGGTAGAGGCGGGCCTGGTCCACGGCCTCCGCGCCGTTTCCGGCGACCCGAACGTCGAAGCCGTGCGTCGTGATCATCTCCTCGATGATCCGCGTCGTCACCGGGTCGTCGTCCACGATGAGGACCATCGGCGGGCCGAGGGGGAGCGAGGGCTCGGGGGAGGAGCTCCGGTGAACGGGCGCATGCTTCTTCCGGCGATCCTCCGCCGGGTCTGCCTGGAAGGATTCGGCCCATGCGCCCGAGGCGTGCTTCGAGCCGATCTGGGCCATCCAGAGGAGTTCCTCGACCCGCTCGCCCAGGAGCTCCAGGTTCTTCTCAATCGTCTGCAGGAGTTCCCTTCCGCGCTTTCCGGGCGGCAAGTCCAGCTCGCGGACGAGGATCTCCGATGCCGCGCGCATGATCGACAGCGGCTCCCGGACGTACTGGGAGATCTTGGTCATCATCTCCTTCTGGTCCTTCGGGTCGGAATCGCGGCCGGTTCCGGGCATGGGTTCCGCTGTCCTCGCGTTCTCGTTGGGATCGGTTTCACAGTATATCAGATGGGCGGCTAAGTTCAATTGGGATCGAGAGAATTGCCGCCAGCCGCGTTGACACTCAGGGGGGGCTTTGTTATATTCTGGCATTGTCACGTTACGATCAAAGTGTAAGAACCTGCACCTCACTTTGCGAACTGTGAACGAGCACCCCAAAGCAGTCCCTCCCCTTCAAGGGGAGGGCTGGGGTGGGGATGGGGTTGATATCCCGCAAGAAACCCCACCCCCATCCTGACCTTCCCCTTGAAGGGGAAGGGAAAGACGTTGCCTCCGCGGTCCTCAATAGGGGTTCGCCCCCGGGGGGACTTCAGCATGTCAGCCGGATGCGATCTTGACGCTGTCTGACACATGAAGTCCAAGACTGTACAGGCCAGGGAGAACCATGAAGAACGTCCTGGTAATGATTCTCGCGGGGGGCAAGGGGGAGCGCCTCCACCCGCTGACCCTCCATCGGGCCAAGCCCGCCGTGCCTTTCGCCGGGACGTACCGGATCGTCGATTTCACCCTTTCGAACTGCATCAATTCCAACCTCCGCCAGATCGCCGTCCTGGTCCAGTACAAGTCGCTCTCCCTCAACCGCCACCTGAAGCAGGGGTGGGACATCCTCTCCACCGATCTCGGCGAGTTCGTGATCTCCGTTCCGCCCGAACAGCGGATTGGCGACACCTTCTACCGGGGGACGGCCGACGCGATCTATCAGAACGTCTACATGATCGAGAAATCGATGCCGGAGTTCACGCTGATCCTCGCCGGCGATCACGTCTACAAGATGGACTACGGCGAGCTGGTCCGGTATCACCTGGCGCGGGCCGCGGACGTGACCGTGAGCGCCATCGAGGCTCCCTGCGGTGCGGCCGCGGGACAGCTTGGGGTCCTCGATATCGACGGGGAGGGACGGATCGTCGGGTTCGAGGAGAAGCCGGCCAGCCCCAAGCCGATGCCGGGATCGTCGGACGTCTGCCTCGCCTCGATGGGCATCTACCTGTTCCGGACCGAAACGCTGGTCCGCACGCTGACCGAAGCCGCGGTCCGCGACTTGGGTTTCGACTTCGGCCGCCACATCCTCCCCGGGATCATCGGCGATTTCCGCGTCTTCGCGTACAACTTCACCGACGAGACCGCCCGGGAACCCCCGTACTGGCGCGACGTGGGGACGATCGATTCCTACTGGGAAGCCAACATGGGGATCGCGGCCGTGGAGCCTCCCCTCGATCTCTACGACCGCGACTGGCCGATCCGGACGTTTCAGCCGCAGGCGCCCCCGGCGAAGTTCGTCTTCGCCCAGGAAGAGCCGGGCGGACGGCTGGGGACTGCCATGGATTCGATCGTTTCGAGCGGTTGTATCCTGAGCGGCGGGCGGGTGCAAAACTCGGTCCTGTCCCCGTACGTCCGGGTCAACTCGTTCGCCGAGGTCGTCGAATCGATCCTGATGGAGAACGTTCAGATCGGCCGGCACAGCCGGATCCGGCGCGCGATCATCGACAAGGACGTGGTCATCCCGCCTGGCACGGAGATCGGCTGGGACCTCCCGCGCGACCGCGAGCGGTTCCACGTGAGCGAGTCCGGGATCGTCGTGATTCCGAAGGGGGCGGAGATTTGAGAGGCCGGGCGGCGGTCGCGCGCTGGATTTGCGGGGGGCCCCGACCATGAGTCTCGTGGGCCGCCTGGAGGACTTGGCGCTTCCCGACATCTTCCAGATCATCAACCTGAGCAAGAAGACGGGCACCCTCGTCGTCCGGAGCGAGAAGGGGACGGGGATCATCGTGTTTCAGAACGGGAAGGTCGTTCAGGCGGCCGCGGACGCCGTCCGGGAGACGCTCGGGAGTATTCTTCTCTCGGCGCGGGTCACGACGGAGGAGATGCTGGCGGAAGCGCTTGCCCGTCAGAAGGACACGGGACGGCTGTTGGGGCGGATCCTCGTCGAGATGGGCGCCCTCTCTCCGGAGACGCTTGCCTACATCGTCCGGCACCAGATCGAGGAGATCGTCTTCCTGTTGCTGACGTGGACCGAGGGGTTCTTCGACTTCGAGCTGGGAGAGGTTGACCTCAAGGACCAAATCAAGTTCAATACGAAGGATTTCCTGCTGGAGTCCGGTCTGGACCCCCAGTACCTGATCATGGAGGGGACGCGCAGGCTGGACGAGCGAATGCATGGGGAGGGGGCGCCCGAGCCGGTCCGGGCGCCGGTCGTCGAAGCCGTGCCGGTGCCCATGCTCCCCCCCTCCGCGCGCGGCCAGACGACTGGGTGGGCGGGCACGGAAGGGGTCCGGCTCGCTTCGCTCAAGTCGATGTTCCAGGAACTGCGGTTCCCGTCGGCGACGGCCGAAGTTTCGCTCCTGGTCCTGCGCGTCGCGAGCGAGGTCGTCAACCGCGCGGTCCTCTTCCTCGTGCGCGGGAGCGAGGTCGTGGGATTGGGGGCGTTCGGCGTCGAGCTGTCCGACGGCGAGCCGGGCGACGAGCGCGTCCGGCGGATCCGGGTTCCCTTGTGCGAGGACTCGATCTTCGCCTACGTCGTCGAGCGCAAGCAGGCGTTCATGGGGGCCCTCCGGGTCAACGTGCGGAACGCCTACTTGGTCGACGCGCTCGGGGGGATGACGCCGTCCGAGGTCCTGGTCATCCCGATGATTTGCGAGGGGAAGGTCGCGCTCATTCTCTACGGGGACAATCTGCCGGCCGACGGGCCGATCGGCGGGACGGAAGCCCTGGAGATCTTCGTGGGCCAAGCCGGCCTGGCGATGGAGAAGGCCCTGCTGGAGCGCCGGATCGCGGACCTCAAGAGGCGGGTCGGCGGCGGCGAGAAGCCGCAGGAATCGGAGAGCCGGGGAATCAAAGAATCGGGGAATGGATGAAACGGTGAATCGGTGAATGGGTGAATCGGTGAATGGGAAAGTCGGAGAAATCCACAGATTCCACAGATTCCTTGGAAGGCCCTGGCAATTGGGAAAAGAGGAATCTGCGGATGGATGGGTTCGGTGAATGGGAAAGGGAGATATGAGCGGGGCTGAATCAACGCGGTGGATTCTGGTCGTGGAGGACTCCTCGGCTATGCGGTCGTTCATCCGGACGACGGTCGAGGAGATGGGCAACGTCTCCATTGCCGAGGCGGCCAGCGGGTTCGAAGCTCTGAGGGTCCTGCCGACGCGCCCCTTCTCGCTCATCATCACCGACATCAACATGCCCGACATCAACGGGCTGGAGCTGATTGGCTACGTCAAGGAGCATCCCCATTTTTCCGGCATCCCGATGATCATCGTGAGCACGGAGAAGACGGAGGAGGACCGCCGCCGGGGGATCTCGCTGGGGGCGGCGGGATACCTCGTCAAGCCGTTCGCGCCGGGGGACCTCCAGGCGCTCGTGGCGCGCGTCCTCGATGAGGGGCCCCTCCGGCCGCCCGAAAAGGGGAGTTCCGTGTGAGCGACGGACCCGACCGGCGTCCGTCGCCGGAGATATTCACCGAGGCGGCCGAGATCCTCGAGACGCTCTCCGCCCACCTCCTCGACGCCGAGCGCGGCCTCTCGGCGGGCCGGACCGATCCCGACACCGTCAACGCGCTCTTCCGCGGCGTCCACACGATCAAGGGGCTCATGGGGATGGCCGGCCTCGCCCCCGTCTCGACGTTCAGCCACCGGCTCGAGGCCCTGCTCGACCGGATCCGCCTCGGGAAGCAGACCTTTGCCCCCGACGTTCTCGACGTCCTCTTCGCTTCTTTCGACCGGTTGGGCGAGATGATTGCCGCGGCGCGCGAAGGGACGGCTGTCCCGGATGCCGCGTCCATCCTTTCGCAGATCGAGGGGCTCGCCTCGGAACAGAAGGCGGCGGCGGCCGTTCCGCTGGCCGACCTGATCGAGATGTCCCCCGCCCAGACCGGCGTCCTCACCGAGTACGAGGAGTACCGCCTGCGGGAGAACCTCCGCGAGGGGCGGACGATCGCGCGCGCGGCGGCTGTCTTCCCGCTGGCTACGTTCGACACGGACCTGGTCGCCCTGACGGAAACATTGAAGGCCTCGGGGGAAGTGATCTCGACCCTTCCATCGCCGTCCGGCGCTGGGGCCGACCAGATCTCCTTCCATCTCCTCGTGGCCACCGGGCTCTCGGCCGAGGGTCTTCACGGGCGGCTCGCGTCCGATTCGCGCTGGTCCTCCGTTGCCGTGGAGGGCCTGAACAAGATGCCGGTCTCTCCCCCCCCGCAAGCGGAGCTCGAGGCGGCCGAAGCGGGGGGACAAGCGCCCGGGCCGGCGGTTCCCCGCGCCGACGCCGCCGCGCATACCGTCCGCGTCGACATCAAGCGGCTCGACCGGCTCATGAGCCTCGTGGGCGAGTTGTTTCTCCTCAAGACCGATCTGGCCCGCACGGCCGCGGAGATGAGGTCCGTCGCCGGGGCCCTCGGGTATTCCGCCGACCTGCAGAAGACTTCTCGCGTCCTGGAACGAAAGCTGAACGAGCTCCAGGACCGGATCGTCGAGGTCCGCCTGGTCCCGATCGGGCAGATCTACACCCGCCTCGCCCAGGTGGTCCGGAGGGTGTCGCGGGAAGCCGGAAAGGGCGTTTCCTTCCAGGCGTTCGGGGAGGAGACCGAGCTGGATAAACTCATGATCGAGGCAATCTCGGACCCGCTCATCCACCTGATCCGCAACGCGGTGGACCACGGGCTCGAGACGGCCGAGGAACGGAGGGCGGCGGGCAAGCCGGAGGCCGGCAGCCTCTTCCTCGGGGCATTTCCCCTGGGGGACCACGTCGTCCTGACGATCGAGGACGACGGCCGCGGGATCGATCCGGAGCGGGTCCTGGCGACGGCGCGGAAGCGGGGGCTCATCGGACCGGACGAGAGGCCGGACGAGCGCGAGATCCTGGATCTCCTCTTTCTTCCCGGGTTCTCCACGGCCGAGACGGTGACGGAGATCTCGGGGCGCGGCGTGGGAATGGACGTTGTGAAGCGGAACATCGCGGGGCTCTCCGGGACGGTCGACGTGGAGACGGAAGTCGGGCGGGGGACGATCTTCACGATCACGATTCCGCTGACGCTGGCGATCCTTCGGGGGCTCGTCGTCGATGTCGGGGCAGAGACGTATACGATTCCCCTTCACGCGGTCTCCGAGACGCTCATGGTCGATTCTCCGGACGTCCAGACGATCGAGGGGCAGGAGGTGTTCCTTCTCCGGGGGGAACCTCTTTCCCTCCTGCGGCTCGACCGCCTCTTCGGATTGCCGCGAATCGAAGGAGAAGAGAGCGGACGGGAGGGCGTCCTCTACGTCGTCGTGGTCGGGGCGGCGGAGCACCGGCTGGGGCTGGTCGTGGACAGACTGCGCGGCCAGCAGGAGATGGTCGTGAAGCCGATCGGCGACGCGCTCAAGGGCGTTCCCGGGATCGCGGGGGCGACGGAGATCGGCGGAGGGCGCGTCGTCCTGGTCCTGGACGCCGAAGCGCTCATCGGCGAGGCCAGGCGAAAGAAGGGGGAATCGGTGAGGCGGTGAAGGGAGACGATGAAAAAAAATTGTAAAT
>Ga0154722_1080_pt2 | contig 12091 bp, 16 predicted proteins | sample Rifle2008BG16ft_FD_105730 | JGI IMG/M metagenome (GOLD analysis project Ga0154722, IMG submission 105730) | Nitrospirae bacterium RBG_16_64_22 | reverse complement strand
CGAAGTCCGCGCCGTGCGCGTCGAGGAACTTGCCGACTTCCGCCTGGTCGATCCGCATGGGGCCGCGCCATGTGCCGATGATCGGCATGTCGGAGCGCTGCGTGCTGGCGGCGCAGTCGTTAGCGCATCCGGAGAGCTTGAACTTGAATTTGTACGGGAACTCGGGACGATGGAGCTGGCTGATGAAGGTATCGGTCAGGTGCTTGAGCGTCTTCATCGTGTCGAAGCAGGCCATCTCGCAGCGCGCCGGGCCGACACAGCAGGCCAGGGTCCGCAGGGCCCCCCCGGATCCGCCGATGTCCCATCCGGCGTTCATCAGGGCTTCTCCCGCCTCGTGGGTATTTGCCGTGTTCGAGCCGAGCAGGAGGGCGTCTCCCGTCATGCCGTGGAGCTGCATGATCCCGGCGGAATACTTCTCGGAGATGTCGCAGAGTTCGCGGAGCGTCTTCGTGGAGTAGACCCAGCCGGGCGGGGGAATGACGCGGATGGTGTGGAACTCGGCGATATCGGGGAACTTGCTCTGGAGCTCGGAGTAGCGCGCGATTACGCCGCCGCCGTACCCCTTAAGGTTGATGACGGTGCCCTGCCAGTAGTTCCAGCGGTCCTTGTACGACTGCTCCATCTGACCCAGAAGCTGCGAGATGACCGGCTTCTTCTTGGAGAGCTGTTTGAGATCCGAAACGAAGCTCGGCCAGGGCCCTTTCTCCAGATCGTCCAGCAACGGTGTCTTGGACTCGGACATGGATCATCCTCCTATTATGGAAGTCTGATGTTAACCACGCGACCAACAACCGCGGCGCCGATTCGTCCGGCTCGCGGAAAAGGCGGTCTTACATGCGGCCTCGCCAAAAAGCGGAGAAGCCATCGGTTCCATTTCGGGCCTGCCGGGGGGATTCAGCGGTTTTTTCTCGGAGGATGGTGATCCCGGAGCGACAACCGCCCGACCTGTGTAACATGTTCAAGGGAATCTTGCAACTGTTTCGATGTTCCGGAACCCCGCGATTCTCAAACGCTTTTTGATTTTTCGGGAGCCATGGCGCGGCTCAAAGGGCTTGACTGGGTGAATGAGGCCGTGGTATAGAAACGCCGCTTTGGCCGCAGGGTTCTTTCCTGCAAAGAGGCTGGCCCCGCAACGAAGCCGGGCCGGGAGACGGTCACTCGTCACTTTTTCTCAGAGAGCGGACAGCTCGTTGGGGGGGTACGGAAAGATGCCGAATTTCGAGTTGAACGGAAAATCGATCGAGACGGATGAGGACGGTTACTTGCTCAGCACGGACGATTGGAGCGAGAACGTCGCCAAGTACCTGGCTACGACGGTCGGGATCGAAGACATGACGAAGGAGCACTGGGACGTCGTCAACTTCCTCAAGGACTACTACGCCGAGTACAAGATCGCTCCCATGATCAAGATCCTCACCAAGGCGATGGCCGAGAAGATGGGGAAGGACAAGAAGGAGGTCTCCAAGTACCTCTACGACCTGTTCCCCGGCGGCCCCGCCAAGGACGCTTGCAAGATCGCCGGTCTGCCCAAGCCCACCGGCTGCGTGTAATCGGTTGACGGGTTGATAGGTTGCTGGGTTGATGGGAGACTCCCAACGACCCAGCAACCGGACCGTCTAACCACCCAACCCGCTTCTTCGCTTGTACGTTCCGCTTTTACCGCCCGTTTTCTCCAACAGGCGGATCTTCTCGATCGATATTCCCTTCTCTACGGCTTTGCACATGTCGTATAGCGTCAGCGCCGCTACGGCAACAGCCGTGAGAGCTTCCATTTCCACGCCCGTCCGGTCGGTCGTTCTGACGCGCGCCTCGATTCCGATCCGGCTTCGCCCGCGGTCCGGATGAAATTCTACGCTCACCGACCCGAGAGCCAGCGGATGGCAGAGGGGAATGAGGTCCGAAGTTCTCTTCGCCGCCTGGATTCCCGCGAGACGGGCCGTTCCCAGGACGTCGCCCTTTGCGATCCTGTTCGTCTCGACGAGGCGGAACGTTTCCGGCCGCATCCTGACCTCGCACGCGGCCGCAGCCTCGCGCACCGTTTCGGGCTTGGATGTGACGTCGACCATGCGGGCGCGCCCGCTGGCGTCGACGTGGGAGAGACGGGCCGCTGTTCCGGCGGGGCGCGGTCTGGTTTTCGCAGGTTTCCTTGCGGTCACTTGATCGTTTTGAGCTTTCGCTGGGCGAGCTTCGCCTCGTCGGACCTGGGGTACTTCTTGATGAGGCGGTTCAAGAGCAGTTTTGCGTTGGTTTTGTCCTTGAGCTCGAGGAACGACAGCCCTTCCTTGAGGAGCGCGGCCGGCAGTTTGTCGTTCTTGGGGTACCGGCTGGCCAGCTCCTCGTAAGCCAGGATGGCATTTTCGTAGTCGCCCTGGGAGTAGAACGATTCGCCGATCCAGAACTGGGCGTTCCCGGTCAGGTTGCCCTTGGGATGCGACTTGATGTAGGTTTTGAAGCGTTCGCGCGCTTTTTCGTAGTTCCCCGCGCGGTGCTCCTCGATGCCCTCGCGGTAGAGCGTCGTGGCGTCGCGCGGACGTTGTTCAGCCGTGGGCGCCGTCTTGTCCGGCGCCGAGGGGAGACCCCTTTGCGTCGCCAGGGCCGTCTCGACGGCCGTGAGACGCTCCTTGAGGCGGGCAACCTCGTCTTTGAGGTCCTTTATCTCCCGCTTCTGGGCCTCTCGTGTCTCGCCCGATTCCTTCCCCTCCTTCTCCTCGCGGAACCGGCTCTCCTCGAACTTGCCCGTCAGCCGCTGGAGCTCGAACTGCATGCTTTCGAGGCGGGTTGCCATGTCGGCCTGGTTTCGCCGAAGGCTCTCGACCTGCTGTTCGGTTTTCGTCCGCGTTTCTGTCTGGGCGTCCTGCAGGCGGACGATCTCGCGCGAGGGCGTGCAACTCGCCAGCAGAACTACCGATCCCAGTGCCGCCAGGAGGAGCCGACCCGGATCCCCCCGCCCCGCCTTCGTCAAAGGGGGGCAGGGGGGGATTCCGCGGTCCCGTCCGCCGGGCAGGAAGCCGGCCCGCTCTTCCAACACGTTCCCCATTCGATTCAGACCGGCTTCGCTACTTCGTCACGACGACGAAGTGGCCGCGCCGGTTCTTCGCCCAGCAATCCTCCGTCTGCTGGTTGCAGAGCGGCTTCTCCTCGCCGTAGGAGACGGTCGAGATCCGCTTCGCCTCGATCCCCAGAAGAGCGAGGTAGTTCTTCGCGGCGGAGGCCCGGCGGTCGCCCAGAGCCAGGTTGTATTCGTTCGTTCCCCGCTCGTCGCAGTGCCCCTCGACCTGGATCTTCTTCGCGCCGTTCTTCTTCAGCCATTCGGAGTTCGCCTTCAGGGTCTCCTTGGAGACGTCCGTGATGACCGACTTGTCGAAGTCGAAGTGGATGTCCTTGAGGGCGGCCGATTCCTCGACGGACTTCGGGACGTCGCCCAGCCCAGCCTCGCCGACGCCCGCGCCGGGGCCTTTGCCGGCCTCGGCGCCTGGGGCCATGCCCGCTTCGCCCGCCTTCGGCTTTTCGGCGCAACCCGCGGCGAACAGGAACGCGGAAACGAAAACCACCATGATCGTTTGAACAGCTTTCGACATCTTGGCACCTCCTTGAAGGTTGAGAGACCTCATTGATCCTAGAAAAAGCAGTTTATCCATAGATTTCGCAGATAAGCGCAGATTTCTTAGAAACCTCCCTTGAAGACCGGCATCACCCTGAAGGCGAGTCGGGTGCGAGTAACACCCCTTTGATCTGCCGTGCGTTATCTGCGTCCATCTGCGCAATCTGCGGATTCCAGGTTGATTCAAGGCCGTCTGGGGGACCAGGCCGGCGTGACGTTCATTCCTTTCGACGTGATTGCCAGCGGAGCTATTCCCGGTTGGGCCGGCATGATGTTGATCTGATTACGGCCGTTCCGCCGGGAGCTGAACGAAAGGTACCGACCGTCCGGAGACCACGACGGGTCCTCGTGGGACGCTCCGTTGTTCGTCAGGACCTTCACGTCCGTGCCGTCCGGATTCACGACGGCGATCTGGAACGCTCCTCCCCGGCGCGCGGTGAAGGCGATCTTGTCGCCCCGCGGCGACCAGGCGGGGGACGTATTATAGCTCCCTTCGAACGTGACCCGCCGGACGTTCTCGCCGCTCGCGTCCATGACGTAGATCTGGGGGGAGCCGGACCGGTCCGAGACGAATGCGATCCGGGACCCGTCAGGGGAGTATGTGGGGGAGACGTCGATGGCCGAGTGCTGGGTGAGGCGGGAGAGGCTTCCCGTCCGGGGGGCGAGCGCGTAGATCTCGGAGTTTCCGTCGCGCGAGAGCGTCAGGGCGACCACGTCCCCCTTGGGCGACCACGTTCCGCCCAGGTTCAATCCCGTGTATCCCGACAGGAGCTTTTCCCGGCCCGACGCGACGTCCACCTCGTACAGGTCCGGGTTCCGGCGCTTGTAGGAGGTGTAGGCCATGCGCTTCCCATCCGGGTGCCAGCGCGGCTTCAGGTTGATCTCCTTCCCGGAGAGGACGGGCGCGGCGTTGGCCCCGTCGTAGTCGGCGATGAAGATCTGGCTGTGGTCCCTCTCGCGGCGCACGAAGGCGATCTGCGTGTCGAAGACTCCGTCCTCTCCCGTGAAGGCCTTGAACACCTCGTTCGAGAAGCGGTGGGCGATCCGGCGGGCGTCCTTGATCTCTCCCGTGTACTTCTTCCCGACGATCATCCGTCCCTGGACGGCGTCGAAGAGCCGGATCTCGATTTCCATCCGGGGACCGGCGAGACGGATTCCGCCTTTGACAAGCGCTTCGGCCCCGACCGCCGTCCAGTCCGGAAAGTGGATCTCCTCGCGGGTGAGCGCCTTCTTCCGGGGATCCTCGATGAACTTCTCGGCCGGGACCGGCATGAAGAAGCCGGAGAACTTGAGATCCCCCGCGATGACCGCCGCCATCTCGGACGCGGCGCCCGCGGGATCGGCTCCCTCCAGTACGATGAAGGACGGGACGGCGATCGGAAGGCGCCGTCCGCCCGGGTTGTTGATGTCCAGGTAGACCTTGGCCGAGGCCTCCGAGGGGAGGACCGCCATGACTCCGACGAACGCGAGAAGCGCGATCATCGTCCGGCGCAGACCAGCGTAGACTTTCGTCTTTTGGTTTACAATTTTCAATTTACAATTTCCAATCTGCAATTTGGATCCCTACCCCCCCTCCGGCGTGAAGCGAAGGCCCACCTCAAAGTGCTCCCCCGCGAAGTTCGAGGGGAGCGGGGGCAGGGGGTTCGACTTGGCGACGGCGCGCAGGGTGGACTGGTCGAAAGCCCGGTCCCCCGATTCCTTCTCCACCCAGGTCTTCGTGATCTGGCCGTTCCGCTGGATGCGGATCGCGACGATCGTCTCCAGCTTCCGGTTCTGCCTCGAGATCGCCTCCGGGAGGATCCACGCCGACTGGACCCTTTCCCAGATCAGGCCGTAGTAGACCTTGAACTTGAGGTCAAGCTGGTCCCGGGTGACGACCCCGGAACGGACGGGCGGTCCGGCGACCCCCCGCTGTGTGGCGGCTTGGGGCGCCTTGCGGTGCGCGACTCTGTCTCGAATATGCTTCAGCGCGTCCTGGCGCGTCCTCTTCTCCTTGAGTTTCTCGACCGCCTCTTTGACCGTGTCCTTCTCCTTGGCGGGGAGCGTCATTCGTTCCCGGGGCTCCACGGGCTTCCGGATCGCCGGAAGCGGGGCCTCCGTCACCTCCGGCGCGGCCAGCCGCGGGGCGGGGGCCTCCTCCGCGACAAGGCTCACCGTGTAGACGGGCGGAACGTAGAAGCGATTGGCCGCAAAGAGACGGGGAAGGACGACCGTGCCCGCAAGGAGCGCGACGTGGACCGCGAGGGACAGGCCGATGAGCCATCCCAGCCGGGTCATCGATGGTGGAGGGACGAACGCGGCGTAGGGGGCCCCGGGCATCATGACGGCTCCACGAGAGGCTCGGTGACCATCCCCAGCTTCTCAATGCCGGCCTTCTTGATCTCGGCCATGACCTGGACGACGAACCCGTAGGAGACGTCCCGGTCGGCCTTGAGGAAGATCTCCTTCCGCGTCCGGTCGGCGTAGATCGCCCGGAGTTTGGAACGCAGATCGCCCACGGCGAACTTCGTCTTGTTCAGGTAGATCTCCTGCTTCTTCGTGATCGTCACGACCATCTTTTCTTCTTCGGCGGGCAGGGCCTTCGCCGAGGCTTTCGGCAGGTTCACGTCCAGCCCCTGCTGCATCATGGGGGCCGTGACCATGAAGATGATGAGCAGGACCAGGACGACGTCGACCAGGGGAGTGACGTTGATCTCCGCCATCATCCCCTTTCTTCTCGGCGCGGGCATCGCGGCGCGTCCCGGGCCTAGATCCGGTTTTCCGTGGAAGCCGTTACCCGCTCCGCGGCGTTTCGCCCGACGATGTTCAGGACTTCGGCCGACAGGGCTTCCATTTCTGTGGTGAACAGACCGACCCGATGCATGAAGAGGTTATAGAAGATGACGGCCGGGATGGCCGCCGCGAGGCCGGCCGCCGTGGCCACGAGCGCCTCGGAGATTCCGGGGGCCACGATGGCGAGCGAGGCCGCTCCGCCCGACGCGCCGATGTTCCGGAAGGAGTCCATGATCCCCCAGACCGTCCCGAACAAGCCGATGAACGGCGTTGTGCTGCCCGTCGTCGCCAGGAAGGAAAGAGCCCATTCGAGGCGGGCCGTCTCCGTCAAGGCGGTCCGCTTGAGGGCGCGGTCCACGTTGTCCAGGACGGGCAGGGTCGTCGGGAACCCCTTTTCGGGCCCCCAGTCCCCTCCCTCATCCCTCTTCGACTGCGTCATCTCGGCGAACGCAGAGCGAAAGACGCGGCAGGAGGGGGATTCCGTCATGCCGCTCGACGCCGTGTAGATGAAGTCGAGACGCGATCCCTTGCGGAAGAGGGGGATGAACGAGTCGGTCGCCTGCTTCGCTTTGCGATAGACCCAGAGCTTGTAGAAGATGATCGCCCAGGAGACGACGGAGAAGAGGAGGAGGATGAGAAGGACGCCCTTGACGACGAGCCCGGCGCTGAGAACGAGGCTGGCGATGCCGGTGTCGAACGCCGGGCCCTGGGCCAGGATGACGGGAAAGGGAAACACGCTCGGAGCAACTCCTTTCGGGCCGAAGAACTGTGGTAAGATAACAAACGCGGAAGGGTCAGTCAACCCACTGGACGAAAAAAAACAGCGGTTGGATTGGGCGCGAAATGGGCTGGGGGCGGGGTAACAGGTTCGTACGCCCGCCGGCTCTTGGCACGGGAGACGAGTGAAAAAGGAAGCCTCAGACAGGCTCGTGGCGGCGACGAACAGGCAGGCCCGCTACCTCTATGAGATTACCGACGTGTTCGAGGGAGGGCTCGTCCTGACCGGTTCGGAGGTCAAGTCGCTCCGGACCGGGCAGGCCAACATGAGGGACGCCTACGTCCGCATCGCGAACGGCGAGGCCTTCCTCATCAACTGCCACATCTCCCCCTACGAGCGCGGAGGGTACGCCAACCACGAGCCGCTCAGGACGCGGAAGGTCCTCCTCCACAAGGACCAGATCGTCCGGCTTGCCGGCCAGACGGCCCAGAAGGGGATGACTCTCGTCCCCCTCTCGATCTATTTCAAGAAGGGGCGGGCGAAGATCGAGGTGGGCCTCGGCAAGGGGAAGAAGGTCCACGACAAGCGCGACGCGATCCGGGAGCGGACGGCCAAGCGGGAGGTCGAGCAGGCGGTCAAGGCGGCGACAAGGAGGTGAGCATATATGTCAGGCGGTGCGTCGAAGAATGCGCATGGCCCATTCACAACAGAGAGGACAGATCGGGCTGCCTTGGGCGCGCGGTTTGTACTCGCTCTCTGCGCGGCTGACATGGTGGTTGGATGAAGCGCGCCAAGAGGTCGGACATCGCCGCATGGGTGGACGCGTCTTCGTATGACATGCAGACCGCGAGATCGCTGCTCAAGTCGCGCCGGTACATTTACGTCTTGTTCATGTGCCAGCAGGCCCTTGAAAAACTTCTCAAAGCCCACGTCACAAAGCGGACCGGAACGCTCCCGCCGCGGATTCACAACTTGGTGCGGCTGGGAGAACTGGCCGGTGTGGATTCCTGCCGGGAGGACATGGCGTTCCTGGAACGGCTGTCGCTGTACTACATCCAGGGTCGATATCCCCCCGAGATTCAAGTGCTGGCGAAGGCGGTCACTCGGTCAGTGGCGGCCGAACACCTGGAACGGACGGAGGCAGTATGGGAAAAACTAAGACGGCCCTTGACAAGGAACAAGTAGTAAGGCGGACGGTTGAGCGCCTTCGGGAAAAGATCCGGGTACAAGAGGTCATCCTGTTCGGCTCCCGTGCCCGAGGAGAAGGCGACGAGTGGAGCGACCTGGACCTGGCGGTCATTTCCCCCGATTTCGCCCGCATGAGCCATAGGCGAGTAATGGACCTGCTGGTAGATGTGGCGCTCGCGGTCGATTCGTCCGTGGAAATCCGGCCTTACACTCCCCAAGATCTCAAGGAGGCCCGGCCCACCAACTTCCTGGGCCACATCGTGGCCGAGGGGAAAGTCGTATACAAGGATGGCCGGTTTCGATTGGCCGTCAGGCGTTCTGATCGGTATGAGCCGGCCGGCCGGTAGACGCCGGTCTGTTCTGCGTCTCGCGGACTGCCCCTGGCCGGCTGGCGTTTCAGCCGATTCGCTCAATCACCGCGCCGTCCCTGACGACCAGAAGCTCGCCGGGCGACATCCCGCTCCACCCCGGCTCGTCCGTGAGGGGCGCCGTCGCCACGATGACCGCCCTCTCGTCCGGCCTCTTCACCTCCGCCAGGCTGACAGCATACCCCTCTTCCATGAGCCTCACCAGTTCCCCGCCGTACGGCGGAGTGCGCTCCGCGAAATGGAGCGAATTGTCCGCGTACGCCCAGAGCGTTTTCCCGTCCGATAGAAGGAAGTTGAACCGGCCCAGGCGACGGACCTCGCCCGCCAGCCGCCGGAGGCTCGACGAGAAGTCCTTTTCCGGGACATCCTCGATGTGCTCCATGATCCACAGGAACGCGTGTTCCGAGTCGGTCTCCCCGGCGGGAGCGTGCCTGCGGAGCGGCCAGAGCTTGATTCCTTCCACGGTTCCATTGTGAGCGAAGACGAAATCGCGGCCGCGGGCTCGCGCCGTGAACGGGTGCGTGTTCGTTCCGTCTTTGCCCCCGGATGTGGCCAGACGGACGTGGCAGAGGAACATCCTGCTCCGCGCGGCCCTCACTTCGGAAACGTCGCCGGTCCCGGCCTTGAACAGGCTCGACGCGGCCTTGACGATCCGCGGCCCGTCTGTGTTCCAGCAGGCGAATCCGTAGCCGTGCGGGTTGGTCCTTCCCCTGTGCCTCCACTCGCGGAAGGAGAAGTTGAGATCGACCTCCCTGTTCGACGATATTCCCAGAAGCTGACACATTTGAATCCTCCTTTTCCGGTTCCATTCCCGGTTCCATGCCGCCTGACCCAGCTTGTACCACCCGCCCGTGACAGATGGGGTCACGGACGCATGATACCCCGCCCGGCACTGGCACCGCGAGAGCCCTTGCCTCTCTCAGCCCTCCGGTCTACAGTAACGCCCGGGGTTGTGTGCAGCGTCTTCATTGGAAGGGCAACGTGCGCAACGCTGGCGGAAACAGCCTGGCAGACCTAGCCCTTATCGGCGTGCCAGGCGAAGCGGGATTTTGTGAAGCGGCTGGATAAGGTTATGGCGACCGGGAGCAAGGGCCGCTGAGGAAGCCAACACAGAAGGATGCTCGAATGCAACCCGCGCAACGCGCCCTGCTGGTCTATATGCAACGCCTCTCAGAGGAAAACTGGGCCGCCGGCTGGCTCATGGATCTGGAATACACGCTATGGGACTGGGTAGCGCACTGGCGCGATAACGCTGAACCTTCCACCGAGTTCCAGCGCGCGAATCTCGCGGACATAGAAGTGCTTTCGTGGCTCGCGGAGCAGGCCGGCGGGTGGTGGCACTGGGATGAGGTGTCGAAGGAACCAAAGTTCGTGCCGCTCGGCGAGTGGCTGGAGATACGCCGAAACAGGCCCAAGACCGACCTGACATGACGGTTCAGCGCACATGTGCGGCAAGTCTCTACTGCGAAGCGCCGCACCGGCTTTGGCGGAGGGAGACGGTCCTCCCCCGTCGTCCGGATAGAAGAACCCGATAGAGAAAGCGGCGAACCCCCAGGATAGAGAGGGAGAACAGGGCAGGGGGGCCGTGACCCCATCTGTCACGGGGGTGTGGTATAGGAGTGCGACAGGTAGCGAGGCGGTCTTTTCTTGGAAGGGGATCGGGGAGGGGAGAGCGGGCTGTCGGGAGCGCAAGCGCCTGCGCCATGCGGGGGGGGCGGTGATGGGCGCTGACCGGGCGGTGCTTCAGTCGGGCGGGCGAAAGGCAACGTGGGAAACAACGGAAACTCCATCCATCTCACGGAGGAGGTCATGGCTGAAACGTTGATTCGACGCGATCCGGATGAGATTCGCGGACGGATTCTTTACGTTCGAGGGTGCAGGGTCATCCTGGACGCCGATTTGGCGCGGATCTACGGTGTGCCGACGAAACGCCTGAACGAGCAAGTCAAGCGCAACGCGGATCGGTTCCCATCGGATTTTGCCTTTCAGCTTACAAACCAAGAAGTTGCAGACTTGAAGCCGCAAATTGCGGTTTCAAACGAGTCGAATAACCGGTCGCAAATTGCGACCGGTTCACAGAAGCATCGCGACCCAAGGTTCCCTCCCTATGCCTTCACCGAGCACGGCGCGATCATGGCGGCCAACGTGCTGAACAGCCCACAAGCGGTCAAGATGAGCGTCTTTGTGGTTCGAGCCTTTGTCGGGCTCCGGCAGATGCTGGCCTCCAATGCCGGATTGGCGCGCAAGCTCGAAGCACTGGAGAAGAAGCACGATGCTCAATTCAAGGTCGTCTTCGACGCCATCCGCCAACTCATGGCTCCGCCGGAGAAGGCGCGCCGCAAGATCGGCTTCCGCGTCGGGGAGAGGATGCCGGGCTACGGGGCGCGGTGTCTGCGGCGCGGGTCATCGCGGTGATGGGGACTGAGCGGACGGGGCTTCAGTCGGGGGCAGGCGGGCGAAAGTCAACGTGGGAAACAACATCCCGGAAACTCTGAGGATGCAGGAACTGCTCACCGGGAGGATTCGGCTGGTATGAGCGGGCAGGATCGGCCAAAATGCTGGATCATCGCCGGACCCAACGGCGCCGGTAAGACAACCTTTGCCCTCAAGTACCTTCCCGAAGAGGCGGGCTGCAGGAACTTTGTGAACGCGGACCTGATAGCGGCCGGCATGTCGCCGCTGGCACCGGAGAGCGAGCGGGTGGCGGCAAGCCGTATCTTTCTGGGCGAGATCGAGCGGCATATCGAGGCACGACGTGATTTCGGTTTTGAAACCACGCTGGCAGGACGAGCCTACATGCGCTTGATCAAACGCCTGAAGGCGACCGGATGGCGGGTTGAGCTGATCTACCTGGCGTTGCCGAATGCGGAGATGGCGAGGATGCGCGTGGCCGAGCGGGTACGTCATGGTGGCCACGATATCCCTGTTCCGGACATTGAGCGACGCTTTTCCAGGAGCCTGGAGAACCTGTTCGGCGCTTATGCTTTACTGGCGGATCGGACGGTCTGTTTCCTCAACAGCGGCGAAACGCCGGAAATCGTGTTCACGCAACAGGGCGAGCACCGCGAGGTGAAACAACCGGTGGTCATGCAATTGTTGCAAGGTTGGAGGCAGACATGACGCAAGCATACGACTACGAAGCCAGGGCACTGGATGCCCTGAAACGAGCGGTGGCCGAGGCGCTGGAGCGCAAGCGCCGACTGGGCCAGTACGCGGTGGTGTGGCGCGAGGGCCGGCCGGTGTGTATCGGTCCCGATGCGCCCGCCGTGCGCTATCCATACGGCGTTGATGCGGCACGGCCGCCGGGCGGTGTGGCCGAGCCCGGAGAAGAGGAATAGCTGATGCCCGCTATCGGCCAGCCCGAACGCACCACACAGAACCGCGTCATCGCCCTGTTCCACGATGAGATGGGTTATCGCTGCCTCGGCAACTGGACCGACCGCA
>Ga0154722_1085_pt1 | contig 12227 bp, 14 predicted proteins | sample Rifle2008BG16ft_FD_105730 | JGI IMG/M metagenome (GOLD analysis project Ga0154722, IMG submission 105730) | Nitrospirae bacterium RBG_16_64_22 | reverse complement strand
GGAAGGCGATTCCCGGCTCCCTGGGTCCTCGTTGCGGGCGTAGGGAACGAGCCGGTCTCCCCGGGGAACGCCGACCGGGCGCTCAAGGCTTTCTTCTCGGCCTGCGCGACCCTCGGGTGGAAGACGGTGGCGCTCGAGCTTCCCGACGAGTCGTGGGGAGAGAGGATTGAGCGGAGGCTGAAGAAAGAGGCGGGGCGGGGGTTCCGGGCGGAGTGGTTCCAGGGCCGGGGGTTCCTGTCCCAGAACAGACTTGCATGACCGGTGAATCGGTGAATCGGCGAAAAATCCCTCTTGACACCCCTGGGCGTCAGTTCGGAGACGAGACTTGCATTACGCGATCATATCCGACATTCATGGAAACCGCGAGGCCCTTGATGCGTGCCTGTCGGACGCCCGCCATCAGGGCGTCGACGCGGTCCTGTGTCTGGGCGACCTGATCGGATACGGTCCAAATCCGAACGAGGTTGCGGACCGGGTCCGTGAGGAGGCCGACATCGTCATCGGCGGAAACCACGACGCCGGCGCCGTGCTCGACCTCGAGTTGTTTGATTTCAATCCGTACGCCCGTGCTTCGCTCGAGTGGACGCGGGGGGTCCTGACGCCTGCGAACCGCCGGTTTCTGTCCGAGCTTCGGGTCGTGGCCCAGCTTCCGGACGCTCTGCTCGTCCACGCCTCTCCCAACATGCCGCGCGAGTGGCGGTACATGGCCACGGTCGCCGACGTGGAAGAGAACTTCATGGCTTTCTCGGAGAAGGTCTGCTTCGTGGGTCACACGCACTTTCCGCTGATCATGGAGAAAGGGTACGACGGGTCGTTCCGGTTCTTTCAGCAGGACGATCTCGATCTCGCGGAAGGGGCCCGGTACATGGTGAACGTCGGGAGCGTCGGCCAGCCGCGCGACGGCGACGCGCGGGCCTGCTACGTCGTTTTCGATGCCCGCGTCAATCGCGTCACGACGAGGCGCGTCGCGTACGATTTCCGTGAAACGCAGGAAAAGATGAAGCACGTCCGCCTTCCGGGGTATCTCGTGGACCGTCTTGAGGTGGGGCGTTGATTCCGCGCTACACGCGCCCCGAGATGGGGCGGCTCTGGGACCCCGAGCGGCGGTTCGCCGTCTGGCTCGAGGTGGAACTGCTCGCCTGCGAAGCGTGGGAAAAACTGGGGAAGGTCCCGAAGGGGACGGCGGGCCGGATCGGGCGGAGGCTCGCGAAGTCCCCCCCGCTCGATTCCGCCCGGATCGACGCGATCGAGAAAGAAGTCAAGCACGACGTCATCGCGTTCCTGACCCACGTGGCGGAGCGGGCGGGCCCGGAGGCGCGCTGGCTTCATCTGGGGATGACGTCGTCCGACGTGCTGGACACGGGACTCGCAGTCCTGATGGGCGAGGCGGCCGACCTGATGCTCCGGGGCGTGGACGACGTTCTGGCCGTCCTGAAGCGCCAGGCCAGGCGCTTCGCCCGGACGCCGATGATCGGCCGGACGCACGGGATCCACGCCGAACCGATTACGTTCGGCGTAAAGCTCGCCAACTGGCACCAGGAGATGCGGCGGAACAAGGACCGTCTGCGCCGCGCCGCTGAGACGATCCGCGTCGGAAAGGTCTCCGGCGCCGTGGGGGTCTTCGCGAACTCGGATCCGCGCGTGGAGGCGCACGTGTGCCGGAAGCTCGGCCTCAGGCCGGCGGCCGTCTCTTCGCAGATCATCCAGCGGGACCGGCACGCAGAGTACATGACGGCGCTCGCCATCCTGGCGGCCTCGATCGAGAAGTTCGCCCTGGAGCTGAGGCATCTCCAGCGGACGGAAGTCCTGGAGGTGGAAGAGTTCTTCTCGCCGGGACAGAAAGGCTCTTCGGCAATGCCGCACAAGCGGAATCCCATCACGGCGGAGAACCTCTGCGGACTCGCCCGGATCGTCCGCGCCAACGCGTGGGCCGCGATCGAGAACGTTCCTCTCTGGCATGAGCGCGACATCAGCCACTCTTCCGTGGAGCGCGTCATCGTTCCCGACTCGACGATCCTCGTCGACACGATGCTGGCGCGGTTCGCCGATCTGGTCGGCCGCATGTTCGTCTATCCGGAGCGGATGCGGGCGAACCTGGAGAAGATGGGGGACCTGGTCTACTCGGAGAGCGTCCTCTTGGCCCTGGTTGGGAAGGGACTCTCTCGCGACGAGGCGTACCGTTTAGTCCAGCGAAACGCCATGGACGTGTGGAAGGAGGGGGGGCGGCTCGGCGAGCGCCTGAAGGCCGACACCGGCGTGAGGCGGCACATGTCTCCGAAGGAGATCGACGCCTGTCTGGACCTCAAGCATCACCTCCGGCACGTCGAGGCTATCGTCCGCCGAGCGCTGGCGTGAGGCGGGGGCGCGGGGATTTGACCGGGAGAGGGACGGCGAAATGACTGAGAGACGAGAGCAGATCTACGAAGGCAAGGCCAAGAGACTCTACACGACGGACGATCCGGATCTGCTGATCCAGTTCTTCAAGGACGACGCGACGGCCTTCAACGCTCAGAAACGGGGGACGATTCTGGAGAAGGGGATCGTCAATAACAAGGTGAGCGAGCGGATCTTCCGGCATCTGGCGGAGCACGGCATTCCCACGCACATGGTCGAGCGGATCTCGGACCGGGAGATGCTCGTCAAGCGCCTCAAGATCTTCCCGATTGAAGTGATCGTCCGGAACGTCGCCGCCGGGAGCCTCACGAAGAACCTGGGAATCCCGGAAGGGACGGAGCTCGACCCGCCGGTCCTCGAGTTCTGCTATAAGAACGACGCCCTGGGGGACCCTCAGATAAACGAATCCCACATCCGCGCGATGAAGCTCGCCACGGACGCCCAGATCGGCCGGATCAAGGAACTGGCCCTGAGGATCAACGCGCTTCTTCGTCCCTTCTTCGCCGAGCGGGGAATGATCCTTGTGGACTTCAAGCTGGAGTTTGGCGATCATGGGGGCGATGTTGTTCTGGGAGACGAGATTTGTCCCGATACGTGCCGCCTGTGGGATGCCCGGACGCGCGAAAAGATGGACAAGGACCGCTTCCGCCGGGATCTTGGAAAGGTCGAAGAGGCGTACCAGGAGGTCTGCCGCCGGGTGTGCGAGGAGGCGCGGGTTTGAAGGCGAAGGTCTACGTGACGTTGAAATCGGGCGTCCTTGATCCGCAGGGGAAGGCCGTGGAGCAGGCCCTTCACGCGCTCGGGTTCAAGGAGGTGGGGGGCGTCCGCATCGGGAAGTACCTGGAGATCGCGCTCGACGGCGGAACGCGGGATGAGGCCGAACACCGCGTCCGCGAGATGTGCGAAAAACTCCTGGCGAACCTGATTATCGAGGACTACCGGCTCGAGATCGTTCCATGAGATTCGCGGTCCTGGTTTTCCCCGGCTCCAATTGCGACCACGACTGCTATCACGCGCTCAAACACGTGGTCGGCGTGGAGGCGTCGTTCGTCTGGCACAAGGAGGAATCGCTCGCCGGGTTCGACGGGGTCGTGATCCCGGGGGGCTTCTCGTACGGGGACTACCTCCGGTGCGGCGCGATCGCCCGGTTCTCTCCGATCATGAAGGCTGTGGAGAAGTTCGCCCGCGCGGGCGGGTCCGTCATCGGGATCTGCAACGGCTTTCAGATCCTCGTGGAGGCGGGGCTGCTTCCCGGGGCGCTCATCCGGAACCGCGGCCTCAAGTTCATCTGCGCCGACGTCAACCTCCGCGTCGAGACGACCGGGACGCCGTATACGGCGGAATTCAGGAAGGGCGAGGTCCTCACGATGCCGATCGCGCATGCCGAGGGGAACTACACGGCCGATCCGGAAACGCTGGAAAAGCTCAAGCGGAACGACCAGGTGGTTTTCCGTTACTGCGACGCGTCCGGAAACGCCGGGGACGCGGCCAATCCGAACGGGGCGATGGAAAATATCGCGGGGATCGTGAGCGAGGGGGGGAACGTCCTCGGCATGATGCCGCATCCGGACCGCTGTGCCGAGGAGATCCTGGGAAACGAGGACGGACTCAGGCTGTTCAAGTCGATGGTCAACTCGCTGTCGGAGAGCCGGGTCTGATGGACTGGGGATCGCTCGCTCTTCTCGGCGTCTTTGTCGTTGTCCTGTGGTTCGGCCGATCGTGGTCGGGTGGCACGTGAGCGGTGCCGCCGCCCCCTTCGGGAAAGGGGAAAGAAGGCGATGGCGATTGACGCGGCCGTCGAGATGACGGAAGAGATCGCGGCCCGACACGGCCTTTCGGCCGAGGAGTACGCCCGGATCGTCGGGCATCTCGGACGCGCCCCGAACATCACCGAGCTGGGAATCTTCTCGGTCATGTGGAGCGAGCACTGCTCCTACAAGAGTTCGCGCGTTCATCTCAGACGGTTTCCGACGACCGGGCCCCGGGTCATTCAGGGACCGGGCGAGAACGCCGGCGCCGTGGACATCGGCGGCGGTCTTGCCGCCGTCTTCAAGATGGAAAGCCACAATCATCCCTCCTTCATCGAGCCCTACCAGGGAGCCGCCACGGGCGTCGGCGGGATCCTTCGGGACGTCTTCACGATGGGGGCGCGGCCCATCGCCTCCCTCGATTCCCTCCGCTTCGGCCCGCTGACCGATCCCAGGCACCGGACGCTCCTCGAAGGCGTCGTGGCCGGGATCTCGGGATACGGGAACTGCGTCGGCGTCCCGACCGTGGGCGGGGAGTTGTCCTGCCATCCTTCTTTCGCGGGGAACATTCTGGTCAACGTCTTCACCCTGGGGATCGCCAAGTCCGACAGACTCTTCCGGGGAACGGCGAGCGGCGTGGGGAACCCCGTGATCTACGTGGGGTCGCGGACGGGGCGGGACGGCATCCACGGGGCCACGATGGCTTCGGCGGAGTTCGATGACGAATCGGACCAGAAGAGGCCGACCGTCCAGGTGGGCGATCCGTTCACGGAAAAGCTCCTGCTCGAAGCCTGTCTCGAACTCATGTCGAAGGACATGATCGTGGGGATTCAGGATATGGGGGCGGCGGGGCTCACGTCCTCCTCCTGCGAGATGGCGGGCCGCGCCGGGACCGGGATCGAGCTCTGGCTGGACAAGGTCCCGCGCCGCGAGCCGGGGATGACGCCGTACGAACTGATGCTCTCGGAGAGCCAGGAGCGGATGCTCATCGTGGCCAAGGCAGGCCGCGAGTCAGGGGTCATGGAGATGTTCGAGAAATGGGACCTCCCCGTAGCCGTCGTCGGGCGCGTGACGGGAAGCGGAACGCTCCGCGTCATGGACGGGGGGAGGCTGGCCGCCGAGATCCCGGTCCAGGCCTTGACCGATGACGCGCCCGTCTACAACCGGCCGATCGAGAGGCCGCGGGACCAGGACGAGCGGAACCGGTTCGATCCATCGGCCCTTCCACAGCCGGACGACTATGGGCGGGTTCTGAGGACCCTGCTCGCCGTTCCGGGAATCGCGCACAAGGGATGGGTGGTCAGGCAGTACGATCACATGGTCCGGACCAACACCGTCGTCCGGCCCGGATCGGACGCGGCCGTCATCAGGATCAAGGGGACGGCGAAGGGGTTGGCCCTCTCCGTCGACTGCAACAGCCGCTACTGCTTCCTCGACCCGCGGCTGGGAGGGGCGTTGGCCGTGGCTGAAGCGGCCCGGAACATCTCATGCTCGGGCGCGACGCCGCTGGCCGTGACGGACTGTCTGAATTTCGGAAGCCCGGAGCGGCCGGAAACCATGTGGCAGTTCTCGGAGGCCGTCGACGGAATCAGCGAGGCCTGCGCGGCCCTCGGAACGCCCGTCGTGAGCGGCAACGTCTCGTTCTACAACGAGACGAACGGCGCGGGGATCTATCCGACGCCGATGATCGCGATGGTCGGCCTCCTGGAGGACGTGAATAAGCGGGCACAGCAGGGTTTTACGAAGGAGGGAGACGCTATCCTTCTTCTGGGCGAGACGCCGGGGCGGTTGGGCGGATCGGAGTATCTGGCGTCGATCCATGGTTTGGAGACAGGGGCGCCTCCCTCCCTCGATCTCGACCTGGAGAAGCGCGTCCAGGCCGCCTGCCGGGAAGCCATTCAGGAGGGTCTTGCCTCGGCCGCGCACGACGCGTCGGACGGCGGACTGGCCGTGGCCCTGGCCGAGAGCTGTCTCTCCGGGCCGAGACCGATCGGCGCGCTGGTCGATCTCCCGAATCCCGGCGGATCTCGGGCGGACGAGGTCCTCTTCGGCGAGGCGGCGTCCCGGATCATCCTCTCGGTTCCGGAGGGAAGGGTCGCGGATGTGGAGGCCGTCGCCCGGCGCAACGAGGCCCCGATCGCCCGGATCGGGACGGTGGGCGGGGAGAAGCTCGAAATTGCGGTCGGCGGAAGAGGTCTCGTGTCCGAGGACGTCGCCGGTCTGAACGGCGCGTGGAGAAACGCGCTCGCCCTCCAGTTGGGAGTATCGGGATGATCCGCCTGGACAAGTTCCGGGAAGAGTGCGGCATCTTCGGCATCTACGGCCACCCGGAAGCGGCCAACATGGCGTACCTCGGGCTCTACTCGCTCCAGCACCGCGGGCAGGAGGGGGCGGGGATCGTCTCTTCCGATGGGAAACAGCTCCACATCGAGAAGGCGATGGGCCTCGTCTCGGACATCTTCTCCACGGAACGGCTGTCCCGCCTGCCCGGCGCTCTCGCCATCGGCCACAACCGGTACTCGACGGCCGGGGGGAGTTCCCTCAAGAACGTCCAGCCGCTCCTCGTCAACTACGCCCTTGGCGGCCTGGCCCTCTCCCACAACGGGAACCTGACGAACGCCGGACTCATCCGCGACGAACTCGAGGCGTACGGCGCGATCTTCCAGTCGACCAGCGACACGGAGGTGATCGTTCACCTGATCGCCCAGTCGGATGCTGCGACTCTGCCGGAGAGGATCGTCGAGGCCCTGTCCCGGGTCGAGGGGGCGTATTCCCTCCTGGTCATGAACGAGAAGACGCTCATCGGCGTCCGGGACCCGCACGGGTTCCGTCCGATGTGCCTGGGGACGCTGGACGGCGCCTACATCCTGGCGTCGGAGACATGCGCCCTCGACCTGATCGAGGCTGAATATATCCGGGACATCGAGCCGGGAGAGCTGATCCAGATCGGTCCGAACGGGATCGAGTCGATCTTTCCTTTTCCCAAGGTCGAGCCGGCCCACTGCGTGTTCGAATACATCTATTTCGCCCGTCCGGACAGCATGGTCTTCGGGAACACGGTCAACGGAATCCGCAAGGCGCTGGGGAGACAACTCGCCCGCGAGACCGGCGTGGAGGCCGACGTCGTCATTCCCGTTCCGGATTCGGGCGTCCCGGCGGCCCTCGGGTACGCCGAGGAGGCGCGGCTTCCCTACGAGAACGGCCTGATCCGGAACCACTACGTCGGACGGACGTTCATCGAGCCCCAGCAGACCATCCGCCATTTCGGGGTCAAGATCAAGCTCAACCCCGTCCGCGAGGCGCTCGCGGGGAAGAGGGTCGTCGTGGTCGACGATTCGATCGTCCGGGGGACGACGTGCAAGAAGATCGTCAAGATGATCCGTCAGGCGGGCGCGAAGGAGATCCACGTTCGAATCAGCTCCCCGCCGACCACGCACCCCTGCTTCTACGGGATCGATACGCCGACGCGGCAGGAGCTCATCGCGGCGAGCCATTCCACCGAGGAGATCCGGCGCTACATCACGGCCGATTCGCTCGGGTACATTTCCCTGGAGGGCGTCATGTCCGTGGTCCCGGGGTCCGGGCATTCCTTCTGCGCCGCCTGTTTCTCGGGCCGGTATCCGGTCCAGTTCCCGTGGGAGGCGGACGTCCAGCTCGGTCTCTTCGACGCCGGATCAAGCCTCAACTGATCGAATATCGGCCCCCGCCGGACCGTCCAAGACTCGTCGGGAGAAGATAAATAGGATGGCTCCGGAAGAGCGCGATCTGGTCCGGGCGGCCCGGAGCGGGGACGATGATGCGTTCGGCCGACTCGTGGAAAAGACCCAATCCCGTCTCGTGCGCCTGATTCGCGGGATTGTGAGGGACGACGATGAAGCCATGGATCTGGTCCAGGAAACGTACATCAAGGCCCACCGCTCGCTCGACACGTTCAGGGAAGGCTCGGCTTTCGGGACCTGGCTCCACCGGATCGGCGTGAACGCCGCGATCGATCATCTGCGAAAGCGGTCCGCATTCTCCCCCGCGTCCCTGGAAGACGCCGGGTCTTGGGAGGGCGGAGGTGAAGATCCCGCGGGGACGAGCGGCCGGCCGACGCCCGACCGCCTGCTCGAAGGGGAAGAGGCCGGAAAGGCCATTCGGCGGGCGTTGGAGTCCATGCCGCCCGAGCACAAGGCGACGATCCTGCTGAGGGAACTCGAAGGCTTGTCGTACGACGAGATTGCGGAGATCACCGGCGCGGCCGTGGGGACGGTGATGTCCCGGTTGTTCTATGTCCGCCGGAAGCTCCGCGACGCCCTGAGGGAGCACCGATGACGCCCGCGCACGGCTCCGCCGGGATCGACGAGAAATGGGCCGTCGACCTGATGGCCTATCGGGACGGCGAACTTGATTCGTCCCGTCGCAACGAGGTCGGCCATCATATTCTGGAATGCGACGAGTGCCGGTCGCTCCTCCGCGATTTCGGGAAGGTCGGAAACATCGTCCGGGAAAACGCGGATGAAGACGCCTCCCGTCTCGCCGCGAGGCCCGTGTGGCCGCGGGTCCGCCGGGCGCTCGCGCCTCCCGCTGAGGAGCGAAAACCTGAATCACGCCCTTGGAGGACGCTCGTTCCGGCGTTTCGGTGGGCATTCGCTCTGCCCGCGATCCTTCTTGTCTTCCTCGGCGCGATTCTCTATGATTCCATCCGTCGGGCGCCCGCTCCCGAAGGCGCCGTGATCGTCGGGCTCGTCGAGTCGCCCGATCCCGTTTTTCTGTTCCAGCAGAGGGGATCGAGCGTCACTGTCATCTGGGTGTTCGAGCCCCAGCCGGCGCCGCCGACGAAGGAGGAGGCACGCTCCACGTGATCCGGCGAACCTCCGGTCTTCTTGCTTTTCTGGCCGTCGGCTTGTTCGTGGCGAGCCCCGCCCATTCCCAATCCGTCACCGTCCACCTCACGACGATCGCCGCTTCGAACCAGGAGCGGGGGATCGACGGTCGTCTCGGCCCGCTCTCCGGCCAGCTCACGTCCCTCTTCCAGTACGCGGGATACCGCATGCTCGACCAGCACACATTGAATCTCGCGAGCGGCCGGGAAGGGTCGGCCCCCCTTCCGCCGGACCGGCGGATCGTGGTGACACCCAGAGGGGTTCAGGGGGGCATGGTCAACCTGAACGTCGTCATCCGGTCGCCCGACCGCGTCATCCTGAACACCGATTTCCGGATCGCGAACAACGGGACGGTCCTGGTCGGCGGCCCCCGCTTCCGCGACGGCGTCCTGATCATCGCGATCCGAGCGAGATTCTGAGGCCGCGCTGGTCAAGCGGGAAGCCGGAGGGGAAATTCGTGACGCAACAGACGGTCAAGAAAGGACAAGGGAAGTTCACCTGGCAGGATTACCTCGCCTGGCCGGATGATGAGCGGTGGGAGGTGATCGACGGCAGGGCGTACGACATGACCCCGTCGCCGACAACCAGACACCAGAGGATCGTCGGCAATTTCTTCCGAATTCTTGCGAACCGGCTGTCCGGGGGGGCGTGCGCCGTGTTCGTGGCCCCGCTGGATGTATACTTCGATGATTCCAACTTCGTCCAGCCGGATGTCATGGTCGTGTGTGACAAGGTCAAGATCCGCGACAGGATCCACGGGGCGCCGGACTTGATTGTGGAAGTTCTGTCCCCGGCGACTTCGCTCAAGGACAAGCGGGAAAAGAAGAGTCTTTACGAGAGATTCGGCGTGAGTGAATACGTGATCGTTTATCCGGAAGAGATGTTCGTCGAACGGTACTTCCTGGCCGACGGCCGGTATGGAGAGGCGGACGTTCTTGGAGTCGAGGACGCGCTTCCGATGCGGTTCCTGGAGGGGGTCGAGGTTTCACTGAGAGAAGTCTTTGATGCCAATCTGTGACTGTGGGATAACCGACATCTCCATGAGAGCAGACAAATGAACGGCTTCTTAGAGCAACTCGAACGTATTGCCTCCGCGTTTCAACGGATGAAGAGCGATCAGGAGGACAAGAAAAGGGCAATCGTAACGAAGAGGATCTTGAGATACGCGGAGAAGGCGCAAGGCAAGACCCCTGGCGCGGTCCCGCTTACCATGTGCGATCTGGCTGAATTCGGGATCATTTATTCCCTGAGGGAGGTGGTCGAGCCATGAAGAAGGCTTTCGACTGCGTTCTTATGAAACACAAGATTCAAGCCCGGCAGCGTGCACGCCTGAAGGGATTTTCCGCGGTCGAGGAAAGCCGGTTCATCCAGGCTTCAATACTCAAGGATGACGCGCTCGCTCGTATCTGGAAGGCGGCCGTGCGAACCAAGGTTCCGACGAATTCAGGGGTGGGATGAGGGAGGGCCTTCCATGGGTATTCTCGACTTCATTAAGAAGCAGTTCATCGACATCATCCAGTGGACGGAGGAGGGCGACGAGGTCCTTGTGTGGCGCTTTCCGATGCGGGACTTCGAGATCCAGCAGGGCGCCCAGCTCACGGTCCGGGAGACGCAGGCGGCCCTGTTCGTCCACCAGGGGCAGACAGCCGATCTCTTCGGCCCCGGCCAGCACACGATCAAGACGCAGAACATCCCGATCCTCACCGACCTTCAGCACTGGGACAAGATGTTCGAGTCGCCGTTCAAGAGCGACGTCTACTTCTTCTCGACGCGGCTCCGCCTGAACCAGAAGTGGGGGACGTCGAACCCGATCACGATCCGGGACAAGGAGTTCGGCGCCGTCCGCCTTCGGACCTTCGGGATTTACGCCTACAAGATCAGCGACCCCAAGGCATTCTTCACGAAAGTCTCCGGCACGCGGGAGGCGTACACGGTCTCGGACATGGAGGGCCAGCTTCGCAACACGATCGTCGCCGTGCTGACCGATCATTTCGCCGAGAGCGGGATCCCCTTCCTCGACATGGCGGCCAATCAGGTCGAGCTGTCCAGGGCCGTCGGCGAAAAGATGAAGGGATCGTTCGGGGAGTTCGGCTTGTCTCTCGAGAGCTTCGTGGTCCAGAACGTTTCCCTTCCGGAGGAGCTTCAGAAGCGCCTCGACGAGCGGATCGGGATGGGCGTCGTGGGCGATATGGGCCGGTACACGCAGTTCCAGACGGCTCAGGCGATCCCGATCGCGGCGGCGGCCGAGGGAGGCGTGGCGGGCGCGGGAGCAGGGCTCGGCGCTGGGATCGCGATGGGTCAGGCCATGGGCCAGGCACTCGGCCAGGCGGCGCAGGCGGCGACGGGAGCGGGGAGCGCGGCCGCGAGTCCGGCGGCCGCCGCGGTCGCGTGCATCAAGTGTTCGAAGGCGATCCCGGCGGGCACGAAGTTCTGCCCCGAGTGCGGCGCGGCGCAGGCGCTCTCCTGCCCCAAGTGCAACGCCAAACTCGCCAAGCCCTCCAAGTTCTGCCCCGAGTGCGGAACGGTGCTGGGTGGCTAGGCGGATGAGTGGCTGGGTGGATGGGAAACGGGTCGTGGTTCTTGTCCTATCGCCCTTTCGACCCCTCGTTCCATCAACCTGACAATGCGTGAAGTTTCCTGTCCATCCTGCGGGGCGCCGGTGAGGTTTTCGTCGGCGCAGTCGCTTCTTTCCGTTTGCGGCTACTGCCGGGCGACGCTGATGCGCCGGGACCTCGACGTGGAGAACGTCGGGAAAATGGCGGAGCTGATCCCGGACCCGACGCCGCTCCAGCTCGGCGTCGAGGGGAGATACCGGGGGACGCATTTTTCCGTCGCCGGGCGGATCCAGGTGGAATACACGGATGGCGCCTGGAACGAATGGTTCCTCTTCTTCGACGACGGAAAGACCGGCTGGCTGGGAGAGGCGTCCGGGACGTACATGATCTCTTTCGAGAAGGAAGCGAAGGAGCCGCTTCCCGCGTGGGAGTCACTCACGCCCGGGACGCCGGTTGTGCTGAACGGGCGTTCTTACGGCGTGTCGGACGTCCGAATGGCGCGCGTCATCGGGGGAGAGGGGGAGCTTCCGTTCCGCGTTGCCGGGGGATATGAGGCGCGCGTCGCCGATCTCCGCACGGATTCCGAGGCGTTCGCGACGATCGACTACAGCGACGAGGCGCCGCGCGTCTTCGTGGGAGAGGTCGTTGAGTTCGGCTCGCTTGAG
>Ga0154722_1001_pt3 | contig 12280 bp, 13 predicted proteins | sample Rifle2008BG16ft_FD_105730 | JGI IMG/M metagenome (GOLD analysis project Ga0154722, IMG submission 105730) | Nitrospirae bacterium RBG_16_64_22 | reverse complement strand
CCGCGGCCGTCCTCGTTCTCCAGAACGTCACCGAGGTTCGGCGACTGGAGCGGATCCGGAGCGACTTCGTGGCGAACGCCTCCCACGAGCTGAGGACTCCGCTCACATCCATTCTCGGCTACGTGGAGGCCCTCCGGGACGGCGCGATCCGCGACCCCGTCCAGGCCGAGCGATTCCTGGAGGTGATCGCCCGCCACGCGCGAAGCCTCTCGAACCTCGTGGCGGACCTGCTTACACTTTCGCGGATCGAGTCCGGGTCCGGCGTCCCGGCCATCGCCGCCGTCGAACTCGCCCCCGTCCTCCGCGAGGCGGCGGATCTCATCACGCCGATCGCGCGGGAAAAGGACCAGGAAATCGTCGTGGAAGAGGTCCCCGATGTCCGGGTGCTGACCGATCCGCACCGGCTGATCGACGTCCTCGTCAACCTGGTCGACAACGCCGTCAAGTATTCCCCCAGGGGAACCCGGATCGAGATCCGCGCCGTCTCCGGCAAGCCCGCCCTCCCGCCGGCGCGGGATGCCCTCACGGTCGTCGAAGCGCCGGGAGAAGGGCCATGGGTCACGGTGTCGATCTCGGACCGCGGGATCGGGATTCCTCCCGCGGACCTGCCGCGCGTATTCGAGAGGTTCTACCGGGTCGACAAGGCCCGGTCCCGCGACCAGGGAGGGACGGGCCTCGGCCTCTCGATCGTCAAGCACATGGTCGAAGTCCTGAAGGGCGGCCTCATGATCTCGTCCACGCCGAACCAGGGAACGACAATCTCCGTGATCCTCCCGAGGGTACAGTCGCCCGAATAATCCGCTGAAGGCAATACTTGCCTGGCGACCTCTGGCGACCCCACCGCCCTTAGCATATTGTCCTGCAACCTCCCGGTCGCCAAGCACCCGGTCAAGTGCCCCGGCGTCACCTTGCAAAAACTGCCGCCGCAGCATCGCTGCTCCCTGCCGGGCTTGCTCAACTTTGTTATCCTTCATCTGGGCTGACCTCCTGGAAATGGCGACTTTCGTTTCGCAACAAAAGCCCACCGCAAGAAGCGTTCAGCCCACCCTTCTTCCTGGCGTCGAAGGCTTAACCGAGTGACATGAGGGCCTGGCCGCATTTAATTGCTCTACCAAAACTTGGCCGCGCCATGCTTGCGACAAACGAGCAGTACCTCATCGACGTGCGCGGTGTCTATCAACCCGGGGGCGAGCGCGAGCTTTTTCTGGAAGCGCACGCCCAGCGGCATGAAGACTCGGTTGTACCACCACATCCCCTGCTCGCGGCGATGGGCGAGAAACCACATGCCGACATTGACCAGCCACGACGATTTGGGCTGCATTCCGTAGACGGCGCTTTGCTCCACGGGAAATCCGTGCTCCGCGAGCTTGGCGAGCAGCCGCTGCGGCTCATAGCGACGACGGTGCCCGATGAAATCGTCAAACGCCGTCCAGCGCCCAGGATGCAGCGGCACGGAGAGCAACAACGACGCATTGGGGGCGGCCACGCGGGACAGCTCGGACAGGATTGCATCTTCGTCGTCGACATGCTCAACGATGTCAAAGGCACAGACGAGCTCGAATGCACGATCCGGAAATGGCAGCGCGGATACCAGCGCGGCGACGGCGTTTGCTCCGCGTGCGCGCAGTTTCGCCACGACGGGCGGGCTGAAGTCCACGAAATGCGTCCCATCGAGCGGAAGGCGCGGTCGCAAGCCCGGCGCGACTTCGAGCCGCGGCTGCGAGCGAGAGACCAGAGAGCACACGAGCGGCCACGTGTTGAAGCGCTGCGGCTCGACGAGGCGCGCGTCCGTCCACAGGGGATCGTAGAACCGGCGGTTCACTTCGAGCAGGGCCGGACCGCCGCAAGCATGCGATTTCATGGAATTCATTGTGCTGCACTCTAGCAGATGGCGGGAAAGTCGACAATTGGCGATCCCAACGACTTTGCGTCGGAACCGGGTGGCGAAGCCTCGCGCATCGGCGCGAACTTCTCCTTTCAGCGGAACGACCAGCGGAAACAGCATCAGCGGAACATTCTCGCTGAGCGCTGGCGGGAGCGGCTCCTGGTCCGGGTCGAAGCAATAGCTCGAACTACTCCGGTTCGACGCTCTCCGGCCTGTTACCCAGGACCTTCTCGATCCGCTCCATCGCGTCCGGTGTGAGCTTATCCGAAAGCTCGGCCGCCTTGAGGTTCTCGCGGACCTGCTCGACGCGCGTGGCGCCGGTGATGACGCTGGAGACGTTCGGGTTCTTGAGACACCAGGCGATCGCGAGTTGGGCCGTGCTCATCTCCAGGTCCCTCGCGACCATCGCGAGCCTCTTGACCTTCTCGATCCGCTCCGGCGTCACGACCTCCTCCCTCAGCCACTCCATCCCCTTGAGGGCGAGCCGCGATCCCGCGGGGATTCCCTCGCTGTACTTCCCCGTCAGGAGCCCCGACGCGAGCGGGCTCCACGTCGTAAGCCCCAGGCCGATCTCGGTGTAGAGCCGGGCGTATTGCCTCTCGACCCGTTCCCGCCAAAACATGTTGTACTGGGGCTGTTCCATCTGGGGCTTGTGAAGGTGGTGTCCCTCGGCGACAGCGTGCGCCTGGACGATCTCGTCGGCGGTCCACTCCGACGTCCCCCAGTAGAGAGCCTTTCCCTGGCCGATGATGTCGTGCATCGCCCGGACGGTCTCCTCGATCGGCGTCTCCGGGTCCGGCCGGTGGGCGAAGATCAGGTCCACGTAGTCCATCTGGAGACGGCGGAGGGAGCCGTGGATTCCTTCCATCAGGCGCTTGCGCGAGAGGCCCCGGTCGTTGGGGCCCTTGAGACCCAGACCGAAGTAGAACTTCGTCGAGACGACCAGGCTCGAACGCCGCCACCCCATCTTCCGGATGACGTTCCCCATGATCGTCTCGGCCGCGCCGTGGGCGTACGCCTCGGCGTTGTCGAAGAAGTTCACGCCCGCGTCGTAACCGGCGCTCATGCACTCGCGGGCGGCGTCCTCCCCCACCTGCCCCCCGTACGTGATCCAGGCCCCGAGCGAAAGCTCGCTCACCTTGAGCCCCGAGTGTCCCAGCCGGCGGTAGTTCACTTGGCCTCCCCAGAAACCCAGCGATCAACCCAAAAACCGCAGTTCACTCACCGCAGAGGACCCCGATCCGATCGGGGGAGGAACATCTTTTCGGGCGGTTTTGATGCTCACCTGCCTAGTGCAGAGAACGCAGAGGTCGATGTGTCTTCCAATCCCTGGAACTCCTTTGCGTTCTCTGCGTGCTCCGCGGTTCAACTGCTTTTTCTAGGATCAAACGCTCCGGACCGGCAGTTCGTTTGTCTCCGGCTCTCCGGACAACGGAAGTTCGTTGGCCGTCACGGGCCGTTCCTGAATCCGCGCCGTCACCGGCCCCAGATCGAGCATCCCCGCGACACGGTTCGCCGCGACCTTTCCGCTCCAGTAGTCGCCATGTCTTGCCCCGTAGATCTCCTCCCCGCTCCCAGGGAATCCCGCCGGCGGTCCCGCATACCCGATGCACGGCGGAAAGAAGCGCTCGCCCGCGGCCGTGTACCCGAGCGGCGCCGCAAGACCGATGACGGGATCGGCCTCGGAAAAAAGACAGGATATCCGCCGGGGCAGGCTCGCTCCATCCCAATACTTCTCCCCGGGCCCGACGTACTCCGCGGGAACGGCCCCCGCCATCAGGCAGACCGTGTGGACCTCCACGCTTCCCACGAAATGAGTCCCCTGGCTTCCGTGGTGGTTCTTCGCCAGGATCGTCAGAGCGTTCAGAACAACGCGACAGCCGAGCGAGTGGGCGATGATGTCGAGGCGGATCGGCCTTCCTCTCGCTCCGAGGTCCTCGATGAAGGCCGCCAGTCTTTCCGCGCTTTTGTCGGCCGGTTCGAGCTCGAGCGGAAACGAAATCCACGAGAGCGGACCCCAGTTCTTGTCGCCGGGCCAAAACATCCGCCCGAGATCGGGAACGAGCCGACCCGGCGGCGGTCCCCATTCGGCGTCGAGAAGCTGAAGGAATGCCTTGTAGTTCCCGGCGCCCCCGGCGTACGAGTCGTTGTACCCGTGGACGAAGACGACGAGCCGGCCGAGCGCTCCCGCAAAACCGGGGGGAAGCTCCTTCACGCAGTCCGCGACGCCGCCTCCCACCGGCTGAGTGCGGACGCAGATCTCTCCTTCGCAAGAGGCCGTCACTTCTTCCTCAGTTGTTGGAGGGCCGCCACGAGGTCCTTGGAGACGGGCGCCACGAAGGCGGCGACGATCGAGATGAGTACGGCCCCAGCGACGCCCCATTTCCCGCCGCCGGCGTGCGTGAGAGCCATGTAGACGATTGCGAATCCGATCGCGAGGGAGGCGACATGATGCCAGAGCTTCCACCGGTGCGAGACGGAAACCTGGAAGCCGTCGATCGCGCGCTGGATGAAGTGCTGGACCCTCGCCCGGGCTTCCGCCGCCGCGGCTTGGTCCTCCTTTGAGAGGGAGGCGTAGACCGTTCGCGCCTTTTCCGCATCGGCGAGATCGGAGGGATAGGCATGCGCGGCGAGGCAGTGGAGGAAGTCGGGACCCGCCGACAGCGAATCCACGGCCACCCGGGAGGCCGCGGCCATCTGTCCGGCGAGCTGTTCGATCTCCAGCGAAAGGACGGCGCCCGCGTCCCCCGCCGTCGTGAGCCTCACGAACTGGTGAAACGCATTGGCCGGGTCCGGAGGCGTCACCCCGGCCTTTTTCCAGGCCTCCAGGACCTCGGGTTTCTGGACGTGCGCGGCCGCTTGATCGAACCACCTTCTCGCCTGGAATTCGTGAAACTTCCGCCTGATCGGGAATATCTCCCTTGCCATCTGAATGAACGCCATCGTCGCCACGCCGACAGTGGAGAGCGCCATGGCAAGCGGAAGGAACTTGTCCCCCAACGACTCCACGAATACCTGGATGGAGCTCGCGATGCCTTCGATCATTTGCGTATCCTCCCTGTGGTCAGGCGTGGACCCGGCAACGAATCGCAAAGTGCGCCCGAGTCCACACCCGTTGGCGCGGGGGCAAGGCGCACGAATGCAAATAACGAAAAGTACCTTGGCAGGTTGCGAAGTCTTTTCCCTTCTCCCTCCGGTCCGAAGGACTCTCCGAAGAGTCCGGAGTCCTTCCGGACCGGACTCCTTCGGAGGAGAAGGTCAGGATGAGGGGGGGATATTAAGAAAAACGTTTATGAAAGTAAGATCGCCCTCACCCCGCCCTCTCCCGGAGGGAGAGGGGGTTTTTCAGCAACCTGCCAGAGGTCGGAAGAACCCCGCCTTTCAAGGCGGGGTTCTTCAACATACCCGAAGGGGAGGACGACTTCAAGAGCGGGACGTCGCGGACCAAGGCCGCGCCCGCGGACAACGGAGAACGGGAAGGTGGACGGAGAGGAAGCGCTACAGGGAAACGAAGGGAGACTGGGCGGGGTTCGCCGTCGGCGCGGTCCCGCCGTGGGCGGGATCGACGAGGTGGATCTCCACGCGGCGGTTGGCGGCGCGCCCCTCGTTCGTATCGTTGGGGATCACGGGGCGGTGCTCGCCGTGCCCCTTGGCCGAGGCGGGGCTACTTTCCGCGCCGGACCGTTTCTTCGATCTTCCAGGCGAGAAGGACCGTCTTGGTCCCCTTGGCGCCGACCGTCACGGCGGCCTTCTTCGTGACGCCTCGGTACGTCGCGCTGACGTTGTAGGAGCCGGGCTTGAGGTTGACGAAGAGCCAGGGGCCCCCGTCCGCTACCGCCTCGAGGACCTTCTTCCCCTTCGCCTCGATCGTAACCTTGACGCCCGAGAGAAGGTGCCCCGTCGTCCCCGCGAAGACCAGCTTGAGGGGATAGTTCGGCTTGAGCGTCTCGCGCTCGTCTTTCGTCGCGCCGCCGGAGACGTAGGAAACCCCCTCGTACGTCCGGACGGGAACATCATCGGCCCATCCCAATGCCGGCACGGCGAGAAGGCCCATCACACCAAGGAGGAACATCGGAAAAATGGCACGTCGGCTCATAGCAAACTCCTTTCGCGGGGTCTGTGGATGTTCAGATCGTAGGCATTCGAAGGCCTCTTGTCAACCGCCCGAGGGCCGCAGGAGTCCCTTTCCTGGGAACCGTTCCCCGAATCTTCTTGACACGTTTCAGGGGGTTTTGCTAGCGTCCACACGGAAAAGGCGAATCGACATGTCCTCGCACCATGTCAACGGAACAGCACGCAGAGCCGCACGGTCTCCGTTCCATTCGTCTCGCTGAAAACGATCCTACCCGGAGGAGAAACGAAATGTCCGACATTCAAGCCGACCAGGTCCTGGACTGCAAGGGGCTCTCCTGCCCGCTCCCGGTGGTCAAGACGAAGAAGACGATCGACGGCATGCAGGCCGGCCAGGTCCTCCTCATGCACGCCACGGATCCCGGTTCGGCCAACGACATGACGGCATGGGCCAAGCGGACGGGAAACGAGATCCTGAAGGTCGACCAGGGCGGCGGAGTCTGGAGTTTCTACATCAAGAAGCTCAAGTAACTTCGCGGGCCGTTCCACCTGGAGGGTGAAATGCAGACCATCAAGGAGAGCGAGCTGATCGAGCGGCTTCATATCCTGGAAAAGAGCATTTCCACCCTCACCAGCGCGGTCGAGAAGGAAGTCCGCGCGCTCGACATCGTCAAGGACCTTGAGAAAGAGATCAAGACGATCAAGCTCTTCCTCTCCCAGTCCCACCCGGATTTCAAGACCCGCTTCCCGGAGATCTTCCGCAAGATCTGACCCGGCGATGGGCTTCCCCGTCGGCAAGCTCCCCATCGAGACCCTCCAGCGCCTGCTGGCGGCCCACGCCGCAGGCGGCGACCGCGTCATCGTGGGCCCGCGCGTCGGCGAGGACTGCGCCGTCATCGACATGGGCGCCTCCTTCCTTCTCGCCAAGACCGACCCGATCACGTTCGTCGCGCCCGAGATCGGGCGTTACGCCGTCCAGATCAACGCCAACGACATCGCCACGATGGGGGGCGTCCCCCGCTGGTTCCTCGCCACGGTCCTCCTGCCTGAGGGGAAGACGGACGAGGCGCTGGCCGAGGAGATCTTCGCCGAGATCGCGGCCGCCTGCCGGGAGACCGGGATCGCCCTCTGCGGCGGCCACACGGAAATCACCGCGGGTCTTTCCCGGCCGATCGTCGTGGGCCAGATGCTGGGCGAGGTGGAGAGGGACCGGCTCGTCACGAGCGACGGCGCGCGCCCCGGAGACAATCTCATCCTGACAAAAGGGGTCCCGATCGAGGCCGTCTCGATCCTGGCCCGCGAGCGCGGGGCGGCGATCTCAGCCCGGTTCGGGGCTAAATTCCTCTCCCGCTGCCGCGACTACGTCCGCCGGCCGGGCCTCTCCGTCGTTCCGGACGCCCGGATCGCCGTCGAGACGGGCGGCGTCCACGCGATGCACGATCCGACGGAAGGCGGGCTGGCCTCCGGCCTCATGGAGCTGGGCCTCGCCTCGGACGTCGGCCTTTTCGTGCAAAAGGAGAAGATCCTCGTCACGCCCGAAGGGAAGCTCGTGTGCGATCTCTTCGGGATCGACCCCCTGTCCTCGATCGCCTCCGGAGCGCTTCTCATCGCCTGCGATCCCGCTTCGACGGAGAATATCCTCTCCGCCCTCGACTCGCGCGGCGTCCCGTCAGCCGCGATCGGCCGCGTCCTCTCCTCCGGCGAAGGGCGCTGGATCGAGGAAGGAGGAAAGCGTCAGCCGCTCACGATTCCTCCTCGTGACGAGATCGCGCGCCTCTTCGCGCCATGAGCCTTCACCTGCCGACGATCCAGGAGTTCAAGGAGGCCGTCGCCCGCCAGCGGGAGATGGTCCTGGCGGAAGCCGTCGAGGTGAAGGACCTCATGCGGATTCTCATGAAGGAGCGGAATCACCAGAAATGGGAGGACGAGGATATTGCGGCCCTCAAAGCTCACCTCATCCACCTGGCCAAGGCGATCCCCGTCCTGGCCGTCGTCCTCGCGCCCGGCGGACTGATCCTCCTGCCGATCCTGGCCGAGATCCTAGACCGGCGGACGAAGAGACGCCCCCCGCCGGCGGGCTCTCAGGAAAGTTCGTCGCCCGGCGGGCCTCCTCCCGCGCAACCGGAAAAATGAAGGCAACAAACATATCCTCCCTCTAGAAGGTTGCGGAAAAACCCCTTTCGCCCCCTCTCCCTCTGGTCCGAAGGACTCCGGACTCCTTCGGAGGAGAGGGCTGGGGTGAGGGCGGTATTCCTCGGTATTGACGGGGAGTCGGGCGGAGTCCTTCAGGCCGGGACGGGGCTCCCGTGCTTCTCCTCCCACTCGTACGTCTCCGGGGTGAAATAGGAGACGCGGACCTTCTTGTACTCGCGGGTGGAATAGATGGCTTTCATCTCGCGGATGCCGGTCTTCTCGGCGATCGATTCGAGGATGGCCTCGCACTCGTCCGCGTTCCGGCCGTGGACCATCGTGAAGACGTTGTACGGCCAGTCGGGGTATGTGGGGCGCAGGTAGCAGTGGGAGACGGCGGCGAATCCCGCCATCGTCACGCCGACTTCCTCGACCTGATCCGGAGGAACGGCCCAGATCCCCATCGCGTTCGCCTTGAAGCCGGCGGCCCGATGATGGAGAACGGCCGCAACTCGCCTCAGCTGTCTGCGTTCGATGAAGCGGCGTGCGGTGTCGAGAAAGGCGCCCAGGGAGAGCCCGGCCATCTTGGCCAGACCGTCGTACGGACGGGGGACGATCGGGAAATCCTTCTGGATGACGCGGATGACCCGGATCTCGCCCTCCGTGATCGGCGTCTTGAGCGACTCCGCTCTCTCTTTGTCCGTGTAGGCGGGGGTCTCCGTCTGGTTCGCGGGGTCGCCTTCGCCCGTCATGTCGAGCTTGACGCCGATCTTGAACAGCCGGAGCGTCGGGAGAAGACGGATCGATTCCGCCCCGGCTAGTTCGCCCAGCCGCTCTACCGTCTTCTCGAGGCCCAGCCTGCTGTCGGGCGGAACGGCGATCGTGAACCAGAGGTTGAAGGCGTCGTTCCGCCGGTAGTTGTGGGAGACGCCGGGATGCCCGTTGATGACGGCCGCGGCCTCTTCCAGCCTCCCCGCCGGGACGCGGGCCGCCACGAGGGAGGACGCATACCCCAAGGCCCTCGTGTCGAAGATCGCCGAGATCTGGCGGATGATCTTGTCCGCCTTCAGGCGGCCGATGCGCTCCAGAACGTCCGCTTCCGCGATCCCGAGATCTTCCCCAATCGCCGCGAACGGCTCGGGAACGAGCGGGAAATCGGCCTGGAGGAGATTGAGAAGCTTCTTGTCTGTTTCGTCCATCTTGCTCACGATGAGAACAAGTATAGAATGCGCATTCGAGCCTTGTAAAGCGAAGCTCGACATGCGCTCGGGCGGGAAGGCGCGCGATCGTCGTTCGCGCGAGAGTCGTGTGTCTACGCCGCCGGGTCGGCTCAGGAAACGATCTGCCCGGACGACAGCGGGGACAGTCTTCCGACCATCTCCGGGGAGCCCGCCGGGAGAAAGACCGTGAAGGTCGAACCCTTGTCCGTCTCGGATTCGACCGCGATCTTCCCGCCGTGCGCCTCGACCGCCAGCTTGCAGAAGGCGAGCCCTAAGCCGATTCCTCCCCTGGAAGGGGCGGTGGAATAGAACTTGTCGAATATCCTCAACTGGTTCTCCGGAGGAATTCCGTATCCCTGATCGCTCACGGACACCTTCACCGCGGGCCCGTTCAGATGCCCGCTCTTCTCGACGATCTCCGTCGAGAGAAAAATGTCCTTGCCGCTCAGACTGAACTTGACGGCGTTGCTGACCAGGTTGATCAGTATCCGCCGAACGATCTGCCGGTCCCCATGGACCACGGCCTCGGCCTCCAGCGGAATGAACTGGACCCTCAGATCCTTGGCGCGCGCCATGAGGGACGTGTCCTTCAGGACCTCGCCCACCACATCCGCGATCCGCCAATGCTCCCACGAAAGGGGAACGTGCCCGCCCTCGAGCCGCGACACGTCCAGGATGTTGGCGATGATCTCGTTCAGGAAGAAGAGCGAGGACTGCATTCCGTTCAGCCACTTCACCGTATTCTCGTCGTGGCCTTCCTGCCCGGCCACGAGTTCGAGATATCCCCCCAGGGCGACGGCTGGATTCTTGAGATCGTGCACGAGCATCTGCGTGAGGCTTTCCTTCAGCTTCGCCAGCTCTTCGGCTTGGCGCTCCAGCGCCTTTCTTTGCGTGATGTCGCGGACGACGCCCTGCCGCCCGATGGGACGGCCGCCCTCGTACCAGGTCGACGTCGACAGCTCGATGATCTTGGTCGTGCCGTCTTTCCGCAGGAGTTCCAGTTCGTAGCGGATCCGGGGAAGCTCGCCGGCCATCCCCTTCGCGAAGTTGGCCTTCGCGATCTCGCGCGAGGCGGGGGTCAGGACGGAGGCGAAGTGCTTGCCGATCAGTTCTTCGGGCTTGTAGCCCGTCAGGTCTTCGGAAAGAGGGTTGAGATAGGTGAACCGCCCTTGCGCGTCGAGGTGGTAGATGGTGTCATCGCTGTTCTCGATCAGGTTCTGGTAGAGCGCCTCCAACTGCCTCTGCCGGCGGGCCCCCGACACGTCCCGGAACGTGCTCCAGTAACCGATGAGCGTCTTTTCCTTGAAGACCTTCGAAGTGTAGACTTCCACCGAAACGATCTGCCCGTCGGGCTTTAGAATGTCCCGCTCGAAACGAAACGAGATGTCGCCGCCCGCCGCGAGGCGCTGGAAGTTCTCGTGTTCTTCCACCCTCGACTCGGGCGTATAGACGGAAAGGATGAGCTTCCCCGCCACGTCCCCCGCCTTCCATCCGGTGATCCTCTCGGCGGCCGGATTCCAGTAGAGAACGCGGCCTTGCGGATCGAGAAAGCAGATCCCGCTGTCGCCCTCTTCGACGACTTGCCTGAGGAACTCCATGTATTGCATGACTTGAATTCCTTCTCCGCGGCGGATGCACGAAAGGCCAAGGTCGCCATGCTCCCTGGCGCATCGGTAAGAGACAGTCAGAAGGTCCGGACCCGCGGGATCGCCCGCGAACCCGGGTCAACGCCTGGCAAACGTTTACCACACACAAGAGGCCGGATCAAGTCCTTCGCCCGGCGGCGCCGCCCTTTGACGCATTCTCATTTCAGGGCAACGCGGACGTCGGCGATCATCGGCGGCCCCTCCGGATAGACCAGCAGGGGGTTGAATTCGATCTCGGCGACGTCCTCGAAGGCCGCGAGCAGGTCGCCGAGACGGCAGATCGTTCCCGCGACCGCGTCCGCGTCGATCGGGGGGGAACCGCGGAATCCCTTGAGCAGTTCCGCCCCGCGAATCTCGCGGATCATCTCCAGCGCCTCTTCCTTCGCCAGAGGAGCGAGGCGGAACGAGACGTCCTTCAGAACCTCTGCGAAGACCCCGCCCATCCCGAACATCACGACCGGCCCGAACTGCGGATCGCGGATCCCCCCGACGATCAGCTCCAGTCCCGGGTCCGCCATCTGCTCGACGAGGACGCCGTGGATCCGCGCGTCCGGCGCCTGCCTCGCGACGCTCTCCATCATCTCACCGTACGCGCGGCGAACGTCCTCGCTCGTCCGAAGGCCCGTCCGGACGCCGCCCACGTCCGTCTTGTGCGGAATGTCGGGCGAAAGGACCTTGAGGGCGACGGGGTACGCGAGCGTGTTGGCCGCCCGGACGGCCTCATCGACGTCTCCCGCCGTGAAGTGGTCCGGGGCGGAAAAACCGAGGACGTGGACGAAGTCCTTGGCCTCGTCTTCGAGCATGGCGCTTCGGCCCGCTTCGCGGACGTCGCGGACGACGGCCCGGGCCTCCTCCTCGCCGTCGAACGGAGAGACGGAAGGGAGCGGCCGCGCCGGCCGGGCAACAATCTCGCCTCTCGCGGCAAGCGCGGCGAGGACCTGGGCCGCCCGCTCGGGCGAAGGATAGACGGGGACCCGGCGCGATTCCCAGATCCGCTTGGCGTACTGAGTGAACGCGCCGCCGACGGAAACGGCGACGACCGGTTTCCCTCCCTCCGCCCGGGCCAGGGCCAGAACGTCGGCCATCTTCTCCGTTACCCTCTTTACGCCCGTGAGCGCGATGACAAGAGCGGCGTCGAACGCCCCGCTCGAAAGGAGGGGCCCGATGACGCGGCCGTAATCCTCGTCGCACGTGCTCCCCGTCAGGTCGAAGGGGTTCGCGATCGTGTAGAAAGGGGGAAAGAGCGTCCTGAAGCGCCCTTCCTGCTCCCCGGTCAGCGGCGGCAGGGAAAGGCCCCGTTCCAGGAGGGCATCGGCGGCCGCGACGCC
>Ga0154722_1077_pt1 | contig 12375 bp, 11 predicted proteins | sample Rifle2008BG16ft_FD_105730 | JGI IMG/M metagenome (GOLD analysis project Ga0154722, IMG submission 105730) | Nitrospirae bacterium RBG_16_64_22 | reverse complement strand
CGGTCAAGACGGGCCCGTGCAAGGAGGTCATCGAGACGACGGCGCTGTCCCTCGATCCGATCCCTGTCCTTAAGTGCTGGCCGGAGGACGCGGGGAGGTTCATCACGTTTCCCCTCGTCTTCACGCGGAACCCGCGTACGGGCCGGCGCAACTGCGGGATGTACCGGATGCAGGTGTTCGACTCCCGCACGACCGGGATGCACTGGCAGATCCACAAGCACGGCGCGAAGCACTACCAGGATTCCGAGCGGGCGGGGAGGCGGATCGACGTCGCCGTGGCGATCGGGACGGACCCGGCCGTGACGTTCTCCGCGATGGCGCCGATGCCCGACGACGTGGACGAGATGATGTTCGCGGGATTCCTCCGCAAGGAGCCGGTCGAGTTGGTCAAGTGCGAAACGGTGGACCTGGAGGTCCCGGCGAACAGCGAGATCGTCCTGGAAGGATACTGCGAACCCGAAGAACGCCGGGTCGAGGGACCGTTCGGCGATCACACGGGGTACTACTCCCTGGCGGACGCGTATCCGGTCTTCCACGTCACCGCGATCACGCGCAGGAAGAACCCGATCTACTCCACGACGATCGTCGGCCGGCCGCCGATGGAAGACTACTATATGGGAAAAGCCGTGGAGCGAATCTTCCTCCCGCTCGTCAAGAAGACGATCCCGGAGATCGCGGACATGGCTTTTCCCGCCGAGGGAGTCTTCCACAACATGGTCTTCATCGCCATCGACAAGCGCTATCCTGGCCACGCCCGCAAGGTGATGAGCTCCATCTGGGGAACGGGGCAGATGATGTTCACGAAGCTCATCGTCGTTGTGGACAAGGACGTGAACGTTCACGACACGTCCGAGGTCCTCTTCCGGATCGGGAACAACGTCGACTGGAAGCGGGACACGATGATCGTGGAGGGGCCGGTGGACACCCTGGACCACGCGGCGCCGCTCCCGAACCTCGGCGGAAAGATGGGGATCGACGCCACGCGCAAGGGCCCGGACGAGGGACACGCCCGGCCGTGGCCCGCAGACATCGTCATGTCGCCCGAGATCAAGGCGCTGGTCGACCGGCGGTGGGGAGAGTACGGCGTCCCTTGAACTCGACGGTTTTCTTCAGCGACATCTCTCATCTCCCCAACCTCGTCACGCTCCTCCGCGTTCTCCTCGTTCTTGCGATGTATCCCGTGGCGTGGTTCGGAAGGACGGACCTCCTGGCCTTCTTTTTCCCCCTGGCTGGAGCGACAGACGCCGTGGACGGATGGATCGCCCGCCGGTACGGACTGCAAACCGAGTTCGGGAGCCGGTTTGACTCCGTGGCCGATTACGGATACTACTATTCCGCGCCGATCTGGTTCTGGTGGCTCGTCCCGGACGTTGTCCGCTCCTGGTGGCCGTGGATCGCCGTTCCGGTCGTTCTGTTTCTGGCGGGCGAGGTCGTGAAGCTGGTGCGGGGACGCGTCGTCGTCGCCCTTCACCTCTATTCCAGCAAGATTGCCGGGATCGGGCTGGTCGCCTACCTAACGTGGATCCTCTGGGGGGATCCGCCGCGGGCCGTGTTTCTGGGCCTGTGCGTTTTTCTTTCCCTCGCAGCCGCCGAGGAGATGGCGGTCTGCCTCATGAGGCGCCCCATCCACCCCAACGCCCGGTCCGTTTTTCACGTCATCCGGGAGCGCCCGGCGAGATGATGGCCAAGCCCGCATCCACCCGGACCCGGGCCGCCGTCTTCCTCGAGACGATCAAGTTCTCCCACACCGTCTTCGCCCTTCCGTTCGCCTTGACGGGCATGGTTCTGGCGGCGAACGGATGGCCGCCGGCTGGGACGGTCTTCTGGATCGCCGCGGCGATGGTCGGGGCGCGGACTGGCGCGATGGGGATGAACCGCGTCCTGGACGCGGCCTACGACGCGAAGAACCCCCGGACGTCCGAGAGAGCGATTCCTAAGGGTTTGCTCTCGGGGGGATTCGTCACGGCTGTCTCGGCCCTGTCGTTCGGCCTGCTCGTTTTCGCCGCGTCCCGGCTCAACACGCTTTGCCTCATCCTCTCTCCCGCGGCCATCGGGATCGTCGTGATATACTCATTGACGAAGAGATTCACGTCCCTCTCCCATCTGGTTCTTGGTCTCTCTCTCGCTCTTGCGCCGATCGGCGCTTGGATCGCCGTGAGGGGCGATCTCTCGGCCGTTCCCCTGCTCCTGGGAGCCGCCGTGCTCCTCTGGGTCGCGGGTTTCGATATCCTCTATGCACTCCAGGATATCGATTTCGACCGGAGAACGGGGCTCCACTCGATCCCCGCGCGCCTTGGTTCCGGCGCCGCTGTATGGATTTCTCGCCTCCTGCACACCGGGACGGTCGTTCTCCTTGCCGCCGTCGGAATCGCCGCGGGCCGGGGCTGGCTCTACGCGGCAGGCGTCGTCACCGCGGGCGTTCTTCTCGCCTACGAGCACTCGCTGGTCTCGCCGACGGATCTCTCGCGCCTGGACACGGCCTTCTTCAACATGAACGGCTGGCTCTCGGTCGCGGTGTTCGTCTTTGCGATCGCTGACCTGACTTTCGTTGGCGAGTGATGCATTTGCCACCCACCAAGCGGACGAGTGATGAATGGGTGGCGGAAATGCAAGCCGCTTTTAGGGAGAGTTCGTCTGCCTGCAGGAAGGGAGGAAGACAGCCCGGACCGGAATGGTTCCAGAGCCTCGATGCGTGGGCCAATCAGATGATGGCCGTCGGCAGGTTCGACGCGGCGGAGGAGGCGCTGTCCCTTGCGCTGGATGCCGGGGCGCGACGATTCCCCTCGCAGCTTCAGGCAATCCGGGCGACGGAGGCCGCCCTCTGCACGCTTACGGGACGGCATCGGAAGGCGGCCGAGATTGGAACTGGATACGCGATGCGGTCGTACCTTCATCCGGATCGGAAGCTTCGCCCTATCCTCTATCAGCGCGTCATTCCAGCGCTGCTCTTGACCGGCCAGATGCGTGAATACCTGACTCTCCTCTGGAGGGGTCTTGCGGACGTCTACCGCAACCCCGACGTGCGCGACTGGTTCATGGACGAGATCGGAAAAACATACGGCGGCTTCTGGCGGGCTGTATTGCGTGCCGACGTCTCGGCTGGCCACCGCATGGCGCTGGCCCTGTTGTCCATGCAACGGGTCACGAGGCGAACCCCCGCCCTCAACAAAACGGTTCTTCCAGCACTTCTGTACTCCCTCGCGCTGGGCTTTCTCTATGTCCTCAAGTATGGCTGGCCGGGTTTGCCTTCCACCGCCATTCGAGGGCAAAGCGGGAAACGCGCGGACAAGATCCTGGTCACCCGCGCTATGGGAGGCATCGGCGATCTACTGATGATGACACCTGCACTGGCGGTTCTGCACGCTAGGCACCCGGACAAGACAATCCATTTCGCCGTTCCGGAGGAGTTCTTTCCTCTCTTCGAGGGGAACACGGATGTCGTCTGCGTTGACATCGAGTCGCCGGAGTTGGACCCGAACGACTACGGGCTCTGGTTCGACTTCACCGACTGCCCCGCAGCGCGCGTGGAGACGATGCAGGCGCCAAACGTCCGGAAGGATCGAATCGAGATTTTTGCGAGAGCCTTGGGTGTCAGGACGCTCGCGCGGTCGCGGCCGGTCTATGTCGTTGTGGAGGGCGAGAGGGAAAGGGCGGGAAATCGTCTGACCTCCCTTTTCGGCAGGACAAATCGCCCCCTAATCGGCCTCCAGATGCGCTCCGCCGAAAGTTACAGGGACTACCCGCATATGGCGAGGCTGGCCACGCTCCTTGCGGCAGAGGCGAACGTCGTGGCATTCCACTCTGATCGGATTGACGGGATCGAGTCCGATGGTTGTAAGACGATCAGCGGGTTGCCGATTCGAGAGGTTGCCGCGCTGATCGAGCGTTGCGATCTCGTGATCGCCCCGGACTCGGCGTTTGTGCACCTCGCCGCGGCGTTAGACAGGCCGTGTCTGACCATAACCGGGCCCACGGACGGCCGTTTGAGGGGAAGGTTCGGCGAGGCGATTGTGCCTGGGAGGAACGACTATCCATGCGCGCCATGCTGGAGAAACGAGGAGAAGGGGTGCAGGCTGACGGGAGGGAAGGAGAGCCTCTGCCTGGCGTCCATTTCGCCGGAACATGTGAGGGATGCGTGCCGGAAGCATCTCCGCAAGGGGTCGCCAGCGGACATGGCTTTCGCGGTATAACCAACAATAAGGCAAGGGGGGCGTCCGGGCGCCATCGTTGGGATTCCGTCCGCCTTGACATTGCCCTTCCAACGATGTAAGGATCACAAAAAGCAGTAAGGATATCTGCATGCCGACCGCCACGGTCACGGATGGGGCTTGGGTTCTGTACGGGACAGCGCGATTTCGGGAGCACTGTAAAGGTTATGAAGGGCAAGCGTCGGTATGTCGTGGCACTGACGGGCGCATCGGGGGCGCTCTACGGGATTGAATTTCTCAAGGTGCTTCTGAGCGGCGGGCATGAGGTCCATTTCGCCGCCTCGAAGGCCGGGAGGTCGGTCCTTGCGCACGAGACGGGGCTGACCCTTCCGGCGGACGGGAAGGGGATTCGCGAGGCGCTGGGTCGGCATCTCCCGGGCGTCTCCACCGAGACGCTTCACGCCTACGCCGAGGACGACCTCTTTGCCCCCATCGCCTCGGGTTCCTTCCGCCTGGACGGGATGATCCTGATCCCTTGCTCGATGAAGACGGTCTCGTCGCTCGCGCATGGCGCGAGCGGGAACCTGATCGAGCGGGCGGGGGACATCGCCCTCAAGGAGAAGTGGCCGCTTGTGGTCGTCCCCCGGGAGACGCCGCTCTCCGAGATTCATCTCTCCAACCTCTTGACGCTCGCGCGGGCCGGCGCGCGGATCGTTCCCGCCATGCCGGGGTTCTACCACCGTCCCGCCCGGATCGAGGACGTCATCCAATTCGTCGTGGCGCGGGTGCTGGACGTCCTGGGCCTTCCTCTCAAAGATGCGCAACGTTGGGGAATGCCGTGACGAGGCACGTCAGAACGCAGGCATCTTTCCGGAAAGTCCTTTAGTTTCAGGAATTTAATTGACTTCCGCCCGTCCCGCCTTATAATGCCACGTTATTTTTTCCGGACTGTTTCCTCGGCCAACGAAGGGCAATGAAAAACGCCGTTGTCGACATCATCCGGGGCGCGCTCGAAGAGTCGCGCCGCCGGGAGGAACTGAAGGTTTCCGCCGAACCGCCGATCATCGTGTCCGTTCCCAGGGAGGAGGGGCACGGAGACCTCGCGACGACCGTCGCGATGGCTCTCGCGTCCTCGGAGAAGAAAAAGCCGCGCGAGATCGCCGAGATCCTCGTCCGGAACATCCGGGACGAAGCCGCGATCATCGAGAAAACGGAGATCGCCGGTCCGGGATTCATCAATTTCTTTCTCCGGAGCCGCTACTGGACTTCCGTTCTTCGCGACGCGGCCGAAGCCGGGCCGGAGTACGGCCGTTCGGACGCGGGACGGGGCGAGAAGGTCCAGGTGGAATTCGTCTCGGCCAATCCAACGGGACCGCTCCACGTGGGGCACGGGCGCGGCGCGGCCGTGGGAGACGCCCTGGCGAACCTGCTCTCGTTCGCCGGGTACGACGTCCAGCGGGAGTTCTACATCAACGACCGCGGCCGGCAGGTGCGGCTCCTGGGCGAGTCGGTGTGGGCGCGCGCGTGCGAACTTGAGGGGACGCCGTACCCGTTTCCGGAAGAGGGGTACAAGGGCGCCTACGTCCGGGACATCGCGAGGTCGTTCGTCGAGGAAGGCATGGCCGGGGCGGCCGGCCGCCTGGGGGCGAAGGACTGGGCGGGACTCGCTTCGCGTCCGCTGGGGGACGTGCTTCCCTTCGTCGTGTCTTTCGCGAAGGACTCCATCCTGGCCGAGATCCGGAGGGACCTGGATGACTTCGGGGTCTCGTTCGACGACTGGTTCTCGGAGGAGAGCCTCTACCGGGACGGGAAGGTCGATCAAGTGCTCGCCGGCCTCCGGGTGCAAGGAATCATGTACGACAAGGACGGGGCGCAGTGGTTCGCCACGTCCCGGTTCGGGGACGACAAGGACCGCGTCGTCGTCAAGCAGGACGGGGAGATGACCTACTTCGCGTCGGACATCGCTTACCACGAGGACAAGTTCCTCCGCGGGTTCGACCGGGTGATCGATATCTGGGGCGCCGATCATCACGGATACATCCCGAGGATGAAGGCGGTCGTCCAGGCGCTGGGGCACGATCCGGCGAAGTGCGAGGTCCTTCTGGTCCAACTCGTCAATCTCCTTCGGGAAGGCCAGCCGGTCGCGATGGGAAAGCGGGAAGGGGAGTTCGTGACGCTCTCAGAGGTCGTCCGGGAGGTGGGCAAGGATGCGGCGCGGTACGTTTTTCTCACGCGGCGGTCGGACAGCCACCTGGACTTCGACCTGGAGCTTGTCAAGAAGCAGTCGGCCGAGAACCCGGTCTATTACGTCCAGTACGCGTATGCGCGGCTCTGCTCACTCTTCCGGCAGGCGGCCGAGCGTGGGATCGCTCTTCCTCCGATTGCGGACGTGGACCTCTCGCCGCTCACGCTTCCCGAGGAGGTGGCGCTGGCGAAGCAGATCGCCGCCTTCCCGGAGATGATCGAAAAGGCCGCGCTGGCGCGGGAGCCGCATCGGCTCACGACGTACTTGCAGGAGATCGCGGGGACTCTTCACGCCTACTATTACAAGCACCGGATCATCGGCGACGATCTTGCGTTGACCCACGCCCGGCTCCACCTCATGAATGGCCTCAAGGTCGTCATCGGCCGGGCGCTCGGGATTCTCGGCGTCGCGGCGCCGGAGAGAATGTAGGCGAGGCGGTGAATGGGTGAATGGGTGAATCGGTGAATGGGCTCGCGGAACGGGAAAAGGGCGCCATGGAGCGGGTGACTTCGGCCGATCCGTCCGCGTTCGGCTTCTCCCTGGATCGGGTCGATTCGACGGGCGCGCGGGCGGGCGTGGTCCGGACGCCGCACGGCCAGATCCACACGCCGGTCTTCATGCCGGTCGGCACACAAGGGACGGTCAAGGCCATGACGCCGGGGGAACTCAAGTCGCTGGGCGCCGAGATCGTTCTGGCGAACACGTATCACCTGTTTCTTCGTCCGGGACACGAGCGGATCGCCCGGCTCGGCGGGCTCCACCGCTTCATGAACTGGGACCGTCCGATCCTGACGGACAGCGGGGGATACCAGGTCTACTCGCTCGGAGACCTTCGGCGGATCGACGACGACGGCGTCACGTTCCAGTCGCACCTGGACGGCGGGATGAGACACCGCCTCACGCCGGAGATCGCGATCCGGGTCCAGGAGGCGCTGGGCTCGGACATCATGATGGTCTTCGACGAATGTCCCCCGTACCCCGCGGCGCGCGGAATGGTCGCCGAGGCGTGCGAGCGGACGACGCGCTGGGCGGCGCGCTGCAAGGAAGCGAGGACGCGGCCGGACGCCGCCCTCTTCGGGATCGTCCAGGGAGGGACGGAAGGCGATCTCAGGCGGGAGCACGCGGAGAGGGTCGTCGAGATCGGGTTCGACGGGTACGCCATTGGCGGCCTCTCCGTCGGCGAGCCGAAAAAGGATCTGGTCGAGATGACGGAGGTCACGACTGCCGTTCTTCCGGCCGACCGGCCGCGCTACCTGATGGGCGTGGGGACGCCCGAGGATCTCGTCGAGGGGATCGCGCGCGGCGTGGACATGTTCGACTGCGTGATGCCGACCCGCCACGCGCGGAACGGGTTCCTCTTCGTCCGTTCCAGGGAGAGACGGGGCCGGATGATCATTACGCACGCCCGTTACGCTGACGATCCGGGGCCGATCGACGAGGCATGCTCATGCGAGACGTGCCGGAATTACTCGCGGGCGTACCTTCGCCACATCTTCACGGCGAAGGAGATTCTCGCGATGCGGCTTCTCACGATCCATAACCTCTATACCTACCTGTCGCTGATGCGCGAGGCGCGGACGGCGGTCCTGGAGGGACGATATCGGGAGTTTTTGAGTCATTTCCGCTCGCAAAAGGAGGACGACGAATGTTTGGATGGATGAATATTCTCGGGATGGCCCCGCCATCGGGCGGGGGCGGCGGTCCGGAAGGGACGATGGGCGTCGTGATGAGCTTCCTCCCCATCGTGGTCATCTTCGGCATCTTCTACTTCCTGCTGATCCGGCCCCAGCAGAAGAAGGCGAAAGATCACAAGCAACTGCTCGACAACCTGAAGAAGGGAGACCGGATCATCACGGTCGGCGGCCTGATCGGACAGGTCACCGCGATGGGGGCCAACGTCCTTACGATCGAGATCGCCAAGGACGTGCGGGTGCGGGTGGCGCGAAGCCACGTCGCCGGGATCCGCGGATCGGACGAAGAGTAACGGCATGAAGCGGAGCCTCCAGTTCAGGTTCGGGCTCGTGGCGTTCTTTGCCCTCGCCGCCGTCGTTCTCTTCCTTCCGTCGACGCCCCTGGGGGAGCGCCTTCCCTCCTGGTGGCGGGACTCGATTCCGAAGATCGCCCTGGGCCTCGACCTGCAGGGAGGCATGTACCTTCTTCTCTCGGTGGACGTCGAGAAAGGGGTGGAGAACGCCACGCAACGTTTGGCGCTCGCCGTGACGGACCGGCTCAAGGAGAAGAAATTCAAGTTCGGAGCCGTCGAGAAAACGGGCCGGACAACGATCAAGGTGACGCTGTCCGAGGGACAGGCTCCGGAACCCGTGGAAAAGGAAATCCTCGACCGGTTCGGCGAGATCAAGAAAGGCGGGCGCGAGGAAGGCGTCCTCCTCTTCTCCCTGGACGACCGATACATCAAGACGATCCGGGACTTTTCCGCCTCGCAGGCGCTGGAGGTGCTGAGGAACCGGATCGACAAGTTCGGCGTGGCCGAGCCGCTGATCCAGCGGCAGGGAGACCGCGAGATCGTCATCCAGTTGCCGGGCCTGAAAGACGCGAAACGGGCGCTCGACCTGATCGGAAAGACGGCCGTCCTGGAGTTCAAGCTCGTGGACGAGAAGGCGTCCCTCGAGAGATCGCTCAAGGGGGAGATCCCGGAAGGAAGCGAGCTCGTCTACCAGCGGACGTTCGACAAGAGGACGGGCGAGCGCTCGGAGGTCCCGTACGTCGTCAAGAAGCCGATCCTCCTGACCGGCGAGGCCGTGGCCGACGCCCGCGTCTCCATCGACCAGCGCTACAACGAGCCGTACGTCTCGCTTTCGTTCAACTCCGTCGGCGCGGACCGGTTCGCCCAGATCACGGGAGACCACACCCGGGAGCGCCTGGCGATCATCCTCGACGGCAACGTCTACTCCGCGCCGGTCATCCGGGAACGGATCGCGGGCGGCCAGGCGCAGATCACCGGCCGGTTCACGATGGACGAGGCGAAGGACCTCGCGATCATCCTTCGGGCCGGGGCGCTTCCCGCGCCGGTCTCAATCCTCCAGAACGTGACCGTCGGGCCGACGCTGGGCGCCGATTCGATCCAGAAAGGCGTCAAGGCGTCGATCGTCGGAGCCCTGCTCGTCGTCGCCTTTATGATCCTCTATTACCGGATGTCCGGCCTGATCGCCAACGCGGCCCTGATGCTGAACGTCATCATGCTGTTGGGGGTCCTGGCCATGTTCAACGCGACGCTCACGCTTCCGGGCATTGCCGGGATCATCCTCACGATGGGAATGGGCGTGGATTCCAACGTCCTCATCTTCGAGCGGATCAAGGAGGAACTTCGCTTGGGGAAGACGGTCCGGGCGGCGATCGAGGCGGGGTACGCCCGCGCCTTCACGACGGTCATCGATTCCCACGTGACGACGCTCATCACGGCCGCCGTTCTGTTCCAGTTCGGGAGCGGCCCGATCAAGGGGTTCGCCGTGTCGCTCTCGGCGGGGATCCTGATCAACCTCTTCACGGCGCTCGTCGGGACGCAGGTCGTCTTCGATTTCATCACGAGCCGGAAGAGGCTGGAGAAGCTGAGCATCTAGTCAAGAGTCGAAAGTTGAAAGTTGAAAGTTGAATTTGGAGGTTTCATGGATATTATCGGCACGACCAATTTCGATTTCATCGGCAAGCGGAAGTGGACCTTCGTCATTTCGTCTACCTTGGCGGTGATAGGGCTCTTCGCGGTGTTTCAGATCGCCCGAGGGGCCGCGAACCTGGGGATCGACTTCGCCGGGGGCGTGACGATCCAACTCCGCTTCGAGAAGGACGTGTCGATCGAGAAGGCCCGGGAGATCCTGAAGGAAGGGAACCTGCCTCCGGCCGATCTCCAGCAGTTCGCGGAGGCGAACCGCCTCCTTGTCCGGCTCAAGACGCACCATGAAGACCTGGGGCCCATGACGAAAACGCTCGTCGAGCGCCTGCAGGAAGGGTTCAAGGACAACAAGGCCGCGGTCGAGGGGACGACGGAGATCGGCCCCAGCGTCGGCCGGCGGCTCCAGCAGGACGCCCTGTGGGCGGTCTTCATCTCGATGCTGGGGATCATCGTCTACATCGCCTTCCGGTTCGAATGGAAATTCGGGGTGGCGGCGGCGATCGCCACACTCCACGACGTCTTGGCCGTCCTGGGGATTTTCTTTCTCATGGGGCGGGAGATCAACCTCATGGTCGTGACCAGCCTCCTGACACTGGCGGGGTATTCCCTCACGGACACGGTCGTCGTCTTCGACCGGATTCGCGAGAACCTCAGGCTTCGCGCCAAGATCCCGCTCGCCGAGACGGTGAACAGGAGCATCAACGAGGTGCTCCGCAGGACGATCGTCACGTCCTCGACGGTCCTCCTGGTCCTCGCCGCCCTCCTTCTCTTTGGCGGAGAGGTGACGTTCGACTTCGCCCTCGCCCTCTTCATGGGTGTCATCGTCGGGACGTACTCGTCGGTCTACCTGGCCTCCCCCATCATCGTCGTCTGGAAGGTCCGCGTCGCGGAGCGCCGTCCCGCCCCTCGAACGGCCTGAGGGGGTTCCGGACCGACACAGATTTTCGGCGGGCGAAGGGTCTTCTGGACGCCTTCGACTGCGCCCCTATGCTGGGCCAGGACATGGCGGTTCGAAGCGCGGAGAACTATCGCTGGTTGCGAGGCCGGGGAGTGACCGTCCGCAAGACGATCGACGTGATGATCGGAACATTCTGCATTGTAAGCGGCCTACCCCTTCTTCATGCCGATCGCGACTTCGATCCTCTCACAGCGCATCTGGGGCTCAGGGTCGTGAGGCCGTGAGAAGAGCCTAAGCCTTCCTCCTGCCTTCCCATCGTCCTTTCCTTCGCCTTGCTCAGGACAGGCTCTTGCAAAGGACAGGGACCTGTTCTGTCCGTTTGGGTGGAAGTTGATCTTCCAAGGCCGGTATGATATATGAATATATCAAGACCCTCAAAGCGGAGGACCAAAGTGGTTTACAAGCAGATGCTCGTGCGTGTGCCGAAGAACCTCGCCACCCGGCTGGAGCGGGCGGGGAAGGATCTCCATCAGTCGCAAAGTCACATCGTCGCGGAAGCGATCCGTTTCTACCTGGCGGAACGCGCGGATCTCGATATTGCGCTGGAACGTTTGCGCGATCCCAATGCCGAATGGGTTTCGCACGACCAGGTGAAGCGTGATCTCCTGGGCGATTAGCTGGGAGAAGAGAGCCCTCAAGGAACTCGCGAAGCTTGACCGGCAACATCGCACACGGGTTGTCGAGGCCGTGGAGGGGCTGGCGAAGGATCCGTTTCAGGGGACGGCGATCGAGGGTCAGTGGGAGGGGCTTCGGCGCCTTCGGGTGGGGAGTTATCGGGTCATCTACGCGCTCGACCGCGGGCAACTCCTGGTTCTGGTGTTGAGGGTGGGTCACCGGCGGGAGGTCTACCGCTAAGCGTTGTGTGGTTCTCCGGCCAGCCCCCATCCGTACAAACTCTCCCGATATTCTACCCTAACCATCCTCGCACCGTTCTGGCTCTCCGGTCGAAAGAACGGGAGTGCCTCCCAACGAAGGCGTCGTAGTCGGCCCGCTCTAGGAAGATCCTGCACTGCTCGATTCCTCGGAAGATGTTGTGATGGAGCGCTCCCGGGCCGAAGCGCGTACGCTGCTCTACTGGCGGGTGCGGTTCGACCTCCGCGCCGGTGCGCGCGATCCAGGCCGCGTCCGCAGCGCCGCGAGGACGAGGCCGTACAGCACCAGGAGCGCGCTCCCCCAATAGAATCCGTGCTTGGCGAGGGTGATGACACCGGCGACGGAGGCGACCCCGTCGAGGTGGTTCGGGTAGTAGAGCAACAGCGCGAGAACCGCCGCGTTCTCCAGGTAGTCGGCCAAAAGCGCCAGCACCGGCGCGACGTTCAGCTTTCGCAGCGAGTGGCCGGCCGGAAAGACCATCGTCATCGCCACCGCGAGGAAGGAGGCCGCAAGGATCGGCAGC
>Ga0154722_1072_pt1 | contig 12395 bp, 7 predicted proteins | sample Rifle2008BG16ft_FD_105730 | JGI IMG/M metagenome (GOLD analysis project Ga0154722, IMG submission 105730) | Nitrospirae bacterium RBG_16_64_22 | reverse complement strand
GCGCCCGCCGATTCGCGTGGAGTCTCGGCCGTGGTTGTCTTCCCTGAGGGCTCGGTTCGCGAGGGGGCGCCCTTGGGTTCCGAAGGCTCGACAGGGGATGCTTTCCCAGTAGGGGCAGTTTCGCCGGGAGGTTTCGTGCCTTTTGCGGTAGGTTCAGGCGAAGCCTTCCCCGCGCCCGGGCCTGAGGGCTCGCCCGCCGGGGCCTTTCCGGAAGGCTCGGGTATGTTCGCGGGTTTCCCGGACGAAGGGTCGACCTTTGGCCGAGACGATGCTTCCACAGCGCCCTTAGGCGTGCTTTCCGCCGGCTTGACCGCTCCGGTGCCCTCAGAGAGTCCGCCCGATCGGGACTGACCGGGATGTCCCCTCATCTCTTTCGCAACGCCCGCGGCGAACTCGTCTCCGTGGGCGGTCCGCAGGTTATCGATCAGTTGCCCCTTCTGGCTCGGGGACAGCTCGGAGGCGCTTCTGGCTATTCCTTCCTGGGCGGTTTTCGCAAGTTCCGGCTTGGTCTTCGAGATGTTCGCGAGGTTTTCGGCGTAGCTTTGCGTGGACTTCGCGAGCGAATGTTCGCCCAGCGTCCCGACATCCGCCGCTTGCCTGGCGGTCTTTGGGCCTCTCTCGCCCGCGACCGCCTTGACACTATCCGCGGCTGGACCCTGGGGTTTGGATGGGCTGACCCCGTGCTGCTCGGCTATTGTCTTTCCAACCTTGTCTATCCGTTCGATATATTTCCCAGCCTGCGACCGCGTCAACTGGGCCTCTGCTTCGAGCGCTCTTGCCCTGGCTTCGTTATGCGGCGCGGTTCGCCGGAGTTCCCTCGCCTGGCTGTCAAGAGTGTTGGCGTGATCCAGCTTGTTCTTGGCGAGGTTCTGCATTTCCTTTACGTATGCGTTGGCTTCGCCAACCCCGACCTTTCCCTTTCGCCGGAGCTTCGCCTCGACCTCCGCGGCCCTCGGATCCGTATACATCGTTCCGCCGCTCCTGTTCGTCTCGGCCGCGATCCGCCTGAACTCTTCCGGCGTTGTGTGGGAAGGCACGGGCATGAAGTCGGTATCAGTTCTCCTTGACCAATTCGCCTTTCCGTCAGGCTTCGCTCCGCCTTTCGCTAGAAACTCCTCCACCTTTCGATTGTAGGAGTCCCTGGTTCCCCTGATCTGTTCCGATGTGATCGGCTTTCCGGATTTTCCTCTTTCGACGAGGACGTCCGTATCCGTGCCGGGCTGGGGAGGCTTGTCCGCTTTTTGCTGAAGCTTGGCGGAGAGGCCGTTCTCGGCCGCCGCTTCCCGCACAAAGCGGTTGTTGATCTTCTCGAAGGATTTTTGGTTTGCCTGATAGACGTTCTCCGGGATCTTCCCGGCCAGGGCCATTTCGTTGATGGCTCTGTTGTTCTGAAAGGCTATCGCTTTCTGTTTCGGGGTCGCCGTGCGATTGGCGACGGCATGCGCCGCCTCAAGGACTTCGTCCGTCCATGAGAAAGCGATGTCAGGAATCGCTATGGATATGAACGCAAGAACAGCCAGCGCGCAGAGGGCGTTATTTCGCGGCCAACAATTTGTTCTTCGACCGATTCGCTCGATCGTTCGGGAGGACACTGTTCCTGGAGGCTTCATGGCGCTATCTCCGCGTTCCGCTCGCGTTCAAACGCTTGAAGAATCGATGCCGCGTGTGTCCTGTCTGCCTGGCGTGCGTCATCCGATCAAGACCCCGTCTCGACGAGCCTTACGTCGAGCTTGTTCGGCGTGACGCCGAGGACCTTGAGCCGGAAGTGGCCCGGATTGGCGAGCGTCAGTTCCTCGGCGAGCGTCTGGGAGTCGAAGGCCCAGACAATGTCGAAGATGGCGACTCCCGACACGAAGCTCCGCTGGACGATCTCGCGGGTCCCCTTGATCCGTTCGCGGAGGATCTGCTTTACGGCGGCGACCTGCCAGACCTGGTGGATGTCGCCGATGACTATCTGGATTCTCTGCGGTTCGCCGGAAGAGCCGCTTCCGAACCGGCCAAGGAGCTTCGGCATGAGCGAGGTGATGAGCGGCGCGGTCGCTTCGCGGATCGCCAGAGTGCCGCCGGCCACGTCGTCGACGTGGATCTTGACCGCGTCGTGGCTCTCCGTCGCCAGGACTTCCGCCGTGTCCGTGCGGATTGCCTTCAGGCTGACGGTCGCCTGATAGGATCGGAACGACGTGTCCTTGATCTGCTCCGCCGAGCCCTTGGCGACCGCCTTCCCGACGATGACGACGTCCGCGCCGAACTGGAGCCCGAGGGCCGCGGCCGATCGGGGTCCGCTGTTCATCGCCTGCAGGGCTTTGTCCCGGTCGATGTTCGTCCGGATCATCTCCGCGTCCACGACCTGGAGCCCCTTGGACATCAGGAACTCCGTCACGACCTTCTCCGCCTCTGCCACGTTGTGCGTGCCGAGGTTCTTCTCGTCGATCATCACCATGAACCGGGGGGCTTGGGCCCGTGCCCAGGCCGTCCCCGTCAGAGCGAGCGCGGCGACGGCCGCGATGCCGAACGTTGCTGCGGTTCTCGAAAGCTTACGGATGACCACGTTGATCGCTCCTAAGGAATGACGAGGGAAATCTCCTCCGACGGCTCGCTTTCGAGGCCCGTTCCGTCAACCGCGGTTACGCGGAACGTGAGGGTCTTCCCCTTCTTGACCTCTCCCCGAAAGGCGAAGCTCGGTCCGCTGGCTTCTCCCGCCTTGTCCCAGAACATGAAGCCTTTTTGCGACACGGCGTACTTGACGATGTCCGGCTCGGGATTGGGCTTCCACGAAACCAGCACTTGTCCGCCGTCGAAGACGGCCTTGATTCCCTGGGGGTTCTTCGGCAGGGGCTTCGTCGACGATTGGACCACGATCGAGAACTTGCCGATCAGTCCGTCCTTGTCGACGGCGCGCAAGCGGTAGTGGTGGGTCGATCCGTCCTTGAGGTCCTTGTCGACAAAACGATACGTGGATGCGGACACTTCTCCCACGTTCTTATTTGTGGAGGCGGGATCTTCGCCCCGGAAGATCTCGTACTTGGCGATATCCGACTCGGGATTGGGCTCCCATTCGACCGTTATCCGTTTGACCTCCTTCTCCCCCGTCCGTATGCCCGTCACCGGCGTGGGGACCGGCTTGGTGACAGCGATTGCGCGACGGGAGTCGGGGCTCTCTACATCCACGACGTTCACGGCCCGGAGCTTGTAGTAGTACCGGGTCTCGTCCGAGAGGCTCGCCTCTTCGCTGAAGTAGCCCTTCTTCCCTCCGTCCTCGAATTGAGTTTGCTCTCTTCCCTCGATCGATTTGATCATCTCGAACGGTCCCGACTCATGGCTCGCCCGATAGACGGCGTAACCCTTGACCTCCGGTTCGTTGACCGGGTTCCATGACAGGGAGACCTTTCTGGCTTCACCGCTCGCCGCTTTGAGTCCCGTGACCGGGGACGGGGGGCCCTTCGTCGTGGCCGCGGCCGTCCTCGAGGGGGGGGATTCGGTCTCCACGACGTTGAAGGCGGCGATCCGGTACGTATACGCCTTTTCGTCGTCCAGCCCTTCGTCGGTGTACGAGGCCCGGGATTGTCCGTCGAGCGTCTTGATCTTGGCCCATGTGTCGCCGGAGGTGCGGCGGTACACGTTGTATCCCTTGACGTTCGGGTCGAACGAGGCCTGCCACTGGAGGATGACCTTTCGGATGAGCCCGGACTGCGCCGAGAGACCAGTCACGGCGTCCGGCGGCCCCACTGTCGTGACGCGGACCGGCTGGCTTGGCACGGTCGTCATCCCCGAACGGTTCCGTCCGACCACCTTGTAATGGTACGTCTCGGCGTCGAGCAGGTTCCGGTCCTCGAAAGAGACGTTTCGGGAGGAGTTCTCGACCTTCCCAACCTCCTGATAGGATCCGCTTTCCGTTCTCCCGCGGAGGACCGTGTACGATTCGACCGCCTCCGGCGAATCGGGGACGACTTGAATGAACACACTCCGGACGCCGCCCCGAGAGGAGGCGATTTGCGGGACGGGCAGGTTCGCCGCGACGGTATCGCCGGCCTTGATCGCTTCCTGGAAGAGTTGTGAGACGAGGTTGTCCACCATTCTTTTCGCGAATGAGGAAAGGCCGATGGGAGACGGCGAGATGGCCGAATCCGAGACGCTCCAGACGACTCCGCCGTCGGAGACGTCGATCATCCGGGCGTTGATGCCGATCGCCGAGAGTTCCGAGGCGCCGGAGGCTTTGGAGCCGTACTCCGGGACGGTCCCGACGATGACGCCCTGGACGCCCAGCATCTTTCCCACTCGTATGGCGACGGCGCTTTCGGTCACGCCCTTGAGGCCCAAGGCCTGCTCGCCCAGGACCTGCTCCATCTGGCTTCTTTCGACGAGGTTGTACTTGTTCGTCTTGAGAAGAGCCGTGGCGAAGAGGTCCGAGATGCTCGAGCCGATGAGATCCGTCGGGGCCTTGAACGGAAGGACGGCGACCTTCTGGTATATTCGCTGGCTGGCCACCGGGCTGACATAGATCGTCGCCTTGACGTCCTTGTACCCGTCCGGCATCAGCATCTCGCCCCTGTCGACCTTCTGGGAAGACCCGCAGGACGCGGCGAGAAAGAGCCCGGCCGCCGCGATTCTCGAAATTCTCGACACGAAAATTCCATTCATGGACGATGCCCCTCAGATGGTTGACGGCGTTGCATACGATGCTCGCAATGCGTCCGGCGGAACCGCGCTCCGGGGAGTGGCGGTGCTATATCGCGCGAAAGTTTCGAGAGTCCAGGGTTTGGATCGGTTTGGCGAACGGTCCGGGGGTTTTCCGGGGAAAGTTGATGTCTGGGCAACCCGCGCGGGCCGTGGAGGGGAAGACAGTTCGTCGACACAGGAACCTCCTCCGGGGAGACTCAAGTTACGCCGTCCAACGGCCCTGTCGGATATTTGCGAGAGAAACATTAGCAAAAAGGTATGGGTACTATATAGCACATCCGCCCCCCTCTTGAAAAGCGGTCCGCGTGGGCAAGCATGACGAAAGAACCCGCCAAGATCCCTTGCGACTTGCGAACCGGGCCTCTCTGGGACATACTGACATTGCTGTCACTCCGCTCGAGTGAGGCCCCTTTCTGGAGTCCCTGATGTGGCTTGCTGACACGAGCGTCCGCCGGCCGGTCTTCGCGGCGATGCTCATCGCCTTCATCACGTCCTTCGGCGTCATGGCCTACAAGGACTTGGGGGTGGACCTTTTCCCCAAGGTCGACTTTCCGAACGTCTCCATCATCACGACCCTGGAAGGCGCCTCGCCGGAGGAGATCGAGACCCGGATCACCAAGCCGATCGAGGAGGCGGTCAACACGATCGCCGGGATCGACGAACTCCGCTCCGTCTCGCTCGAGGGTGTCTCGCGCGTCTACGTCCAGTTCCTCCTGGAGAAGCCGGTCGACACGGCGGCCCAGGAAGTCCGCGAGAAAGTCGCGACGGCCCTTCCGCTCCTTCCCGAGGGGACGGACCCGCCGCTCATCGAGAAGCTGGACCCCGACGCGGCGCCGGCCATCGCCCTCGCCGTCTCCGGCAGGCGGTCTCCCCGCGAGGTCACCGAGATCGCGAAGAAGCGCGTCAAAGAGCCGCTCGAGACCGTGCCGGGCGTCGGCTCGATCACGATGGTCGGCGGACGGGAGCGGGAGGTCCAGGTCGTCATCGATCCGCGGAAGCTCGAGGCCTACGGTCTCACGATCGCCGACGCGCGGGAGGCTCTCCGGAAGCAGAACCTGGAGGTCCCGGGCGGCCGGGTCACGTACCGGGAGCGGGAGCAGGTCCTCAGGACGATGGGCCGGCTGGAGAGGCCGGAGGAATTTGCGCAGATCGTCGTGGCGGTCAAGGCCGGGGCGCCCGTGCGGATCGCCGACCTGGGCCGCGTGGAAGACGGCGTCGAGGAGGCGCGGACGCTCTCGAGGCTGAACGGCGAGAGCGCCGTCTCCCTCCTCATCCGGCGCCAGTCCGGGACGAACGCCGTCGAGGTGGTCGAGCGGCTCAAGAAGCACCTGGACCGGGTCAAGAAGACCCTGCCGCCGGACATCAAGATCGCGGAGGTCCGGGATCAGTCCCGCTTCGTCAAACGCTCCTTCGGCGAGATCCAGTCCCACCTGATCATGGGCGCCGTCCTCGCCAGCGCCATCGTCCTCCTCTTTCTCCGGAACTGGCGGAGCGTCCTCATCGCCGCGGTCGCCATCCCCATCTCGATCATCGCCACGTTCACGGTCATCAAGGCCCTGGGGTTCACGCTCAACAACATGACGATGCTGGCTCTCTCCGTCTGCACCGGGATCGTGATCGACGACGCGATCGTCGTCCTGGAGAACATCTACCGCTACGTGGAGGAGAAGGGCGTCAAGCCGTTCGAGGCGGCGAAGGCGGCCACGGCCGAGATCGGCCTCGCGGTCATGGCCACGACCTTTTCGCTCGTCGTCATCTTCCTGCCGGTCGCCTTCATGGCCGGGATCCCCGGCCGGTTCTGGTACTACTTCGGCATTACGGCCACCTTCGCCATCATGATCTCGCTCCTCGTCTCCTTCACGCTCACGCCGATGCTGGCCTCGAAGCTCGTCCGCGCGGGTCACAGCGCGTCGAAGGAGGGACGGTTCTACCGGGCGATCGACGGCGTCTACGGCCGGATGCTCGGCTGGTCTCTCGCTCACCGAGGAGTCATGGTCGCCGCGGCCCTCCTGGCGGTGGGCTCGCTCATCGTCCTCTATCCGGCCATCGGGAAGGAGCTGGTCCCCGCGGACGACCAGAGCGAGTTCCAGGTGGACGTCAAGGCGCCCGAAGGTTACTCGCTCGAACGGACCGACGCCGCGATCCGGGAGATAGAGGGAAAGCTCGCGAAGATCCCAGGCGTGCAGGACGTCTTCACGACAATCGGTCTGGGAGAAGGAGGGATCGGCGGGCAGGTGAACTCCGCGAGCACGTACGTGGGCCTGGTCCCGATCAAGGAGCGGAAGGCGTCCCAGTTCGCCCTGATGAAGGAGGCGCGGAAGGTCCTGGCCGCCTGGCCGGAGCTGAGGGCGAGCGTCTCGCAGGTGTCGCGGATCTCCGGCGGCGGCCGGAGCATGCGGGACCTCACGCTCGTTCTCCAGGGACCGGACCTGGGCGAGTTGGACCGGATTTCGAACGCCCTCGTCGATGAGGGGCGGAAGATTCCAGGGTTCGTGGACGTGGACACGACGCTCGAGATGCAGAAGCCGGAGGTCCGGGTCTGGATCGACCGTCAGAAGGCGGCGGACTTGGGCGTGTCGGTCGAGGCGATCGCCCGTTCTCTCCGGACGATGGTGGGCGGGGAGGAGGTCACGAAGTACAAGGAGGAGGACGAGCAGTATCCGGTTCGGCTGAGGCTCCTTGAGGAGCACCGGAAGGACAAGGAAGCGATCGCGCGTCTGTCCGTGCCCTCGGCCCGCGGAACGCCCGTGCCGCTCGAGAACCTCGTACGGCTCACGGAGGAGCGCTCGCCGGCGCAGATCGACCGGTACAACCGCGCCCGGCAGGTGATGGTCGTGGCGAACTTCCAGGGGATCCATCTCAAGGAAGGGCAGGACCGGTTGGCCGAGAAGGTCCGGGGGATGAGCCTCCCGTCCGGCTACAACCACGTGTTCATCGGCCGGAGCAAGATCTACGAGCAGGCGATCTGGGGGTTCTTCTGGGCGACGTTGACCTCGATGATCTTCATCTACATGGTCCTCGCGGCCCAGTTCAACTCCTACCTCCACCCGGTCACGATCATGGCCTGCCTCCCGATCAGCCTGCCGTTCGGTCTCCTCTCGCTCATCGCGGCCGGGATGACGCTCAACGTCTACAGCATGATCGGCATGCTCCTCCTCTTCGGGATCATCAAGAAGAACTCCATCCTCCAGGTGGACTACACGAACACGCTCCGGGCGCGGGGCGTTCCGCGGGACGCCGCCATCGTCGAGGCGAACCACACGCGGCTGAGGCCGATCCTGATGACGACGTTCGCCGTCGTGGCGGGGATGCTCCCGATCGCCCTGGGGCGGGGGGACGGCGCGGCTTCCCGGGCGTCCACCGCGATGGTGATCGTGGGCGGCCAGATGCTGGCCCTCATCCTCACCCTCCTCATCACGCCCGTCGTCTATTCCTTGCTCGATGACCTTCGCGGCGCGCGTGCAAGCTGGCTTCAACGCAACAGGTAGTCGTGGTATCATTGGTTAACCGGAGGGGGGACTCGACTGTCCGTGGAGTTTGTGCTCGATCTTCTGGCGGCCGGATGGAACCAGGGATCGCTTCAGGAAAACTATCCGAACCTGACCGGGGAGCGAATACGGGCCGTGCCGGCATACGCGGCCGAGACTTTCCGGGAAGAGCGATTCTAAATTCTGCCGTCCACCGGGGCGGCGGCGTGAATGAGCGCTGAACAAGGAGGTGGATATATGGCAACTGCGACACTTGATGAAAAGAAACTAAAGAAACTGGTTAAATCGGCTCTGGCTGAAGCTCTCGAAGAACAGCGTACGCTTGTGCAGGACATCGTGGAAGATGCGATAGAGGACATTGCCCTCTCTCGCGCCATCGAGCAGGGGCTTGACACCAAACCAGTCACGCGTGATGCCGTCTATAGGATATTAGAGGGCAAAAAGTGAAAATCGAATTTAGAGACAGTTTTGCCAAGGACCTCAAGGTTGTCAAAGACAAATTCCTGTTGAAAAAAGTAAAGGCAATCATCGAAGCAATTGAACAGGCGGACTCGATTACACAACTGCCGAACGTGAAAAAGCTCAGAGGGCATCAAAACTATTTTCGTCTGCGGATCGGCGATTATCGGATAGGCATTGCGCTTAAGGGTGAATCGGTCATTTTGGTTCGCTTGCTTAACCGGAAAGATGTTTATAAGTATTTTCCTTGAACTGGTATGTATCGTCGATGGTAAGGTAAGGAAAAGCAACAAGGGCCGTTCGGCGAAACGCTCGCGAGCCAAGGGGCGAGGGGTTTTTCGACCACCAAGGATCCGCGGGCCTTTCTCTGCGAGCGGCCCTTGATCGTTGAAGATTCCATGGAGCAAGAGGACAAGGCGGTGAGTGTCAAAGCCCCTCTCCGGGCGTTCCGTCTGGTTTCCGCCGGGCTCTTCCTGTTCGCCTGTCTTGGCTCTTCTCCGGCCGGGGGCGAAGAGGCGGACCCGTACACCCTGGCCGTCGTGCCGAGGGTGACGCCGATCGCCGTTCACCGCGACTGGGCGCCGCTGGCGGAGCGTCTCTCCAGGGAGACGCGGCTGTCGATCCGCCTCAAGGTCTACCGGTCCTACGCCCAGTTTGAGGAAGATCTCCTCAAGGGCGTTCCCGACCTCGTCTTCATGAGCCCGTATCACGCCGTCAGGGCCCGCCGCGCGCAGGGCTACATCCCATTGGTTCGCGACAGCGCGAAGCTCCTCACCGGCATCCTGGTCGTCCGCCGCGAGAGCCCAGTCCGGACCATCCGCGATCTGGACGGCGGAGAGATGGCGTTCCCGTCGCCGAACGCTTTCGGCGCTTCGCTCTACATGCGGGCCCTCCTTACGGAAAAGGAAAAGATCCGGTTCACGCCGCGCTACGTCGGGACGCACACTAACGTCTACCGGCACGTGATCCTTGGCAAGGCCAAGGCCGGCGGCGGGGTCATGGGGACGCTCGGCAAGGAAACCCCCGAAGTGAGAAATCAGCTCAGGATCGTATACGAGACGCCGTCAGTGCCCCCCCATCCGCTCTGCGCGCACCCTCGCGTGCCGAAGGAGGTTCGCCAGTCCGTCACGGAAGCCTTGCTCCGGCTCGGCGCGGACGAGGCCGCGCAGGGCCTCCTCAACGCGGTCTCTCTCTCCCGGCCGGTCCCGGCCGACTACGCAAGGGACTACCAGCGCCTCGAACAGCTCAACCTGGAAAAATACGTGAGCCATGGAGCCTTTTAGCCTGCATTATTCAGTGCGCCCGACCGACAAGGGCGGGCGGGCACGGTGTGCCGCCCTACGGTTGCGCGAGCGGATGGATTTCGTAGGGCGGGTCACTGGACCCGCCTAAAGACTTATGAACCTGAAAAAAGCAGTTGAACCGCGGAGAACGCAGAGAACGCAAAGGATTGGGGGGGGGCGCAAGGACATCACCTGACCGGTGAGCATCAAGACCGCCCGAAAAGCTGTTCCTCCGCGCACTCCGCGGTCTCTGCGGTGAATGAACCGAGGTTTTCAGGATGAATCACTACGATAGGAAGCCCGGATCCGCCGCGGGCGGGGCGGATGAGTCCCCGATGCTCCCCCGATGGACGCGCCGCCTCGGCATGCGGCTGGCGCTTCTCGTCGCGCTCGTGCTGGCCGCCGTCATCGGGGTCCTGGCCCTGCTCGCCGCCGAGGAGTTCTCGTCCGACGCCGCCGGGGAGAGGGAGCTTCAGGCCAAAGCGCTGGCCCAGAACATCGCGGCCGTGACCGCGGACGATCTCCTGGCCGAGAACTACGCTTCGGTGGAGGGGGTGCTCGTCCGGTCCGTCTCGTTTCCCGGCGTGACCGGGGTTTGGGTGAGCGACCGCCGGGGGAAGGTGGCGGCCCACGTCGTTCGCCGGGGGGACGAACCGCCCGAGGTCCGCCTCGAGCCGGCGGACTTGGCCCTTCCGGCCGAGCCGCGGCCAATGACGGTTATCGATGGCGGCCGGCTGTACGCCTGGCATCCGATTACCGCCGGGACGCTCCTGGGCTGGGCGCGTGTTGAATACTCCCTGGAGAAGATCGCGTCGATCCGGAGGCACATCTGGGCGGAGAGCCTCGCGGCGGGATTGCTGGCGATCCTGGCGAGCACGGCTCTCCTCCTTGTCTTCACGAGGCGCCCGATGCGGGCCATCCGGAGGGCGGCCGACTTCGCCGAGACGCTGGACGCCCGGCGCGGGGAGCAGATTCCCTTAGAGCGCGGCTCGGCTGAGATCGAGATGCTGACGCGGGCGCTCAACCTCGCCTCCGCGCGGCTCTCCGCTCAGGAGGCGGCGGAGGCGGCGCGGGCACGGCTCGCGGCGATTCTCGAGGCGACGACGGATTTTGTGGCGACCGCCGACGCGGAAGGGCGTGTGCTCTACTACAACGCGGCGGCCCGGGGAATGCTGGGGATCGGCGGGGATGAGGACATCAGGGCGTTGCGGATTCCCGACACCCACCCGGCGTGGGCCAACGACCTTGTTCTGGGGGAGGGAATCCCGACGGCAATCCGCGAGGGGGTGTGGGGCGGCGAGACGGCCCTCCTCTCCCGCGACGGGCGGGAGATTCCCGTCTCGCAGGTCATCATCGCCCACAAGGCGCCCGACGGGTCCGTCGCGTTCCTCTCCACGATCGCCCGCGACGTCACCGAGCGCAAGAACCTGGAGACCCAGTTCCGCCAAGCCCAGAAGATGGAGGCGGTCGGACGCCTCGCGGGGGGCGTGGCGCACGACTTCAACAACATGCTGACGGTCATCAACGGCTACGCGGAAATGCTTCTTGGGAGGATGAAGCCTGCGGACCCGTCAAGGTCCGAGATCGCGGCGATCCGGGAGGCGGGGGAGCGGGCCGCTTCCCTCACCCAACAGCTGCTGGCCTTCAGCCGGCGGCAGGTCGTCGCCCCTCAGGTGTTGAGCCTGAACGAGATCGTCTCCCGGACGGACAAGATGCTGAGGCGGCTGATCGGCGAGGACGTCGACCTCGTGACGATCCTCGCCCCGGCCCTGGGGCCGGTCCGCGTCGATCCGGGACAGATGGAGCAGGTGATCATGAACCTGGCCGTCAACGCGCGCGATGCCATGCCGGACGGGGGAAAGCTCACGATCGAGACGGCGGACGTCGAGATCGCCGAGTCGTACGCCCGCGAGCACGCCGTCGCCGTTCCGCCGGGGCCTTACGTTCTGCTCGCCGTATCCGACACGGGGTGCGGGATGGACGCGGAGACGCTCCCGCGCGTCTTCGAGCCGTTCTTCACGACCAAAGGGCAGGGGAAGGGAACGGGGCTCGGGCTCTCCACCGTCTACGGGATCGTCAAGCAGAACGCGGGGTACGTCTGGGTCTACAGCGAGCCGGGGCGCGGGACGACGTTCAAGATCTATTTCCCGCTGGCGGCTGAGACGGTCGAACCTCTCTCGGGAGATGACGCGCTGAGGGGCGAGACGGGCGGGAATGAGACGATCCTTCTCGTCGAGGACGATTCCGCCGTCCGCGCCTTCTCCATCCGGGTCCTGCGCGATCGAGGATACGCGGTCTTGGAAGCGAAAGACGGAGATGAGGCGCTCGCCATCTGCGATGAATATGAAGGCCCGATCCATCTCATGATCACGGACGTCATCATGCCCGGGATGAGCGGCCGGGAGCTGGCGGAACATCTGGCGCGCGTGTGCCCGAACGTGAAGGTGCTCTACGTGTCCGGATACACGGACAACGCCATCGTTCACCA
>Ga0154722_1078_pt1 | contig 12517 bp, 11 predicted proteins | sample Rifle2008BG16ft_FD_105730 | JGI IMG/M metagenome (GOLD analysis project Ga0154722, IMG submission 105730) | Nitrospirae bacterium RBG_16_64_22 | reverse complement strand
CTTGAGGTCGCGGATCGTCGCGCGGAGGCCTTCTTCGCCTTCCGGCGTCTTGGGGGGGAAGAACTCGAAGGAGAAAATTCTTTCGGTACGATTGAAGAGATCGCGGATCTTCATGGCCGACGAAGAATAGCGATTCGGTCCGGAATTGTCGAGGGGGAAACCGCGCTTTCCTTGACTTGAACCGACCGTCACGTGTACGATTTTCCCCCTGACGAGCACGGAAGGACTTCCGAAATGACAATCGAGCAGATCTTCGAGGAATCGGCCAAGGTCAAGCAGGCGTTCGCCGCGTCGCACGCGGATCGGATCGCCCAGGCTGTCGAGACGATCGTCGCGGCTTTCCGGAAGGGGAACAAGGTCCTCCTGTTCGGGAACGGCGGGAGCGCGACGGACGCTTCGCACATCGCGGGGGAGTTCGTCAACCGGTTCATGATCGAGCGGCCGGGTCTGCCGGCCGTGGCGCTGGTCACCGACATGGCCGTGCTGACATCGATCAGCAACGATTACGCCTACGAGGAGATCTTCTCGCGGCAGATCAAGACCCTGGGCGCGCCGGGGGACGTGGCGATCGGCATCTCCACCTCGGGCAATTCCGCGAACGTGATCAAGGGGATGAAGGCGGCCAAGTCCGGCCGCCTCACGACGATCGCGTTCACCGGCGGCAAGGGAGGAAAGCTCGCCGGCCTCGCGGATATCGCGTTCGTGGTTCCCTCCACTTCCGTTCCCCGGATACAGGAAACGCACATCACGCTCGGCCACGCGATCTGTCAGCTAGTGGACCAGCGGCTCTTCGGCGTGGTCAAGAAATAGCCGTGTGGGAATCGTTTCCGCCCCTTCCGCTGGAAGGGATCAAGACCGTTCCTCTGGCCTCCCGTCCGTCCAAGGTCAGGGCCGAGCAGGTCGGCCGTCCCCATGCGCCGGGCCGTTCCTTTCGCGAGTTCCTCCGTTCCCTTCCTGATATCCTCGCCGCCGGGAGCTTCCGCGAAGCGGTCAGCGCAGTGGCCGGAGCCGCGCGGGAGGGGAAGGTGGTGGCCCTGGGCATGGGCGGCCATCCGATCAAAGTCGGGCTCTCGCCGATCCTGATCGACCTGATGAAGCGGGGCGTGATCCGCGCCCTTGCGATGAACGGGTCCGGAATCGTTCACGACTTCGAGATGGCGTTTGCCGGCCGGACGAGCGAGGATGTGGACGCGTCGATCGATGCGGGTGAGTTCGGGATGGCCGAGGAGACGGGGCGGATCCTCAACGAGGCGATCGCGGAAGGCGCGCGGGCGGGCCTGGGAATCGGCGAAGCGGTGGGTCAGCGGATCGTTCAGGACGGCCTCCCGCACGCGGAGATGAGTCTTCTGGCGGCCGGCGTGCGGCTGGGCGTTCCTGTGACCGTCCACGTGGCGCTCGGGACGGACATTCTCCACGTCCATCCGCAGGCGAACGGGGCCGCCATCGGCGAAGGATCCTTCATCGACTTCCGGACGTTCGCGTCCGTCGTGTCGCGCCTGGAAGGAGGCGTCTACATCAATCTCGGGTCGGCCGTTATTCTACCTGAGGTCTTTCTCAAGGCGTTGACGCTGGCCAGAAGCCAGGGGCATCGTGTCGACAAGTTCGTGACGGTCAACATGGACTTCATCCAGCACTACCGGCCGCTCAACAACGTCGTCCGCCGGCCGACGCAGAAAGCGGGGCGGGGGATCGCCCTCACCGGCCACCACGAGATCCTCTTTCCTTTGTTCGCGGCGGCGGTGATTGAAGAGCTTGGTGAATCGGTGAATCGGTGAGTCGGTGAATGGGAAAGGTCGTTACTAGAGAGGTCCTCCAGCGGGAATGCGAACGCCTCAGGCGTGAGGGGAAGAGGATCGTCTTCACGAACGGCTGTTTCGACATCATCCACGCCGGGCACGCGAGGTATCTGGCCCGCGCCCGGTCGATGGGGGACGTCCTGGTCATCGGCCTCAATGCCGACGAGTCCGTTCGGGGCATCAAGGGGGCCCTCCGGCCGATCAACCCCGAGAACGAGCGCGCCGAGGTCCTTGCGGCCCTGGCTTCGATCGACTACGTCGCCTTGTTCGACGAGCCGGATCCGGCGGGGATTATCGGCGAAGTCCAGCCGGACGTCCTGGTGAAAGGGGGAGACTGGCCGGTGGAGGCGATCGTGGGCGCCGATCAGGTCCAGGCGCGCGGGGGGAAGGTCGTCTCGATCCCCTTTGAGGTCGAGTCCTCGACCACCAGGATCGTGGACCGCATCCTGGCCCGCCATGCGCCTCCCGGAGAACCGCGCCGACTTTCTTCGCAGTGACATCTGATTTCCTTCAAACCGCCGCCGCGCGCGCCAGGCAGATCCTTGCCGAAAGAGGCGAATGCGGAGCGGCGGGTCTGCACGGCTCGGCCCGCGCTCTCTTCCTGGGCGCCTTCCTCGATTCCACGCGATCTTCCGCGCTGATTGTCTGCCGGGACCACGGCTCGGTCGAGGTCCTCGCCAACGACCTCCGTTTCTTCTCGCCGAGGGCCGGCGATGTCCTCGTTTTTCCGCCTCTCGGCGAAGGCGGAGAAGCCGTCCCGGGCAGGTCCTCGCCTGCGGACGCGGGGCACGAGCGGATCCGGTGCCTGCACCGGCTTGTGCATGGCGGAGGATCGGTCGTCGTCACGTCGTTCGCGGCCGCGGCGGAGCCGGTCGTCTCGCCCGATCTCCTGGAGAGGTCGATCGTCCGCGTCGAGGTCGGGGGCGTCCTCGACGTCGACCGGTTCACCGGACGCCTGGTCGATGCGGGGTATTCGGCCGTCTCTCTCGTCGTCGAAGCGGGGGAATTCTGCCGCCGCGGCGGGATCCTGGACGTCTTTTCCCCCTTGTACGCGAATCCGCTGAGGATCGAACTGGAGGGGGACGAGGTCGTTTCGCTGAGGGAGTTCGAGGTCGATACGCAACGTTCGATCCGGCTCCGCGACGACGCTCTCGTTCTCCCGGTCCGCGAGTCGGCGGAGGGCCGCGAAGGAGCGACCCTGATCGACTTCCTCCCCCGGGAGGCGGCTGTGGTCCTGGACGATCCCGCCTCTTTTCCTTCGGGCGAGTCGGGCGAGGTCTTGAGCTTTGTCCGCGCCCGGCTTGCGGGAGGGGTCCTGTCGCTGGCGGCTACCGGCCGGGAGGAGATCGTCTTCAACGTCCGGACGGCGGAAGCCCTGGGCGTTCGGGTGGGGCAAAAGACCGCGGGGCCCCGGCGGGCCGAGGGCGGGCTCAAGGGGGCGTTCGGAGAGACGTTCGAGCGACTGGTCGAGCGGATCCGGGAGTGGAGGACGTCCCGGTCGGTCTTCTGGCTGTCGCCCAACCAGCCTCACGCCGAGCGGTTGAAAGACATCCTGTCGGAGTACGAGATTCCTGCGGTCCTTTCGCACCGGCGGGACGGCGCGGTTCCCATGCTGTTCTCCTCCTCGGCCGAGGGGCGGCATCCGGTTCACCTGATCGTGGGGTCGGTCTCGTCGGGGTTCGCATGGGACGAAGCGGGCATCGTCCTGTTGACGGAGGAGGACGTCTTCGGTCCGCGGGTCCATCCGCCTTCGCCGAGACGGAAGGGGGCCGGCGCCTTTCTCGAGTCGTTCCGCGAGCTGTCGGTCGGAGACTTCGTCGTCCACGTGGACCACGGGATCGGCCGCTACGAGGGGCTGAAGCGCCTCACGGTCGGCGGCGTCACGTCGGACTTCCTCGTCCTTCGGTACGCCGGAGAGAACGCGATCTACGTTCCCGTCGAGAAGCTCGACCGGGTCCAGAAGTACGCGGGTCCCGAGGGGCAGGCCCCGCGCCTCGACCGTCTCGGCGGGGCCGCCTGGAACAACGCCAAACAGCGGGTTCGGGAGCGGGCGCGCGAGATTGCCGCGGACCTCCTCAAGATCTACGCCCGGCGGGAAGTGGCCGTGGCCGAGTTCTGCGCGCCGGACGACGCCCTGCTCAGGGAGTTCGAGACGACTTTCGAGTACGAGGAGACGCCGGACCAGCTCGCCGCCATCGAGGACGTGAAGAAGGACCTCGAACGGTCCCGCCCGATGGACCGCCTGGTGTGCGGCGACGTGGGGTACGGAAAGACGGAGGTCGCCCTCCGCGCCGTCTTCAAGGTCGTGGAGAACGGGATGCAGGCCGCGCTCCTCGTCCCCACGACGATCCTCGCCCGCCAGCATTTCGAGACGTTCGTCCGCCGGTTCGCTCCGTTCCCCGTCCGGGTCGAGATGCTCTCGCGCTTTCGCTCCCCGGCCGAACAGCGGGGCGTCCTCAAGGGCCTGGCCGACGGAAGCGTGGACGTGGTCATCGGCACGCACCGGCTCCTCTCGAAAGACGTCCGCTTCGCCCGGCTCGGGCTCGTCGTCGTGGACGAGGAACAGCGCTTCGGCGTCGTGAACAAGGAGCGCCTCAAACAGATGAGGTCGCGCGTTCATATCCTCACGCTCACGGCCACGCCGATCCCGCGGACGCTCCAGATGTCCTTCCTCGGGATCCGGGATCTCTCCATCATCGAGACCCCCCCCGAGAACCGCCTGCCGATCCAGACGTTCGTCGTGAAATTCGACCGCGCCGTCATGGCCGAGGCCGTCCGGCGCGAGCTGCGAAGAGGGGGGCAGGTCTTCGTCGTCCACAACCGGGTGGAGACGATCGTCCCGTTCGGCAAGGCGATCCAGGACGCGGTGCCGGAGGCGCGCGTGCGGATCGCGCACGGGCAGATGCGAGCGAGCGAGCTCGAGTCCGTAATGATGCGCTTCTACGACAGGGAATTCGACGTCCTCGTGGCGACGACCATCATCGAAAGCGGCCTGGACATTCCGACGGTCAACACGATCGTTGTCTACCAGGCCCACCGCTTCGGCCTGGCCCAGCTTTACCAGCTGAGGGGCCGGGTGGGCCGCGCGGGCGTGCAGGCGCAGGCGTACCTCATGGTCCCGGAGGAAGAGACGCTCTCTGACACGGCCCTCAAGCGGCTCAAGGTGCTTCAAGAATACTCGGACCTCGGGTCCGGGTTCGCGATCGCGGGGAGGGACCTCGAGATCCGGGGGGCGGGGAACCTCCTCGGGGGCGAGCAATCGGGCCACATCGCCGAAGTGGGGTACGATCTGTACGTGGAACTCCTGGAGCAGGCCGTCCGGGATCTGAGGGGGGAAGAGGTCGAGGAGGAAGTGGAGCCGACGATGGCGCTTCCCGTGACCGCTCTCTTCCCCGACGCGTACGTCCCGGACCTCACCCAGCGGCTCGTCCTGTACAAGAGGCTGTCGGGCGTTCGGAACGAGGACGAGCTCTTCCGCCTGCGTGACGAGGTCCAAGACCGATTCGGCGAGATTCCGGAGGATGGCGTCAACCTTTTCCGTGTGATGGAGATCAAGGTCCTGGGCCGGGCCCTGGCGGCGCAGACGATCGCCTGGCTGCCGGCGCCGGTCCATTTCGGCGTCCCGACGGGACCCGGCCGGTGCGAGGCGGTCTTCGCGCCGTCGACGTCCCTGTCGGTCGAACGGCTCATCCGGTATGTTCAGGCCCATCCCGGCCGCGCGGAACTGAGGCCGCCCGGGACGCTTTCGATCGTTCCCGCCGATCACACGTGGCACGCCGCCTTCGAGGCGCTGAAAAACTGCTTGCAGGCGCTCCGTTGACGTGTAAAATGAGCCGCACTTCCGGTGAATGAACCGATAAAATGAACCGACAAAAAGAAGCCTTGAGCCGGTTATTAAGCCGTCTTGTCAAGGACGAAAAAGGGGGCTGTCGAATGATTATGAAACGTTCTTGGAACTTCGGGGCGGGCGCGATCGCGCTCGCCATAGTTTTGGCCGGCTGTCAGGGGAAACCCGGTCAGGGAGGCGCGGCCTCGGGCGGAGAAGTCGTCGCGGAGGTGAACCGGACGAAGATCACGCTCGACGAGTTCAACAAGGAGGTCGAGAAAGTTCCGCCGATGATCCGCCCGATGTTCAACACGGAGAAGGGGCGCAAGGACTTCCTGGACGACTTGATCCTCCGGGAGGTCGTCCTGCAGGAGGCCCGGAAGCAGGGACTCGAACAGGACGCCGATTACCAGCGGAAGGTGGCGGATTTCAAGAGAGGCGCCCTTCTGGAAATGGTCCTCCGGCGCGAAGTCGAGGAAAAGACGAAGGTCGGCGACGAAGATGTCAAGAAGCACTTCGAGGCGCACCGGGCGGAGTTCAAGACCGGCGAGGAAGTCCGCGCGTCGCACATTCTGGTCAAGACCGAAGAGGAGGCGCGAAAGGCGCAGGAGAAACTCACCCAGGGGGCGGATTTCGCCTCCATGGCCAAGGATGTCTCCCTCGACCCGGGCAGCAAGGGGAAGGGCGGAGACTTGGGCTTCTTCTCGCGCGGGCAGATGGTGCCGGAGTTCGAGCAGGTAGCCTTCTCTCTGCCCGCGGGGAAGGTGTCGCCTCCGGTCAAGACGCAGTTCGGATATCACCTCATCAAGGTGACGAAGAAGAAAGAAGGAAAGCCGCAGGAGTACGAAGAGGTCGCGGCCCATCTCCGGCAGAGACTGCTCCGCGAGAAGCAGAAGGCGGCGTTCGATTCCTGGGTTGGGGGGCTCAAGACGGCGGCGAAGATCACGGTCAACGAGGGGGCCCTCAACAAGGGGATCGAGAAAGGGCCGAGCGAGGCGTCCGAGGGAGCCGGTCCGGCGGGGAAGGGGAATCCCCACAAGGCGGCCGAAGGCAAGAAGGAGTCAACGGACAAACCGGCCGGGAAGTGAAGGCTCCGGGGGAATAGTCCGCCGATCCGCTCATTCACCCATTCTGCGCGGGGCGTTATGTCCTCCGGCAAGAAGATCCTGGTTGTTGAGGATTCCGCCGCCCAGGCCTCCAGCTATCTCAGCATTCTGGGCGAGAAGTACGACATCACCCTGCTCCGGAGCGGGACCGACGCCATCAAGCGGATCGGAGACATCTCGCCCGACCTCGTCATCCTCGATCTCGTCCTTCCAGACTTCGACGGTCTTCGCGTCCTCCAGTATCTCCGCGAACGCGTCGAGACGCGCTTCGTCCCGGTCCTGATCGTCTCCTCCCGCGGGGACGTCCTGGAACGGATCCGAGGGCTCGAGACGGGCGCGCACGACTACCTGGCAAAGCCGTTCGATACGAACGAGCTGAGGGCGCGGGTCGAGGTCCAGCTCAGAATCGCGGACCTCGAGCGCGAACGGCGGGAGGCCGAGTCGCTGAGGAAGATCATCAGTCTTGCCGCGACGTGCGCTCATGAGATCAACAATCCTCTCACCGTCATCGGCGGCCAGTCACAGCTTCTCCTTCGGCGTTCGGACCTTGCGCCCGAGGTCCGGCGCGGCCTCGAGCTTGTCCGCGACGGCGTGGACCGGATCCAGCTCGTCATTCAGAAGATGGGGTCGCTGGCGAAAGCCGAGGAAACGCACGTTCCGGGCCTCGGGACGTACCTGGACCTGGACCGGTCTTCGAAAGAAAGCTCCGATGAGGAAAAGGACTGACTTCCGACTACACAAGAGGCGAAGGGAACCAGGCTGAAGATCGAAGAGAAGTAGGATCAGCGCATTGAAGTCGAGTTCGGCCCCGGAGAACGTGTCATGGCAGCCGTGGGTGCAACGGTTGTTGTGAGGAGGGAGAGGAGATCTCCAGATGGGATCTGGGCATTGTGTGGCCGGCACGTTGCAGTCAGCATCTATAGCCGCCCGCAGGAGTAACGAAAACACAATCCTACGTTTCCCTTCTTAACAGGGGATGGAAAAACAGTCAAACTTGTATTATTGATACGGCCATTACTCGGGCCATGCCTGCAACCGAACATCACGAAGGGCCAAGTGCCTTGCGCTAGGCGGCTTTCCTTACGGCAAATCCGGCACGGATCTCCTCATAGGGAACACTCACGCGTTGCCCCGTTCTTTCGACAAGGCCGATGTCAACGAGCGCCGTTACATCACCGTGAACATTCTTCACGTCGCGGCCCAAGCGTCGAGCAAGCGCACGGATGGACACCGGCCCAATGTCCTGCAGTTCTTGGATCAGTTCCCAGCGCTTGACGGTCAAGGTCCTAAGAAGAGCCTCCAAGCTGTCAAAGCTGATGAACTCTCCCTGCGGCTCGCGGGTATTCCAGGCTCGCTTAGCCCGCGCCAGCGACTTCCTTAGGCTCGACACCTCGATGGTTACCGTTCGCATCGTTTACCCTCCCAAGGACTCAACGTCACGGAGAAAATCTCTGATAAGCTCTCCATAGACTCGAATCGGTAAGGCTCCTCGATATCGACAAAATGCCTGTGATCGCCTTTGCCGCTTTCATTGTCGTAGCGAATCAGGCATTTGCCTCCTCTACCGTAGAAGAAGCTGTATTTCAGGCCGTGAGGCCGATCCGGCGTGGGTCCGGGCAGCCTCCACACGACCATTTCCACGAGCGAACCATCCGCCAGGATCTTCTTGTCGCGGACAAGCAGGATCGCCCTCATGGTGTTGGTATGTATACCAACATGCGAGCGCGGGGTCAAGCCTCTGATACGTGGAATGTTTCCAGACAAGGAGCATGAGCGGGGCTATAGATGGACTTGGCCGAAAAGAACCCCAGATCCAACCGCGAAGACGATCCAGGCCGCGACGTAAACGGCGGTGGCCGGACGGCCGATCACCTTCTGAGCCATGAGGATCGTGGGGATGCACGTTCCGACCGAAGCGAGCAGGAACGTGAACGCGGGGCCGGCGCCCAATCCCTTCTGCATGAGCGCGAACGTGATCGGGACCTCTTCTCCCTCGCAGACGTACAGGGGAATCCCCACGATTGCCGCCAGGGCGTACGCCGCCGGGCCGGAGCCGCCTCCCAAGAAGTTCGGGATCGCGTTCTCCGGAAGAAGCGCCGTGCTCACGGCCGCGATTCCCATCCCCAGGAGAAAGTAAGGCGTTAAATCCCGGAGGATCCCGCCGAGGTTACGGAAGAGGTTCGGCTTGCCCTCCTCGGCCTCGCATCCGGGACCGCACTCAGGCCCGCATGTCGCCGCGACGGGGCTTCCGGGCATCGCCGGGGTCGAGAAGCCTCTTATCCCGGCTCCTTCCAGCGCGTTGACCAGGAGCCCCAGGGACATGCTCCCCACGAACGGCAAGAAGAGTCGCGCGGCGGTGATCTCCCAACCCAGCATGGCGTACGTGAGGAGGAGCGTCACGGGCGAGAGGAGCGGGGAGATCATGATGAAGGCGGTGATCGTCCCGAGGCGGGCCTTGCCCACGAGACCCTGAGCCATCGGCATCGTCGCGCAGGCGCATCCCGGAAGGGCCGCGCCGGCGAGGCTGGCCCAGAAGATTGAGAGGGCGTTGCCGCTCATGTGGCGGACGAGCCACCCGGTCTTCGCGTAGGTCTTGAGGAGCGCCCCCGTCACCGCTCCCATGGCGAAGTATGGGAGGACGGTCAGGGTGAGAGAGAAGAACTCCTTCAGAATTTGGGCGACGGCTGCCATGGCAATGGTATCTTAGCCGATGAGAATGCGGCTTCGCCACCGGCGCGGCTGCCCGGGAGGTTTTTCTACGTTTTGTCCGTCAGGGCCTCGATGCCGGGGAGGGGTTTCCCTTCCAGGAGCTGGAGGGAGGCGCCGCCGCCGGTGGAGATGAAGGATAGGTTCTCGGCTTCTCCCGCGCGGTTGACGGCGTCGGCCGTGTCGCCCCCGCCGACGATCGTCAGAGCGTAGGCGTCGGCCACAGCGTGGGCGACGGCCATCGTCCCGCGCGAGAAAGCGTCCATCTCGAAGACGCCCATCGGCCCGTTCCAAATGATCGTCTTGGCGTTGGCGAGCGCTTCGGAGAAAAGCTTGACGGTGGCGGGGCCGATGTCGAGGGCCTTCCACCCGTCCGGGATCTCCTGCGTGGTGACGATCTTCGATTCAGCGCCCGGGTTCATGTCCTGCGCGATCACGCAGTCGACCGGGAGGTAGAACTTGACGCCGCGCTGGACGGCCTTTTCGCGGATCTGATTGGCGAAGTCGAGCATTCCGTCCTCGACCATGGACGAGCCGACGTTGAACCCCATCGCCTTGATGAACGTGAAGGCCATGCCGCCGCCGACCAGGACCTTATCGACCTTGCCGCCCAGGTTTTCGATGACGCCGATCTTTCCGGAGACCTTCGCTCCGCCGAGAACGGCGACGAAGGGGCGGACGGGCGCGCTGATGTGTTCTTCGAGGTATTCGATCTCTTTCTGCATCAGGAACCCGGCGGCGGCGACGGGCGCGTATTTGGCGATTCCGACCGTGGACGCGTGGGCCCGGTGGGCCGCGCCGAAGGCGTCGTTCACGTAGACGTCGGCGAGACCCGCCAGCCTCTTCGAGAACTCGACGTCGTTCTTCTCCTCGCCGGAACAGTACCTGAGGTTCTCGATGAGTATGACGTCGCCGTCCTTCATCCGGGCGACGGCCGCCTCGACGGTCGGGCCGACGCATTCGGGAACGAAGAGGACCTCCTTGTCGAGCAGGCGCTGGAGGCGCTTGGCGACGGGCGCGAGCGAGAAGCGGGGATCGGGCGTCCCCTCGGGACGGCCGAGGTGCGATCCGATGACGACCCGCGCTCCGGCGTCGATGGCGTAGTTGATCGTCGGAAGGGTGGAGCGGATCCGGCGGTCGTCCGTGATGTTCATGTTTTCGTCGAGGGGGACGTTGAAATCGGCCCGGATGAAGACCCTCTTCCCCTTGAGCGGAACGTCCGCGATCGTGAGCTTCTTGTTCATGGCTTGGTTCCTTCCGCGGGGCGGACGGCTAGAGCCCCTTCCGTCCGATGTAGAGGACGAGGTCCCGGAGGCGGGACGAATATCCCCACTCGTTGTCGTACCAGGCAATCACCTTGACCATCCGGCCCTGCAGGACCTTCGTCAGGGACGAATCGTAGATCGATGAGTGGGGGTTGTCGTTGAAGTCGGCGGAGACGAGCGGCGCGTCGACGTACTCGAGTATCCCCTTGAGCGGCCCGTCGGCGGCCTTCTTGAACGCGGCGTTCACTTCCTCGACGGTAACGTCCTTGCCCAGCGTGGCCACGAGGTCGACGACCGAGACGTTGGGCGTGGGGACCCGGACGGCCATCCCATCCAGCTTTCCCTTGAGCTCCGGGATGACGAGGTGGAGCGCCTTGGCCGCGCCGGTCGACGTCGGGATCATCGAGACGGCGGCGGCGCGGGCCCGCCGGAGGTCCTTGTGCGGCAGGTCGAGGATCATCTGGTCGTTCGTGTAGGAATGGATCGTCGTCATGAGACCCCGCTCGATCCCGAAATTGTCGAGGAGGACCTTGCAGGCGGGGGCCAGGCAGTTCGTCGTGCACGAGGCGTTCGAGACGATGTTGTGCTTCGCCCGGTCGTAGGTCTGATCGTTGACGCCCATTACGAAGGTCGCGTCGGGGTCCTTGGCGGGGGCCGAGATGACGACCTTCCGGGCCCCGGCGGCCAGGTGTTTCTCCGCGCCCGCCCTGTCCGTGAAGCGGCCGGTCGACTCGATGACGACGTCGACGCCGAGCGCCTTCCAGGGAAGGGCGGCGGGGTCCTTCTCGGCGATGACCTTGAGCGTCCGGCCGTCGACGCTGATCGAGGAGTCTGATGCCTCGACCTTTCCCGGGAGCGTCCGGTGGACGGAGTCGTACTTGAGAAGGTGTGCCAGGGTCTTGGCGTCGGTGAGGTCGTTGACCGCGACGATCTCGATGTCCGGCGTCGCGAGCGAGGCGCGGAAGAAGTTCCGTCCGATCCGGCCGAACCCGTTGATTCCCACTCTAATGCTCATTGGTTCCTCCGTTGTTTCCTCCTCAGCGGCCGCCTTCGTCCTCGAAGACGTTCAGGACGGGGCCCGTGAGGATCTTGGGGTAAAAGTAAGTCGACTTCTGGGGCATGACGGCTCGGGCGCGGGCGACGTCCCGGACCTCCCGGACTCCCGTCGGGTTGAGGAGGAAGGCCATCTGCGCCGGGCCGGCGAGGGCGTTCGCGACGGCTTCTTCCGCCGATTTCGTGTACGTGACGCAGGTCTGCCGGGCGAGGTCCTCGGGTGAGATGCCGAGACCCCGCTCGAATGCCAGGTTGTGAAGGATCGTCACGTCGAGGCGGCGGACGGGCGCCGGAAGGCCTCGGGGAAGCGACTTGAGGGCGGCGGGCCGGGGCGTGAGGAGGAATCCCATGGGCGCGCCGGTGAGGACAAGACCGAACGCGGGTCCGCGGCTTCCGGCTGTCTCCATCTTCGCGACGAGCTTCCGGGCGAGCTTGTCACGGGGGGCCGAGACGCTTTCCGCCCGGAACGAAGCGGAGAGCGTCTCCAGCGTCCGGGCCGGGTCGAAATCGGGAAGGTTCCGGATCTCCCGGTGCGTGGGAAGGACCGTAAGGCCCGGATCGTCCATGCCCGCGAGATAGATCATGATTCGGTCGCAAGGGGCTTCCCGGCCGCGCGGGACGCTCCCCGCGGCCCGGCATTCTTCCTTGCGGGCGAGAGACGTCTCGTAGCGGTGATGGCCGTCGGCGATAAAGACCGGCCGGCGGGCGAGTTCTCTCCGAACGGAGTGGATCGTCTTTGGGTTGGTGAGCCGCCAGAGCGTATGG
>Ga0154722_1013_pt1 | contig 12582 bp, 14 predicted proteins | sample Rifle2008BG16ft_FD_105730 | JGI IMG/M metagenome (GOLD analysis project Ga0154722, IMG submission 105730) | Nitrospirae bacterium RBG_16_64_22 | reverse complement strand
GGGCGGCTCGCTGGCTCGCGCGATGAAGGACCGAGGTCTGGTCGACGAGGTCGTGGGCGTGGGGCGCGGGGAGGCGAACCTCAAGCGGGCCGTGGAAATGGGCGTGATCGACGAATTCACCCACGATCCCGCGGAGGGCGTCCGCGGGGCGACGCTCGTCGTCCTCGCCACGCCCGTCGGGACGTTCGAACCGATTGCCCGCGAGATCCGGCCGCACCTTCAGGCCGAGGCGATTGTAACCGACGTGGGGAGCGTTAAAGGGGGAGTCGTCCACGCGCTGGAGGACCTGCTGGAGGGGAGCGCGGCGTTCGTGGGATCGCACCCAATCGCCGGCGGGGAGAAGTCGGGCGTCGAGGCGTCTGATCCGTCCATCTTCGACGGAGCGCGGTGCGTTCTGACGCCGACGCCGCGGACGCGGGGCTTCGCCATCGACCGCGTCGAGGCGCTCTGGCAGGCCGTCGGCTGCCGGACGGTCCGGCTCGATCCCGACGTTCACGACAAGATCTTCGCGGCCGTGAGCCACCTGCCGCACGCGGTCGCCTTCGCCCTCGTCGCCGCCGTGGAGCGGATGGACGGCGGCCTCGATCTCAGGAATTTCTCCGGCGGCGGGTACCGCGACGCGACGCGGATCGGCGCGAGCCCGGCCGATGTCTGGCGCGACATCTTCCTCCTCAACAGGGAACACACGGCCGCGGCGCTCAGGGTCTTCGAGGAGGAGATCGCCGCGATCCGGCGCGAGATCGAGGAAGGACGGGGGGAAGATCTGGAGGCGCGCCTCTTAAGAATTTGCAGAATTCGTCGGGCTCTTTCCCAGATCCAAGGTGGTTAGAAGGAGGAGCGGGATGTCGTACAAGGTCAGTGTCGTCATCGAGAAGGATGAGCACGGTTACTACGCCTATTGTCCGGAACTCGAGGGGTGTCAGTCTCAGGGGCAATCCCTGGAAGAAGCGATTGGCAACATCAAAGAGGCCATTGATCTGTACCTTGAGACAATGCCGGAGGATGAGATCAGGAGTTCCTTGAGCCGGGAGATCCTCACAACCACGCTGGAGGTCAAGGTTGCCTAAACAGCGGAGGTTGACGCCCCCAGAGGCGGAATCGATGCTGCTGAAGGCCGGCTTTCGGATGGTCCGGAGCAAGGGAAGCCACAGGATTTACATGAAGGATGGGATCAGGATTGTTCTTCCTTTCCATACGGGTGAAATGCTTCATCCAAAGATCGTGAAACAGGTTCTGAAGGGCATCGACAAGAGCAAGAACGAGAGCGTTGGCGGGCCGGGAAGGTGACAACGGCCGGACCTACACGATTCGTTCTTTCTCCCGCCCGGAGGCTCGAAGGAGAAATCGTCGTTCCGGGCGACAAGTCGATCTCCCACCGGGCCGTCATTCTGGGCGCCATCGCCCACGGGACGACGGAGATCCGGGGCCTCCTTCGCGGCGACGACGTCCTGCGGACGCTCGCCGCGTTCCGGCGTTTGGGCGTCTCGATCCGGGACGAAGGGGACGTCGTTCGAATCGACGGCCGGGGACTTGCCGGTCTTCGGGAACCGGACGACGTGATCGACCTCGGAAATTCGGGCACGTCGATCCGCCTCCTGGCGGGGCTGTTGGCCGGACGGCCGTTCCTCTCCATCCTTACGGGAGATGAATCGCTCCGGGGCCGGCCGATGGGACGAATCGCCGATCCCCTGAAAAAGATGGGCGCACGGATCGACGGCCGGGACGGCGGGAATCTTGCGCCGCTCGCTGTCAGGGGGGGCGGTCTCAGCGGCATTTCGTACGTCTCGCCCGTCGCGTCTGCTCAAGTCAAGTCGGCTGTCCTCCTGGCCGGTCTCTCGGCCGAGGGCGAGACGAGCGTCACGGAGCCGGGCCTTTCCCGTGATCATACCGAAAAGATGCTGACGGCCTTCGGGGCGAGCGTCCGACGCGAGGGATTGAAGGTGTCCGTCGGGGGATTCGACCGCCTGGCGGCGTGCTCTGTCGACGTCCCGGGGGATTTCTCGTCGGCCGCCTTCTTTATCGTCGGAGCGACGATCCTGCCTGGCTCGGACCTCACGATCCGGAGGGTCGGCGTGAATCCGACCCGGACCGGGCTCATCGACGTCCTCCGGAACATGGGGGGGCGGATCGAGCTTGAGAATATGAAGGAAACCGGCGGGGAGGCCGTGGCCGACATCCGCGTCCGTTCCGCCCCGCTCACAGGCGTTACGGTGGCCCCTGAGATCGTTCCCCGGATGATCGACGAGTTTCCCGTTCTCTGCATCGCCGCCGCGGCCGCGGAAGGCGAGACGGCGGTGACCGGCGCTTCGGAGCTTCGCGTCAAGGAATCGGACCGGATCGCCGCGATGGCCCATGTTCTCGGCCAGTTCGGCGTTCAAGCCGAGGATGCGCCTGACGGCATTCGCATCCACGGGCTGGGCGGAAGTCTGGGGGGCGACGCGTCCGGGCGCAGGATACATTCCCACGGCGACCACCGCGTTGCGATGTCGGCCGCGATCGCGGCCCTCGCGGCCCCAAGCGAGACCCTCGTGGAAGACACAGCGTGCGTGGCCACATCCTTCCCCGGATTTCTGGGACTTCTCGAATCATCGGCTCGCCCGTGAGGACGGCTCCAATCGTCGCCGTCGACGGCCCGGCCGGGGCCGGGAAGAGCACCGTGGCGCGCCGGCTTGCCGCGCGGCTGGGCTTCACGTACGTCGATTCGGGGGCGATGTACAGGACCGTGGGGCTTGCCGCCCGCCGGAGAGGGCTGGATCCCGAGGACGAGGCGGCCATGAACCGTCTCATGGAGGGCTTGGGCCGCCTGGTCCTTCGGACCGAAGGAGAGCGGACGCGGGTCTGGCTCGACTCGGAGGAGGTTTCGAACGAGATCCGTACGCCGGAGGCGGGGGAATGGGCGTCGCGGGTGTCGCGTTCGCAGGCCGTGCGCGAGGGGCTGAAGGGTTTCCAGCGCCGGATGGGCGAGGCGGGGGGCGTGGTGATGGAGGGACGGGACATCGGGACGGTTATCTTTCCGGACGCCGAGTTCAAGTTTTTTCTGACGGCTTCCCTGGAGGTTCGGGGGGGGCGCCGGCACGCCGAATGGGCCTTCAAGGGGGGGGCGGCCCCCCTGGAAAAGACTATTGAAGAAATCGAGAAGCGCGACTACAATGACAGGTCGCGTCACCTTGCGCCGTTGACCGTTCCGGCCGACGCGATCACGGTCGATACGTCCGACCTCACAGTCGACGAGGTGGTGGACTTGCTGTCTCGCCGCATTGAGGCGGGGCCATCCGGCGCGCGCGCGGAGTGACACAGCCGGCCGGGAAGGCAGATGCCCGGGTTTCGCTCTGGTACCGCGTGGTCTGGACGGTCCTCCGCCTGACGGCGGCGGTCCTGTTCCGGCTTCGCGTCCGGGGGCGGGAGAACATTCCCGATGCGGGCGGAGCCATCATTGCCGCGAATCACGCGAGCTATCTCGACCCGCCGCTCGTGGGCGTGTCGATGGGCCGCCAGTTGAGATACATGGCGGCCGAAGAGCTGTTCAGGGTCCCCGTGTTCGGTCCGCTGATCCGCTCGGTCGGATCTTTTCCGGTCAAGCGGGGAGAGGACGACCGGAGCGCCCTCCGGGAGGCGGTCCGACAGCTGAAGCAGGGGCATCTCCTGCTCGTCTTTCCCGAGGGGACGCGGAGCTTCGACGGGGAACTGGGCGAGGGAAAGGCCGGGATCGGGTTCATCGCCCTTCACGCGGGCGTGCCCGTCGTCCCGGCGTTTGTCCAGGGGGCGCATGACGCGCTCCCGCGCGGACGGTGGTGGGTGAAGCCGGCACAGGTGACCGTCCGGTTCGGTCCTCCTATCCCTCCGCCCGAAGGGCCCGTTCCGCGCGGGGAGGCCGCCCGCCATGCGTATCAGGCCATGGCGGACCGAGTGTTGGAAGAGATCGCGAAGCTGAGAGACCGGAGCGAAAACGGTCAATAGTCAAGAAACCTGTCAATAGTTGCTGGTCAATGGTCATTAGCCGTCCGCTGAAAGCGACTGGCGCATGACCGCGATTGACCATTAACCATTAACCATTGACCATTGACTATTGACTAACGACTATTGACAGGTTTCTTGAAGCCCGTTTCCGCCACGGCGGGGCGGGTATTCTATCGTTCGAGGAGGTTAGCCGTCACATGAATCAAGAAACGCGAGATCTGAATGCCGGAGGTCCGGCGGTCCTTGAAGAGGACCTGAGTTCCGAAGCCATGGCGCAGATGTACGAGGCCTCGTTCCGGAACATCGAGGAGGGGGCCGTCGTCCGGGGGCGGGTGGTGAAAGTGACTCTGGAAGGGGTCATGATCGACATCGGGTACAAGTCCGAGGGGATCGTCCCCATCGATCAGTTTCAGAGGGAGGAGCTGGAGCGCCTCTTGCCGGGCGCCGAGGTGGAGATCTTCATCGAAGATCGCGAAGACTCCGAAGGAAACGTCCTTCTTTCAAAGGAGAAGGCCGAGAAGATCAAGGTCTGGGAGTCGATCGCCCGCGCGTCCGAGCAGGGCGACGTCGTGGAGGGCCGCGTCGTCTCCCGGATCAAGGGGGGGCTCACGGTCGACCTGGGCGGCGTCAAGGCGTTCCTGCCCGGTTCCCAGATCGATTTGCGGCCGGTCCGGAACTTCGACCAGTTGATCGGCCAGACCTTCCAGATGCGGATCCTCAAGATGAACGCGCGGCGGGGGAACATCGTCCTTTCGCGCCGGGTCCTTCTCGAGGAGGAAAGGAACAAGCGGAAGGAACAGACCCTGGGGACGCTCAAGGAGGGGCAAGTCGTCCGCGGCGCGGTGAAGAACCTGACCGAGTACGGCGCGTTCATCGACCTCGGCGGGATCGACGGCCTTCTGCACATCACCGACATGTCCTGGGGACGCATCGGCCACCCGTCGGAGATCTTCTCGGTGGGCGACAAGGTGGAGGTCGTCGTCCTCAAGTACGACCGGGAGCACGAGAAGGTTTCGCTCGGGTACAAGCAGCGCCTGCCGGATCCCTGGAGCCAGGTGGCGGGCAAGTACCCCGTGGGCAAGCGCTTGCGCGGGAAGGTCGTGAGCCTCGCCGAGTACGGGGCGTTCGTCGAGCTGGAGCCGGGAATCGAAGGTCTGGTCCACGTCTCCGAGATGTCCTGGACTCACAAGGTCCGCCATCCGTCGAAGCTCGTGAGCGTGGGAGACCTGGTCGATGCCGTCGTCCTGAACGTCGATCCGAACAACAAGCGGATCTCTCTCGGGATGAAGCAGGCCGAGCCGAACCCCTGGGACACGATCGCCCGCCGGTACCCGGTCGGCACGCGCGTCGAGGGGAAGGTCCGGAACATCACGGAGTTCGGGGCGTTCATCGGGATCGAGGAGGGAATCGACGGCCTGGTCCACATCTCGGACCTCTCGTGGACGCGCCACATCAAGCATCCCTCGGAGGTCCTCAAGAAGGGGCAGAAGGTCGATGCCGTCGTTCTTCACGTCGACCCGGAGAAGGAGAGGATCTCGCTCGGGATCAAACAGGCGACGGGGGACCCATGGGAGAGCCTGATTCCCGAGACGTACACGGTCGGGAAGTCCGTGCAGGGGAAGGTCGTCCGCCAGACGGAGCACGGCGTCTTCGTCGAGCTCGCGGAAGGTGTCGAAGGCCTCATCTACGCTTCGGAGCTCGGGCGGGACGAGGGCGGCAAGACAGCCGGCCTGAACGTGGGAGACGAGATCACGGCCGAGATCATCAAGGTCGACACGGCGGAACGCAAGATCGGTCTTTCCATGCGGGCCCGCCAGCGTTCCACGGAGAGGGAGGCGACGGGCGAATACAATCAGGGACAGCAGTCCCTTTCGACCACGCTCGGGTCGCTCCTTCGCGAGAAGGGGATCTAGTATTGAAAATCGTAAATAACGAAACATTTTGTTTGGGGCAGATCCGCGGTCATGTAGGTTGGGTTAGCGGCTTTATCGCGTAACCCAACAAACCGAATATTCGCCAAGATGGTTTTGTTGGGTTACGGCGCAAAAAACCGCGCCTAACCCAACCTACACATCCGCGGAGGATGTTCCGTAATCAATGGGTTCGGATACTGGCCGGTTCCAGGAGGGAACGATGACCGGGGGTCACAAGCTCCTCATCATCGGCGGCGTGCTCGCGTTCCTCGTTCTCTCGGCCGCGGCCGTCGCCGGCGGGATCTATCTGCTCCGGGGCGAGGGACTTCGCCTCGCCGACGGCCGGGTCGCCCTCGTGACGGTCGAGGACGTGATCCTCAACGCCCGCCCGATCGTCGACCAGATCCGGCGGTTCGACCGCGACACCAGCGTCAAGGCGATCGTCATCCGTCTCGACACGCCGGGGGGCGGCGTGGCCCCGTCCCAGGAAATCTACGAGGCCGTCCGCGCCGTCGAGAAACCCGTCGTCGTCTCGATGGGGTCGGTGGCCGCGTCCGGCGGGTACTACATCGCGTGCGCGGCCGACAAGGTCCTCGCCAATCCCGGCACCCTCACCGGGAGCATCGGCGTGATCATGGAGTTCGCCAACGTCGAAGGTCTCCTGAGCAAGATCGGCGTCAAGAGCACGGTCGTCAAGAGCGGAGAGCACAAGGACATCGGGTCCGCCACCCGGGAGATGACCGCGGAGGAGAGAAAGATCCTCATGCAGGTCATCGACGACGTCCACAGCCAGTTCATCGAAGCGATCGTCAAGGGGCGCAAGCTCCCCGAGGCCGACGTGCGGGCGCTGGCGGACGGACGGATCTTCACGGGAAGGCAGGCCCTCGATCTCAAGCTTGTCGACGGTCTGGCCACCCTGCAGGAAGCGATCAAGGAAGCGGGAGAGATGGGCGGGATCGAGGGAGAGCCGAGGGTGGTTGAGGAAAGAAAGGAAGTGACCTTCTTCAATCTCCTCAATGGGACTTTCCTCGGCCGTCTCGTGTCGCGCCCGGCCGGGCACAAGATCGTCAACCTCCAGTACATCGCGTCATTCTAGCGAAGGGCTTCCAGTGGCGCCGCGCCATTCTTGACATCATCCCGAACATATGCTAGGAATCCCCATATTTTCCGTCCGGTTACGGTTCCGATTCGCCCAGCTTCAACTGGGCGGCCCCCGCTGGGCTGGGAGATGACGGGAGGGAGCATGACAAAGGCAGAATTGATCGAGCATGTTTCCGCGAAGGTCGACGGATTGTCCAAGAAGCAGACGGAAGTGGTGATCAACACCATCTTCGACAGCATCAAGCGGGCGCTCTCGGAAGGGGACAAGATCGAGATCAGAGGGTTCGGGAGCTTCAAGATCAGGAACAGGCGCCAGCGGGAGGGGCGGAACCCCAAGAGCGGGGAGCCGGTCCGCGTTCCCGCCAAGCGAGTCCCCTTCTTCAAGGCCGGCAAGGAGATGAAGGAGCTGGTCGACAGCTAGCCGATGCATGGTCCGGGCGTGGACTGCAAGGCTCAAGGGGCAGAGGCCGAATCCTCCGCCCCTTTTTGTTTGGGCGGAGGCAATATCTGGAAGGATCGAGAACGACCGCCTGCGGACGGAGTCCCATTATGAAAATCCTGACGAGCCGCGCCAATCTGCTGGCGAAGACGCTGAGACGCCTGGCCCGCGAGGGGGACCCCGAAGGACGGACCGTGTTCGTGGAGGGGGTTCGCCTTCTTGAGGAGGCGCTCGCGTCCCCGGGGATTCGCCTCGATACGCTGGCCGCGACCGAGGATGCGGCGGGACGGCCTCGGGAAAAGGTACTCGTCGATCGGTCGCGTGAAGCCGGAGCCCGGATTGTCTCCGTGTCCCGGGAATTGCTCGCGTGGATTTCCCCTCTTCCCTCCCCGCCCGGGATCGCCGGCGTCGTCGATCTTGGAGAAGAAGACAGCGAGGCGCCCTTGGGAGAAGGAGACGGTCCGGTCCTCGTCCTCGACGGCGTCCAGGACCCGGCCAACGTCGGGATGATCCTGCGGGCGGCGGAAGCGGCGGGGGTCTCCTCCGTCTGGCTGACGGCGGGGTCGGTGGACAGGACGAATCCCAAGGTTCTTCGCGCGAGCGCCGGCTCTCTATTCCGTCTCAAGCCGTCGAGGCTTCCAACCGGCGCCGTGAAGCGTTTCCGCGCGGCGGGACGGCGGATCATCGCGGCCGTGGCCCCGCCAGGGCGGGGCGAACCCCTCGAACGCGTACCGCTGGGAGAGCCGTTCGTCCTCGTCCTCGGCGCGGAAGGGCGAGGCGTGAGTCCGGCATGGGAGAAAGAGGCGGACGTCCGGCTCACCCTTCCACTGGAGGGGGGCGTCGAATCGCTGAACGTCGCCGTGACCGCCGCCGTGATCCTGTTCGAGGCGAGGAGGCAAAGGCGGGGAAGTCGGTGAATTGGTGAATCGGTGAAACGGTGAATCGGTGAAACGGTGAATGGGTGAATCGGTGAATGGGGATTTGATCGGCCGCGCGCTTGCGGCCGATTGTTGGAGTATGCTACCAATACTGAAGGCGGATTCCGAGAGATGAAGGAGGAGGAAAAGACGGCCACGAGAGAGTTGACGTTTCGGGTCGAGAAGGATCTCGACGCTCTCTACGGAGAGCTTGACCGGAACCTCAAAGTCCTGGAGGAAGAGTTCAACGTCCGGGTCCGCGCCCGCGGAAACCGCGTGACGGTCGAGGGCGAAGCGGAAGCCGTCGAGGGTGTGAGCCGCGTTCTCATGGGTCTGGACGAGGCCGTCGCGGGCGGCTACGCGCTCCGTCCGGGGGACGTGGCCTATGCCGTCCGGGCCTACCGCGACCGTCCGGGTCTGACGGTCTCGGAACTGTTCCGGCACGGGATTCCCGTCGCGTCGAAGAAGCGGTTCGTCGTCCCGAAGAACGAGACCCAGCGGCGCTACCTGGAGGCGATCGCCTCCCATGACCTGGTCATCGGCATCGGCCCGGCGGGCACGGGAAAAACGTACCTCGCCATGGCCATGGCCGTCGCGTCGCTCCTTAAGCAGGAGGTCAGCCGGATCATCCTCGTCCGGCCCGCGGTCGAGGCGGGCGAGCGGCTCGGATTTCTTCCGGGCGACCTCGTCGAGAAGGTCAATCCGTATCTCCGGCCCCTCTACGACGCCCTGTACGACATGATGGAGGCGGAGCGGGCGGGCCGCCTCATCGAGCGCGGCTCGATCGAAGTCGCGCCGCTCGCCTTCATGCGGGGCCGGACGCTCAACGACTCGTTCATCATCCTCGACGAGGCCCAGAACACGACCCGGGAGCAGATGAAGATGTTCCTGACGCGCCTCGGGTTCAACTCCAAGACCGTCGTGACGGGAGACGTGACCCAGGTCGACCTCCCGCCCGAGAAAGGGTCGGGGCTCATCGAAGCCCAGCGCCTGCTGGCGCCGATCGAGGAGATCGCCATCGTCTATTTCACCGATAAGGACGTGGTCCGTCACCGCCTCGTCCAGCGGATCATCCAGGCCTATGAGCAGACAGACTCCGGCCCGGCTTGACATCAGCGTCATCGACCGCCAGAGGCGGGCCAGAATCTCCGCGGTCAAGGTGCGCGGTCTCGTCCGCAAGGTCCTGACGAGGGAGGGGATCCGCGCCGGGGAGGTGTCGGTCCTCTTCGTCGGCGAGCGGCGGATGCGCGAGCTCAACCGGATGTTCCGGGGGGCCGACCGCGCTACCGATGTCCTCGCCTTCTCCTTCCGCGAGGGGGAACAGGGGGGCGGCGAGACGAACCTCCTCGGAGACGTCGTGATCTCGGTCCCGACGGCCGCGAAACAGGCCGCGCGCGAAGGCCACTCCCTTGAAGCGGAGCTGACCATCCTCCTCATTCACGGGGTCCTGCACCTCGCCGGCTACGACCACGAGCGGTCGTCGCAGGAAGCGCGGCGGATGCGCCGCCGGGAGACGGAATCGCTTTCGCAGATCGAGCGGCGGCCGCTTCGCGGAAGCCGATGAGACCTTCGACCTGGTTCGAGAGCGCGAACGTCGCCATCGAGGGGATCCTTCACACGGCGCGGACCCAGCGCCACATGCGATGGCACTTCCTCGCCGCGATCGCCGTCATCCTGGTCTCCCTCTTCCTGCGGGTCCCCAAGCTCGAGTTCCTGGCTCTCGTCTTCGCCATCCTTCTCGTCCTCATCGCGGAGATGATCAACACGGCCGTGGAGGTGGCCGTCGATCTCGTCTCCCCCTCGTTCCACCCTCAGGCCAAGATCGTGAAGGACGTGGCGGCCGGGGCGGTCCTGCTCGCCGCGATCGGCGCGGGAATCGTGGGTTATCTCGTCCTGTATCCCCACGTTCGGGGGCCCGTCGGCGCGGGGATCGCGGCGGCCCAGGAGACGGCCGAGCACCTGACCGCCATCGCCCTCATCCTGGTGATCATCCTAGTGATCGTCGCCAAGGCGATGGTCGGCGCCGGCAGGCCGCTCCGGGGCGGAATGCCCTCGGGGCACGCGGCCGTCGCGTTCTCCGTCTGGGTGGCCTCGTGGTTCCTCTCGGGCCACCCGGGGATCTTCTTCCTGACGTTCGTCCTGGCGGTCATGGTCGCGCGGAGCCGCGTCTCGCTCGGGATCCACTCGGTCTGGCAGGTCGTCCTGGGAGCGCTTCTCGGCTCCTTCGCGACTCTTGCCGTCTTCGGGCTCTTCGGGTAGGGAGGCGCTGTGCCGGGCGGCATTCTTTCACGGTGGCGGGAAGGCCTGCGAAAGACGAGCGACCTCGTGGCTGCCCGGATCGACCGGGTTCTCCTGGGCGAAGCGAGGGTCGACGAGTCCGCCCTCGAGGATCTTGAAGAGCGTCTGATCCGGGCCGACGTCGGCGTCCGAACGTCGGCCGAGCTCGTCGAGGCCGTTCGGCTGGGCGTCGCCCGGGGGGAGATCGGGAACGGCGAGTCCGCGCGCCGGGCGATGGTCCGGGCGGTGGAGAAGATCGTCGCGGGACCTTCCTCGGCGGGTGTGGACGGCGAGGCGCTCCTTCAGGGGCCGCCCCACGTGATCGTTTTCGCCGGCGTGAACGGCGTGGGAAAGACGACGACGATCGCGAAGGTCGGCGCCCGGCATCGGTCGCGGGGACGCCGGGTCCTCCTGGCCGCGGGCGACACGTTCCGCGCGGGGGCCGTCGATCAGCTTGCCGTCTGGGCGGAGCGGATCGGCGCCGACATTGTAAAGCAAGGATCGGGGGCGGACTCCGCCTCGGTCGCCTTCGACGCCGTGCAGGCGGCGCGGGCCAGGGGCGCGGACGTCATTCTCGTGGACACGGCCGGACGCCTGCACACGAAGACGAACCTGATGGAAGAGATCAAAAAGGTCGTTCGCGTGATCGGCAAGGCCCTGCCCGGCGCGCCCCACGAGGTGCTTCTCGTTCTGGACGCGACGACGGGCCAGAACGGACTCGCTCAGGCGCGCGAGTTCCATTCGGTTCTGGGGCTGACCGGGCTCGTCCTCACGAAACTGGACGGCACCGCCAAGGGGGGCATCGTCATCCAGATTGCGCGCGATCTCGGTCTTCCCGTGCGATACGTCGGGACCGGGGAGGGACTGGACGACCTGGAACCGTTTGACGCGTCATCTTACGCCGAGGCGCTGTTCGGCGGTCCCTGAGGGACCCTGCCGCATCCGTTCTGGGAGACATTCTCCTGCGCACAATGCACCTCTCACGCGTTCTCGAATCCGAAGTCATGGACGATCCGGTCCAGGCCTCGGCCTACGCCAAGGCCGACTTCGCCGACGTGAACCGCAAAGTGCGCCGCAATCCCCGCCCCTTGGGGCGGGGTCAAGGCGCACGAATGCAAATAATGCAAAGCACCTTAGAGGTCGGAGAATCCCCGCCTTTCAAGGCGGGGTTCTTCAACCGGGGATTCGTCGAACGGTTCCTGACACGATTTCCAGGCTTCGATCGCGGAACGGTCCTCGACTTGGGATGCGGGCCGTGCGACATTCCAATCCGCCTCCTGCGGGAGGTGCCGAGGTGCCGCGTTGTGGCCGTGGACGCTTCGGGGCCCATGCTGGCCCATGGCCGGCGGGCAGTCAACCGGAACGATTTGGCCGGACGGATCGATCTCGTTTGCGCCCGCGTCCCCTCCATGTGCGTGCGGCCTGGAAAGACGTTCGATGCTCTAGTCTCCAACTCCCTTCTTCATCATCTCCCCGATCCGGAGGCTTTCTGGGAGAGCGTCAAGCGGCTCGTCCGCCTCGGCGCCCCGCTCCTCGTCATGGACCTCGCCCGACCCGAATCGGAGGACCAGGCCCGCGAGATCGTCCGGTCGGCCGCGGCCGGCGAAGACACGATCCTCAAGAGGGATTTCTTCCGCTCCCTGCTCGCGTCGTTCACGCCCGATGAAGTGGCGGCACAACTCGAGTTCGCGGGACTCGGGCATCTCGAAGTCCGGATGGTTAGCGACCGCCACTGGGCCGCGGCGGGCCGCATCCCGTAGGCGTGACCGCTCGCCTCATTCGTCGTCGTGGTCCGGTGCCCTCTGATTTTCCCGTGGACCACTCGGAGAGGCAGCCTCAAGGGGTTGCTCTTGGGCCGGAACGGGTCTTGACGTTCATCCGTGTTTCCGGCATATTCTGGCATCGTACAGGCTTCGCCATGGTTCTTCCACAGCCCCCGGCTCCGGAAAATTCCGGACTTCTTGGGAGAGCTCCAGGG
>Ga0154722_1068_pt1 | contig 12805 bp, 12 predicted proteins | sample Rifle2008BG16ft_FD_105730 | JGI IMG/M metagenome (GOLD analysis project Ga0154722, IMG submission 105730) | Nitrospirae bacterium RBG_16_64_22 | reverse complement strand
CGTAGCTCAGTGGTAGAGTACAAGCTTCCCAAGCTTGGTGTCGCGGGTTCGAACCCCGTCGCCCGCTCCAATCAAGAAAATATCAGCCGATCCGAGTTCATGGGTCGCTCAGGCCGTTCGATCCATGTTCGGTGGAGCGGCTGGGTCGTTTCATTTTCTGGAGCGGGGAATGGGTGACGGACAGCCAGGGAAGCTCGTTCTTGTGACGGGCGGGGCGCGCTCGGGCAAGAGCCGCTTCGCCCTCGACCTCGCGCGGGAGGCCGGAGGACGGCTCGCCTTTCTGGCGACGGCCTGCCCGGGCGACCCCGAGATGGAGGCGCGAATCGCCCGCCACCGGGCCGAGCGGGGAGACGGGTGGCTCCTCGTCGAGGAGCCGGATGATCCGGCCGGCGCTCTGTCGGCTCTCGGGGCCGAGGGCGTCGTCCTCGACTGTCTGACGCTCTGGGTCTCGAACAGGATGGAGGCGCGGACGGACGAGGAGATATTGGAGGAGGACGTGCCTCGCCTTCTCGGCGCGGCGGGCCGGTTCCCTGGTCTCCTGGCCGTTGTGACGAACGAAGTCGGTCTTGGAGTCGTCCCGGCGACCCCCCTGGGCCGGCGGTTCCGCGATGTCGCGGGCCTCGTCAATCAGCGGTTTGCTTCCAAGGCCGATGAGGTCCACGTCCTGTGGGCGGGCATTCCCCATCGGTTGAAGTAGTCCGCAAGCCGGTGTTCCTCTCAAAGACAAACAGAGAAGAGGAGGAGTTCACTCATGAAGCAGATCGAAGCCTGCCGCGCCCGGATCGCCCCTCTCGATCAATCCCTCGTTCCCGAGATCCAGAAGTGGTTGGATTCCCTGACAAAGCCGCCCGGCTCGCTGGGCCGGCTGGAAGAACTGGCCCTCAAGGTCTGCCTGATGACGGGAAAGATCCCCCCCGACCTCTCCCGGAAAAGGGTCGTCGTGATGGCGGCCGACCACGGCGTGGCGGCCGAGGGCGTGAGCGCGTATCCGCCCGAAGTCACCCCGCAGATGGTCTACAACTTCCTCCGCGGCGGGGCGGCGATCAACGTCCTGGCGCGCTACGCCGGGGCGGACGTTCGGGTCGTTGACGTGGGCGTGAACCACGATTTCGCGGGGGCCGACGGGCTCGTGTCGCGGAAGGTGAGGCGGGGGACGGCCAATATGGCGGCCGGGCCCGCGATGAGCCGGGAAGAGGCGCGGGCCGCGATCGAGGCGGGGATCGAGGAAGCGCGCGAGGCCGCAGCCGAGGGGGTGGCGCTCCTCGCGACGGGTGACATGGGGATCGGAAACACGACGGCTTCGAGCGCCGTTCTTTCAGCCCTGACCGGCGAGCCTCCAGAAAGAACCACGGGGTCCGGGACGGGAATCGACGCGGGCGCCCGGCGGAACAAGGCGGCCGTGATCGAGCGGGCGCTCTCCGTCAACCGGCCCGATCCTTCCGATCCGATCGACGTCCTGGCCAAAGTAGGCGGACTCGAGATCGGCGCCATCGCGGGACTGATCCTCGGCGCGGCCGCCGAGAGGGTCCCCGTCATCGTCGACGGCTTCATTTCGACGGCGGGGGCGCTCATCGCCGCCGAGATCGAGCCGGCGGCCGTTCAGTACATGATCGCCTCCCACCGGTCCGCTGAGCAGGGTCATCAGATCATGCTGGAGCGCCTCGGACTTTCACCCTACCTGGACCTGGGTCTTCGCTTGGGGGAGGGAACGGGCGCGGCTCTTACCATGGGCCTGGTCGAGGCGTCCCTCCGGATCATGACCGAGATGGACACGTTCGACCGGGCCGGGGTCTCGGGCCGGATCCCCGAGGCGTGATCGTCCGCGGGCTCTCGCCGCTGAGGCGGGCGGTGCAGTTCCTGACCATCCTCCCCGTCGGACGTCTTCCCGAACCGTCGCCGGGTGACATGGCGAGGTCGATGGCGTGGTTCCCCCTCGTGGGCGCCGTGATCGGAGGAGGGGCGGGCGCTTTCGGCTGGTTCGTCGGCGGTGGCGGGTTGGTCTCCTCGGTCGCCGCCCTCGCGGCGGCGGCGCTTCTCACCGGCGCCCTCCACCTGGACGGGTTCGTCGACACGGTCGACGGACTCGCGGGCGGCCGGGACCGCGATGCGCGCCTCGCGATCATGCGCGACAGCCGGGTGGGGGCCGTCGGCGTCGCGGCCGTCTGGTTTCTTCTTTCCCTTAAGGCCGCTTTTCTGGCGCTCCTTTCCGGCGTCCCGTTCATCGCTTCGCTGGCTGTCGCGGCCGGTCTTGGACGATGGGCGCAGGTCTGCTCGGCTTATTTCCTTCCTTACGCCCGGCCGGAAGGCGGGACCGGAAAAGCCTTCGTGGACGGCTTGCCTCCGAGCGCGCTCGCCGCCGCGACGGGGTGGACGGCCGTCATTCTGGTCCTGGCGGTTTGGGCCGGCGGTCTTCCCTTTCAAGCCTGTCTGGCGGCCGCGGCGTGCGTGGCGGGGGGTGTTGTTCTGTCCGGCGCCTATTTCCGCCGGACGCTTGGGGGCGTGACGGGCGATACGCTCGGGGGTCTTTCGGAAGTTTCGGAGACGCTCGGTCTTGCTGTCCTCGGGCTATTTCTTTCCCGCTGAGAGCTGAACGAACCGCATTCGGAGGTCGTAGAGGATGTTGTCGAGGAGGCGTTCCTCGTCGGCGTCGAGGTTCCCCTGCGTCTTCTTCTTGAGGACTCCCAGGAGGTCGATCGAGTGCTTCGCGACTTGAAGGTCCGGCCGGGTCTCGGCGGAATGGGGATCCGGGACGTCTCCCAGGGCGGCGAGGGCGCCCGTGTGGATGGAAAAGAGGAGTCCCATGAAGCTCGCCTCCGGGAGCGGCGGGGTGCCGGTCGGCGTTTCTTCCGCCTGATGAGAAGGGGCGGCCTTCGGCTCGCCGCCCGTTTCCCCGCCCGTTTCCCCGAGATGGGCGGACCTGCGGTCCTTGATGACGAACCCCTTTTCCGAGGCTTCTTCCGCCATCTTTCCCACTCCTAATGCGATAAGAGCACCGGGACGGATGACTGGCGAAGGACGGTCTCCGTCGTGCTTCCCAGGACCATCTCCACGAGCCGGCTGTGCCCGAACGCGCCCATCACGATCAGATCGTGGCCGCCCGTCCGGACGGCATCCAGGATCGCAGCCGCGGGGGAGCCCGATCCAGCCTCGATCCGGACGGCGAGCGAATACGGTTTCAGGTAGGACCTCGCCTCTTCCGCCCTCTTTTCACGCTCATCCTCGTCGTCGGAGAAGGCGACGACCGTGAGCGGAAGGCCGAGGGCGCCGGCAAGCTCGGCGGACTTTTCGAGCGCCCGCCCGGCGGGGGCGCTCCCGTCGTAAGGAAGGAGAGGGGATGCGATGCAGCCGAACGGCCCCGGGACGACCAGAACCGGTTTCGACGCCCGGCGCGTGACGGCCTCCGTAACGGACCCCAGGAGGCCCCGCTCGAACCGGGCGTTCATTCCCTTGGCGCCGACGACGATCAGGTCGGCGATCTTCCCCCGCTCGCAGATCTCGTTCGGAACGATCCCGTATTCCATGTGGGTATCGGTTTCGACGCCCGCGGCGGCCGCCCTTCGGGCCGCTTCGTCCAGGATCGCCCGCCCTCTCTCCGTCAGGGTCTCCCGGACCCGCGTCGAGAAGTTGAGGAACGGCTCGAAACCGAGGGAGCCGGAGAGGTCGTGGAGGAACGGGCCTTCCAGGGCGACGAGATCGACGACGTGCTCGATGTGGACGGTCCCCTTGACGCGAGGCGCGAGCCACAGGGCGGCGTCCAGGGCCGCCTGAGCGTGGGGAGAGCCATCGGTGGCGATGAGAATGTTCCGGAACACGATCACGTCCTCCGTCCGCGGGTTAGCAGTGTGTTTTTCAACCCCTGCCAGACCGCCGAGACGTTACCACTCAATCATCGGCCTGTCAATTTTCCGATGCGGCCTCGATCGACTCCTTCGCCACATCAACCAACCGGTCGATCTCGCGGGGCGTGATGGAGAGGGGCGGCATGAGGACGATCACGTTCCCGAGCGGCCGGAGGATGACGCCGCGCTTCCGGGCTTCGAGGACGACGCGGTGGCCGATCCTCTCCTTCGGCGGGTGAACGGTCTTCGTCCGGCTGTTCTTGACGAGTTCGATTCCAACCATCATTCCTTCCTGGCGGACGTCGCCGACGATCCTGACGTTCCGGAGTTCCTGGAGACGGCTGGCCAGCCGGGGGATCCGGGAGCCGAGCCGTTCGAGCGTTTTCTCTTCTTCGAACACGTCGAGGTTTGCGAGGGCGGCGGCGCAGGCCAGGGGATTGGCCGTGTACGTGTGTCCATGAAAGAACGCCCGGAACTCCTCATGCCGCCCCTTGAACGATTCGTAGATTTCCTCCGTCGCGAGCGTCGCGGCGAGCGGGAGATACCCGCCCGTGATCCCCTTGGCGAGGGCCATCAGGTCGGGCGAGACGCCGGCCTTCCCGCACGCGAACATCGCTCCCGTCCGGCCGAACCCGGTGGCGACCTCGTCGGCGATCAGGAGAATGCCGTGCTTCGCGCAGAGGTCCCGGAGGCCGCGCAGGAAATCGGCCGGGTAGACGAGCATCCCGGCGGCCGCCTGGACGAGCGGCTCGACGACGACGGCGGCGATCTCCCGGCCGTGCTTCTTCATGAGCGACTCGGCCGATTCGAGGCATGCGGTTCCGCAGGCGGGATAACTCCTCTTCGCCGGGCACCGGTAGCAGTAGGGCGACTCGGCGAAGAGGGCGTCGAACAGAAGGGGGCGGAAGATCGAGTGGAAAAGGTCGATTCCTCCGACGGAGACGGAACCGATCGTGTCGCCGTGATAGGAGTTGCGGAATGCGAGGAACCTGGTCCTCCGGCGCTCGCCGCGCTGGCGCCGGTGCTGGAACGCCATCTTGAGGGCGATCTCCACGGCTGTCGAGCCGTTGTCGGAGTAGAAGACGCGGTTCAGGCCCCGCGGGGCGATCCCGGCGAGGCGCCCGGCGAGCTCTATGGCGGGAGGGTGGGAGAGACCGAGGAAAGTCGTGTGGGCGACGCGCCCGAGCTGGGCGGCGACGGCCGCGTCGATCCGCGGATGCCGGTGGCCGTGGACCGTGACCCAGAGGGACGAGACGCCGTCCAGGTAACGCTTCCCGCTCACGTCGAAGAGATAGTTTCCGCGCGCGCGCTCGATAATGGGGAACGGCTCCCGCTCCCAGTTCCGCATCTGCGTGAACGGGTGCCAGACGTGCCGGCGGTCGGCCGCGGCCAGGCGGGAATATCGGAGTCTCGGCGTCGGTTTCATCGGGTGCGTAAGTTAGATCATCGCGGGGAAGGGGTCAACAGGTTCGGTGAATTCTCAAACTCGGTGAATGGGTGAATCAGGCTCGGTGAATCGGTGAATCGGTGAATCGGTGAATGGGTGAATCAGGCTCGGTGAATGGGTGAATCGGTGAATGGGTGAGTGGGAAGGGACTCCGCTCAAAGGCCGCTTTGCTCCGGACGGGAAGTATGTGATAATTAAACAAGGAATCCGCGAGACCTTCAGGGAGAAAGAAAGATGTCCATTTCAAGAACACACCTCAAAGGCTGGTTGTTCGGCGCCGTTCTGGTGGCCGCCGGGATCGCGGCGGGGCTCGTCCTTTCCGCCGGGTTCGGCGGGCAGACGATCGGCCCCGTGGAGACGAAGGCGTTTCCTCCGGCGGCGAAGCTCTCCGGCTTGGCGCCCGACTTCGTTGAGCTTGCCAAGCTGGTCAAGCCCTCCGTCGTGAACATCTCGACCACCAAGAAGGTTTCGCTTCGGGGAACGCCTTCGCCCCACCTGCGGGACCCGTTCTTCGATTTCTTCGGCGGCGATCCCTTCCGCGATCTCCGTCCGCCGCGCCAGCGGCGCGAGCAATCGCTCGGATCGGGCGTGATCATCTCAGCCGACGGCGTGATCGTGACGAACAACCACGTCGTGGAGAAGGCGGACGAGATCAAGGTCCTTCTGCCCGACAAGCGCGAGTTCAAGGGAAAGGTCCTGGGCTCCGACCCGAAGACGGACCTTGCCGTGATCAAGATCGAGGCAACAGACCTTCCGGCCGCCCGGTGGGGCGACTCCGACGCGCTCCAGGTCGGAGAATACGTTCTGGCCGTCGGGAGCCCGTACGGCCTTTCGCAGACGGTCACGATGGGGATCGTCTCGGCCGTCGGGCGGGCCAACGTGGGGATCGCGGACTACGAGGATTTCATCCAGACCGATGCGGCGATCAATCCGGGCAACTCCGGCGGTCCGCTCGTCAACGTCCGCGGCGAGGTCGTGGGGATCAACACGGCGATCTTTTCCCGGAGCGGGGGGTACCAGGGGATCGGGTTCGCCGCGCCGTCCAACATGGTCCACCAGGTCGTCGGGAGCCTCCGCAAGACGGGAAAGGTCGTTCGCGGGTACATCGGCGTGATGATTCAGGACGTGACGCCCGACCTGGCGAAGGAGTTCGGGGCGAAGGAACTGAAGGGCGCGCTCGTTGCGGACGTCGCCAAGGGGGGGCCGGCCGAGAAGGCGGGATTCAAGGCGGGGGACGTCGTCCTGCAGTTCAACGGGAAGGCCGTGGAAGACGTGGCCCAGCTCCGGAACACCGTGGCGGGGACGCCCGTCGGGACCAAGGTTCAGGCCAGGGTCCTCCGGGACAAGAAGGAGAAGACCGTCGAGGTCGTCGTGGGCGAGCTTCCGAAGGAGGCGGCCGAGCGTCCGGGGGAGGGGGCCGAGGACGAGCCGGGCGGGGACGCCCTGGACGGGATCTCGGTCCAGACGCTGACGCCCGAGACGGCCGAGCGCATGAATCTCGACCGCGGGGAGCAAGGCGTCGTCGTCGCCCGCGTCGAACAGGACAGCGTCTGGGGCCGGGCCGGCCTCCGGCGGGGGGACGTGATCCAGCAGGTCAATCACAGGAAGGTTCGCGCGACCGCCGAGTTCAAGTCGCAGATCGACCGCCTCAAGAAGGGACAGATGGCCCTCTTCCTCGTCAATCGGAGCGGCCGGAAGCTCTTCGTGACGATGAAGATGGGGGAGTAGTAAAACGGGCTTTGACGGGCGAAAGGCTCTTTGATACTATTCTTCCGCGGCCCTCTCCGGCGCGCGCTGGCCGGGCGGGGAGCCTGTCTTTCCTCGGCCGGTTCGAGGCTTCATTCATGAGCTTCTACATTATTCGGATCGTCTTCCTCCTCGTGACCAGCGCGATCGGGGGCGTCATCGCCCTGAAGACCCTCTCGTCTCTGGCGTGGACGGGCGTGCTCATCGGCCTGGGCGTGGGTCTTGGCGCCGTCGGCCTCGAGCTGATCCTCCGGCGCGCGCCCGTTCGGTCCCTCGTCGGCGGCTCCCTCGGACTCGTGGCGGGCCTCCTGCTCGCCCACGTCGTCACCTCGTCCCTGGCGCTCCTGCCGTTCGAGGAGCCTGCCGTCTCGGTCGCGCTCCGGGCCCTCCCGGCGGTCGCCCTTGGGTACGTGGGCCTTCTGTTCGGCGTCCGGCAGGCGCAGAGGTTCGATCTCGCGCGCATCCGGGCGGCTTTCTCGACGACGAAGGGGGATCCGTACGTCAAGATCCTGGACACGAGCGCGATCATCGACGGCCGGATCGCGGACGTCGCGGAGGCCGGTTTTCTGGACGGGACGCTCGTCGTTCCCCAGTTCGTTCTGGGCGAGCTTCAGCACGTCGCCGACTCCTCCGATTCTCTCAAGCGAGCCAGGGGACGGCGCGGGCTCGATATCCTGCACAAGATGCAGAAGATGACCGGAATCGCGGTCCGGATCGTGGAGGACGACTTTCCGAAGGTCCGAGAGGTCGATCAGAAGCTGATTCTTCTCGCGCGCCAGCGCGGGGCGAAGATCGTCACGAACGACTTCAACCTGAACAAGGTCGCCGAGGTCCAGGGCGTGCCGGTCCTGAACATGAACGAGCTCTCCAACGCCGTCAAGCCGCTCGTCCTCCCCGGCGAGGGGCTCCGGGTCTTCGTCCTCAAGGAGGGGAAGGAGATCAGCCAGGGGGTTGCGTATCTCGATGACGGGACGATGGTCGTCGTCGAGAACGGCCGGAAGATGATCGGCCGCACGGTCGACGTGACCGTGACGAGCGTCCTCCAGACGACCGCCGGGCGGATGATCTTCGGGCGCGTCCGAGAGGAGGAAGTCCGGGACCGGGAGGCCCGTGAGAAAGAAGAGGCCCCTCTGGCGGCGAAGGGATGAAGAGCCGGGGAATGGGTGAATCGATGAATCGGGGAATTCCGGGTTCGGCCGGGTGTTCACTCCTCTCGCGGTCGGCGGCTCCATGAAGATTACAGTGCTGATCCCCGCGGCGGGTCTGGGAATTCGAATGGGGGGGGCGGTGCGTAAGCCGTTCCTTCTGCTGGCCGGCCGGCCGATTCTGACGCATGCCATCGCGGCGTTCGAGGGAATCGACGCCGTGGCCGAGACGATTCCCGTCGTCGCGGCGGAGGAAGCGGAGGACTGCCTGGCCCGCGTCGTTGAGCCGTACGGGCTCAAGAAAGTCCGCCGCGTCCTGATCGGGGGGAAGGAGCGGTACGATTCGGTTCGCGCAGGCCTTGAGGCGGTGGAGAAGCCGAGCCAGTTCGTCATCGTTCACGACGGAGTCCGGCCGATCGTGCCCGCGGAACTGATTCAGACGCTTGTCAACGAAGTGAAGCCGGCCCTGGGGGTCGTCGTTGGCGTGCCGATCAAGGAGACGGTGAAGGCCGTGGGGAAAGACGGACACGTGGAAGAGACCCTCGACCGCCGGCATCTCTGGACGATCCAGACGCCCCAGATCTTCGGCCGGAAGATGCTCCAGGAAGCCTACGACGAGGCCTACAAGCATCGGGCCTGGGGAACGGACGACGCCTCTCTCGTCGAACGGGCCGGCGGCCGGGTCAAGGTGATTCCAGGGTCGTACGCCAATATCAAGATCACGACGCCCGAAGACCTTGTCTGCGCGGAGGCGCTCCTCCGGATGAAGCGGCCCGGGGCGGCGGGCGCGTAGCCTCCATGAGCGTCCATCTCTCTTGACTCCCTCGAACTTGCGGATCGGTCTTGGTTTCGATGTTCATCCGTTCGTCTCCGGACGTCCCCTCAAGCTGGGCGGCGTCGCCATTCCCCATCCCGCCGGCCTGGCCGGGCACTCGGACGCCGACGTTCTCCTTCATGCGATCGCCGATGCCGCCCTGGGGGCTGTCGCGGACGGCGACATCGGCAGGCATTTCCCGCCGGGCGACCCCTCGACGCGCGACATGGACAGCCTGGACCTCCTGCGCCAAGTGGGCGAGCGGCTGGCCCGCAAAGGGGCGCGCGTCGTGAACGTCGACGCCGTCGTGATCGCGGAGGCTCCCCGGATCGCCCCGTACGTGGACGAGATGCGGATGCGGATCGCCGCCGCGCTGGAGATCGGGGCGGACCGCGTCTCCGTCAAGGGGACGACGAGCGAGGGTCTCGGTTTCACCGGGCGGGCGGAGGGAATCGCCGCCCAGGCCGTCTGCCTCGTCGCCCTGCCCGTCTCGATCTGAGGATCTCTTTGTCCGAAGCGCATCCCATCCGGATCTTCAACTCGCTCACGGGACGGAAGGAGACGTTCGTTCCGCTCGTTCCCGGCCGGGTCGGGATGTACGTCTGCGGCGTCACCGTCTACGACCACTGCCATCTGGGCCATGCCCGTAGCGCCATCGTCTTCGACGCGATCCGCGCGACCCTGGTCAACCGGGGATACGAGGTCCACTACGTCCAAAACTTCACCGACATCGACGACAAGATCATCCGCCGGGCCCGGGAGGAGGGGAAGACGAGCGAGGAGATCGCGGCGGCGTACACGTCCTCCTACCACGAGGACATGGACCGGCTCGGCGTGAAGAGGCCGGACGTCGAACCCCTGGCCACGGGGCACATCCCGGAAATGATCTTGATCATCTCGGCCCTGATCGAGAAGGGGGCGGCCTACGCGGCAGGGGGGGACGTTCTGTTCCGGGTCAAGAAATTCCCGTCTTATGGGGCGCTGTCAAAACGTTCCCTCGACGAGATGCTGGCCGGCGCCCGCGTGGAAGTGAGTGAGATCAAGGAAGACCCGCTCGATTTTGTCCTCTGGAAGGCGTCGAAGCCGGGCGAGCCGGCCTGGCCGAGTCCCTGGGGGCCCGGGCGGCCGGGATGGCACATCGAGTGCTCCGCGATGGCCATGAAGCACCTGGGGCAGACGATCGACATTCACGGGGGAGGACACGATCTCCTTTTCCCTCATCACGAGAACGAGATCGCCCAGAGCGAGGCGTACACCGGGCGGTCGTTCGTCCGCATCTGGGTCCACAACGGTTTTCTCAACATCAACCGGGAAAAGATGTCGAAGTCGCTGGGGAATTTCTTCACGATCAAGGAGGTCCTGGCGCGGTTCGATCCGGAGGTCGTCCGTCTCTTTCTCCTCTCGACGCACTACCGGCACCCCATCGAGTTCTCGGACCAGAGCCTCCGCGATAGCCGTTCGGCCCTCGATCGGATGTACCGGTTCCTCGATCTCCTGGCCCGGAGCCGGGAGGAGGCGCCCCGACCATTCGGGGTGGGCGGCGAGAAGGATATCCTGGACCGCATCCGCGATTTCGAGGGCCGGTTCGACGAGGCGATGTCCGACGACTTCAACACGCCGCTGGCTTTGGGGAGCCTCTTCGATCTGGTCCGGGAGATGAACCGGCATTTGGTCTCCGAGCGGTCGCAGGGCCGCCGCGTCTCCACGGGTTCCCTGGACCTCGCGGAGGACGCGGTTCGGCGCGCCGGGAAGGTCCTGGGCTTGTTTCGGCATGACCCGCGGGCTTGGCTGGAAGGGGCGGGCGGGCCGGACGGAGACGAACGGCGCCCGGAAGTGGAACGCCTTGTGGCCGAGCGGACAGCCGCTCGGAAGGCCCGAGACTTCGCGCTCGCGGACGAGATCCGGCGGAGGCTTGAGGAGACGTACGCCGTCGTTCTGGATGACGGTCCGGGCGGGACGACGTGGCGGAGAAAAGCGGAGGGAGGAAACGGGGAACCGGGGACGCGGGGAATGGGCGAATCGGCGAATGGGTGAATGGGTGAGTCAGGAGAAGCGCGAGTCGGGCTGGGACGAGGGTGAGGTGGTCTACGGTCTCCATCCCGTCCTGACGGCCATCGAGTCCTCTGGGCGGCCGATCGAGCGGATCTGCCTGATCGCCGGCCGGCGGCATTCCCTCGTCGCCCGGATACACCGCCTGGCCCGGGAAAAAGGGATCGAGGTGCGGTTCGTGCCGAAGCCCCAGATCGACCGCATGGCCCCGGGGCAGAATCACCAGGGTGTCGTCGCTCAGATCGGGCTGGTCCGGTACGCCGAACCTGACGAACTCCTCGAAAGGGCCGCCGGATCGGGCCGGCCGCCGTTTCTCGTCTGCCTGGACGGCGTCAACGATCCCCACAACCTTGGGGCGGTTCTCAGGACGGCGGACGCCACGGGCGTCCACGGCGTCATCATTCCGCGTCATGGGGCCGTGGCCGTAACAGCGGCCGCGGCGCGGGTTGCCGTCGGGGCGGCCGAGACGGTTCCCGTCGCCCGTGTTTCCAACCTGGCCGGGGCCCTCCGGAGCTTCAAGGATCAGGGGCTTACGGCCGTGGGGCTGGCCGGGGCGTCGGACCGCCCCATCTGGACGGCGGACCTGCGGGGACCGCTGGTTCTCGTCGCCGGAGGGGAGGAGAAGGGCCTCCGGCGGCTTGTCTCCGAGACGTGCGACGCGCTGGTCTCCATCCCGATGAGGGGGAGGATAGGCTCCCTCAACGTATCGGTTGCTCTGGGCATTGCCTGCTACGAGGTCCTCCGGCAAAGAACGGCCCCGTAGGGGGGGGCGAATGCCCGCGCCGCCAAACACCCGCCAAACATTTCCTTGACTTGGATCTTGAAAAAGCAATATATTACGGATTCTTTTGACCTGACGGTGAGCGGGAAAGGTGCGTCCTTTTTGCCGGTCATTGAATTTCGTGGGGATTCCGCGGGGTTCCTCTGAGTTCTACGGCACGCCGATGTAGCTCAACCGGTAGAGCAACTGATTTGTAATCAGTCGGTTGGAGGTTCAAGTCCTCTCATCGGCTCCATGGGTTTCCGGAGGTTCCGGCGTTTTGGACGACTGCGCCGGGGTCGATCGGCGCGTCATGGTCATATGGGTCATAGGGGTTGCAGAGGGGAGGTTCCCGAGCGGTCAAAGGGAACAGACTGTAAATCTGTCGCCGGATGGCTTCGGAGGTTCGAATCCTCCCCTCCCCACCAAGAGGGCACAACCACAGATTTCAAATTTGAAATTGGAAATTTGAAATTTCAAATTTGTGGTTTACATGCGGGTGTAGCTCAGCCGGCTAGAGCATCAGCCTTCCAAGCTGAGGGTCACGGGTTCGAATCCCGCCACCCGCTCCAGGGAAAGCGGTTACTCGTTATTCGTTATCGGTCATTGGGAAGGCGTTGCGCGGCGGCTGACGAATGACGATTGACCATTGACCAATGACGGATAATTGACTGTCTGGTCCGCCCATGTAGCTCAGTCGGCAGAGCACGTCCTTGGTAAGGACGAGGTCACCGGTTCGATCCCGGTCATGGGCTCCAGGCGTAACGGCGTAGGGAAAGCGGTTATTGGTTATTCGTCATTGGTTATTGGAAAAGCGTTGCGCGATGGCTGACGAATGACGATTGACCAATGATCAATGACCAATGACGGACAATCGATCATCTTGTCCGCCGGAAGGGGAGGACGGCTCCAATGGCCAAGCAGAAGTTTGAGCGGACGAAGCCGCACGTGAACGTGGGGACGATTGGACACGTGGATCACGGGAAGACGACGCTTACGGCGGCG
>Ga0154722_1066_pt1 | contig 12976 bp, 11 predicted proteins | sample Rifle2008BG16ft_FD_105730 | JGI IMG/M metagenome (GOLD analysis project Ga0154722, IMG submission 105730) | Nitrospirae bacterium RBG_16_64_22 | reverse complement strand
TGGATGCCTCCAGGCCTCCGAGGGAGGCGGACAAGCCGGTCCTCCGGCTGGACGTTTACAACGGGCGGGTACTGGCTCAGCGAGAGGTCAGGACGGAAGCATCGGACGGGCTCCAGCGTACCGTCTCGCTTGATTTTTTCAACGACCGGCCCGACCGCCCGCTTGAGTTCCGCGCGGCGGTTCTCCGTTCGGCCCATGTCTCGGTAGAGCGGGTAGACATTGAGCCGCGGCCGGGGCCGTCGATCGCGGCGTACGCAGCGGACATCCAAGTCGAGCGAGGCCGGGTTCTGGCCCGGCAAGGCCGCTTCGGCGATGCCCTCACGGCTCTAAAAGAGGCTGCTCCTCCAGCGGGGGGGGACTCGGAGTGGATATTGGCGCTCGCCCGCGGCTACGAGGCCGCCGGGAAGAAACTCGAAGCCGCCGCGCACTATGTGAAACTCCTCGATCGAATTCCTTATCACGGAGAGGCGATCTCCAAGATCGAGAGACTCGGTTTTCCGGGCGTTCCAGCGGCGGCACGGGACGGTATTCTTCGCCGCAAGGAGGAGATAACGCCCCAGCATAAGGCGGAAGCAGTATTCGGCGGGCGGCTGCAGTTCCTGGGGTGGACGGTTTCCCCCTCCAGCGCCCGGCCTGGAGAGGATATCAAGGTCACCTACTATTGGAAATGTCTGGAACCGCTTACGCGAGACACGGACGCTTTTGTTCATTTCGAATCTTCTGGCGGCGGGTTCCAGGACGATCATAGGCCGGGGCGTGACCGTTCCGGGACCGGGGCCTGGGTTAAGGGAGAGGTCGTCCGGTACGATCGAGTCGTCCGTGTTCCTCCCGGGGCGGCTGCGGGACGCTACGCGGTTTACCTGGGTCTCTGGAATCCCCGTGAAGGAGGAGCAAGAGAGCCGGTCTCGGGGACGACACTTCCGGTTCGCGACCGGGCAGTCCATGCCGGATTTCTGGAGGTCGTCCCTCCGGGGTCATGAAGATACGGTCGTCTCGCACCAGAGAAATCGCGCTTGTCGCGGCCGTCATGCTCGTTGCGGGGCTCGCCTTCACGTATCCTCTGGCCAGACACTTCTCCACCGACATTCTCTACACGCATCACCCCATCGAAGGGTACGAGCGGGTCCCGCTTGAGCAGGGGGACCACCTGCATCTCTTCTATCACCTGTGGCTTTTCAAGGACAGCGTTCTGAGCGGCCGATCTTTCTTCGTCGATCCGTATCAGTTTCAGTATGGTAGTCACAAGGAGTTTCTCTTCCAGATATCCCTTCTTCCCGTCGTGTTCGCCGTTCTTTCGATCGCGGGGGACGTGGCGGCGTACAACATGCTCACCATTCTCTCGTTTGTCTTTAGCGGGCTTTCGGCCTACCTGTTGTTCCGGCTGGACACCGCGGACCGGTGGGCCGCCTTTCTGGGATGCCTCGTTGTCGCTCTTTTCCCTTATCGCGTGGCTCAGTTGGCCGGCCACGCCAACGGGTTTCTCTTCTTCCTGATCCCCCTCTATCTCTACCTGTTCGAGCGATCCGTCCGTGGAGAACGTTGGTTGGCCTACGGTCTTGCGGCGGGCGTCACCTTCTTCCTGACGGGGACAATGGAGTTCCATCTTGTCTACTACCTTACGCTTCTCATGGGGCTTTACCTCCCGTTCCGTTTTGTCCAGCCTTTGTCCTCGTGGCTGGTTCCGAACCCTGGCGCGGGCGCAACCGCGCCGCCGGCAGCAGGCGCGGCCGACGCGGTTGTTTTTGCGGCAGGTGCGAGCGCGGCCATGGCGGTCTTTGGCGGGCTCAGATCCACGATGGCCGCTGTAAGTCTCGAGAACTGGTTTCTGGCTTCCGTCCTGGGAGGCCTTGTCCTGTGGGGATTCTGGCGTCTCGCGGTCCGGGCGGTTCTTCCTCATTCGTCGTTCGATCCGGGTCGCTTCATCTGGCGGTCGGCGCTCCCATTTGCTCCCCTGACAATCCTGTCGCTGTATCCGGCGGGGCAGTGGGCGGGACTGCCGGCGTGGGGACGCAATCTCGGCATCGCGGCTGGGGTGGGCGCGGCGGGGCTTCTGATTTTTTCGGTTGCGGGGCTCTTCCGGACCTTCCGGCTTCGGGAAGGCTGGAAGGCGAACGCGTTGGCGCGATTGCGGCCCTTTGGCCTTCAGGTCCTGTTCTACGGAGCGACATTCGGGTTTCTCATCGGCATCAAGAAGTGGGTATTTGGGCCTTCGGTTGCGGGGGGCGGCCGGAGCATGGCCGAGGTGAGGCTCTTCTCGCCGCGTTTGGGCGACCTGTTTGCGGCCAGCCACGAGAACGCGGAAAGGTTTGTCTATGTCGGCGTTGTTGCGCTCCTCATCGCCTGCTTGGGCCTCTTTCTGTGGCGGAACCGTGAAAGCGAAGAACGGCGCGGCCGCGTCTTGTTTTTCGCGGTTGTGTTCGCCCTGGCGGTTGTGCTGGCCGTTGGTCCGCATCTGGACGCGTTTCCTCTCTATCACGGGCTGTTCAAGACATTGCCCTTCTTCAATTACCCGCGGGTTGCGGGCCGGTACATTCTGTTGGCGTCTCTGGCCCTGGGGTTCATGGCTGCCTTTGGGGCTGAGGTTCTGCGCGCGCGGCTTGCCAAACGATGGTCAAGAAGCGTCCTGGCCGTCGGGGCGGCACTCTTGATCGTCGCGGACTACGCCCCCAGAAACGCCATGGGGATTACAGCGCTCCCGGATCGCAGTGCGGTGTACGACCGGCTGGCCCGCGAAATGAGTCCTGCGGATGTTGTGCTCGAGCTTCCCATTTGGCCAGGCGTAACGGCTTGGTCGTCGATCTACCAGTACACCGTGACTAGGTACCGCTACCGGATGGTGAACGGTTATTCGCCGGCCACATCGAGGGAATACGTCGAGAAGGTTTTCAAGCCTTTGTACCCCATGGACTTTGGGGAAGTGCGGGAGACGCAGTACGAGTTCATGCGGAGAAACGGCATCCGGTTCGTCGTCATGCACGAAGAGGCGTTTCCGGAGAAGATCTCTCCGTTTCCTCCCTCCCTCACGAACGCGCGCCTTGCTCGCTCCCCCTATCTCGAGTTTCTGACGTCGGACGGCAACGCGTCGCTCTACCGCGTGAGAGACGAGAAGCCGTCGATTCAGCAGGAATTCAAGGAGACCTCTCCGGTGGCGAAGCTGTACGAAGCCGAGCGCCTCCCCCGGAAGGTTGGAAGAGTCATCGAAGATCCAAGGGCGTCCGGGGGCAGAGCGATCCAGGCCGTAAGCGGCGATCCGGAGGGATTTCTCACGTTCGGACCGGAACAGGTCTATCCAACCGGAGAGTACAGGGTCCGTTTCCTTGTCCGGGGGGCCGCCGGGGGGAAACCAGGGCCGGTCGGGAAGGTGGAGGTCGCGACCGATCAGGGAAACAAGATTCTCGCGCAACGGGACATCGATGTCGGCAGGAATGGGAGCGGGTATGATCCGATCGAGCTCCGGGTTCGCGTGGATGGACCCACACCCCTTGAGTTCAGGACGCACTACGCCGGGACTGGAGAAGTCCGAATCGACGCGGTCATCGTGAGTTTCGCGGACGTTCCCGACAGACCGTGGAGGTTCGAGGCCGAGGACCTCCTGAGGCAGACGGGAAGGGTTATCTCCGATGCGGGGGCCCGCGGGGGAAAGGCCGTCCAAGCGATTTCCGAGATCAGCCCGCCGATCTACGTGATGTACGGACCGTACTGGTTTGTTCCGGCAGGCCGCTACAAAGCGCGTTTCCGGCTCAGGTGGGAGGGGGTATCTGGGTCCGGGAAAGCCGCGACCTTGGAGGTTGCCACAGATTTTGGTAGAAAAGTACTCGGTGAGTCTGTAGTATATCCCCTTGATCTCACGAAGAAATCAGGCTTTCAGGACGTGAACGTTCCGTTCGATCTCGGGGATGCAACCGCGATTGATCTCCGCGTAAAGTACCATGGTTCGGGGTCGCTCTGGGTAGATTCGGTCGAGATCGTGCCGCGGGAGATGCCGGGGTCGTGACGATGGACGGCGGGAACGGGCGCGGCCTGAGCTCTCGGCGGGTATCGTCGCCCGAAGCCTACGCGGAGTACGAACAGGCGCTCGCGTGCGAGACCGTCGTTCCAATGCTCGGGCGCTGGGGCATCACGATCGCGGGAGCCGCCATCCTGGACGCGGGATGCGGGATGGGGGGCGTGACGGTTGCCCTTGCGGCCCGCGGGGCCCGGGTTTTGGGTCTTGAAATTGACGCCGAGAGAGTGGAGGCCGCCCGGCGATTTGCCGAGAAGTCAGGCGTGTCCGCCCAATATGTCTGCGCGGACGCGACCATCGGCACGAGCCTGGATGATCATCGAGATTTCGACGGGATCGTTCTGCGTGACGTTGTGGAGCATGTTGCCGACTCCGGCGGCATGCTTTGCCGGTTCCGGCGAAGCATCCGCGGGAACGGATGGATGTTCGTTTCCTTTCCCCCGTACTACTCTCCTTACGGGGGACACCAGCACCATCCACAGTCGCGGACAAAGTACGTCCCATGGGTTCAGGTTCTTCCGGGCCGGTTGTACGAGCGCTGGCTTCCCGATATTCCCGAGTACCGAGCTGAGGTTCGCTCGCTCAATCGGATGACGATCAGCCGGTTTGAGAGGGAAGTCCGGGAGAGCGGCTGGAAGGTCCGGGAACGCGAGCACTACCTGATTCGGCCTTCCCTCGGGTTCAAGCACGGTCTTCCGGTTGTCCGCGCGGGTCTGCTTGGCCGCGTTCCAGGGCTGCGAGAGCTCGTCGTGACGGGGTCATATTACTTGCTGGTTCCGGAATAGGGTGCGGGGAGAAGGATGCCGTCGCCGATCGGCCATACGCTGGCGAGCTGGTTTCTTGCATCGATCGCCGAGCGGAAAATCCACCCGCGGGACGGGGCCATGTTCTGGGCCGCCGCCATGATCGCGGGGAACTTGCCCGACGTGGATCTCCTGCCGGCAGTCGTACTGGGCCTCGAGGCGGTCGCCCCATTTCACCAGGGGATCACCCACTCGATCGGGTTCGCCGCCGTGACGGGGTTCTCTTTTGGTTTCTTCTTCAGAAAGCGGGGAATCCCCCTTTCGTTCGGGTGGTTCTTCTTTGCTGCCTTGGTATACGCCCATGTCCTGCTTGACAGCCTCGGCGACGACACGTTCCCCCCGATCGGCGTCATGCTCTTCTGGCCATTTTCCAGCGAACGGTTCCTCTCCCCCGTCAGCGTGTTCCCGGGCGTCAAGAAGGGATCATTGACGGATCTTTGGGACCCGCATAACCTTGTCGAGTTCGGGCTGGAGGCGGGCATCTTTCTCCCGTTGATCGGCGCTCTATGGCTCTGGAAGAGGGCGCGCCTGAAGGGCGTGTCCCGCGCGAAGCTGGGAGGCCCGGCATGAAGGCTTCGGCACGGGCCCATTACAGTTACTCGTTGTACGCCCGGCGGGACGTGGCGCGGCAGTTCGATACGGACCGCTTCGGCGGTCCCATCGGCGCCATGGTCGCCGAGCGCCAAGAGGCTGTTCTCTTGCGGATGCTGGGGATGGGGATCGCCGGGAGAACGTTTCTCGATGTTGGGGCGGGCACGGGCCGCACCTCGCTCGCGCTCGCCCGCGAGGGGGGGATTGTCACGGCGTCCGACGCTTCTCCGGCCATGATGGACGTCGCGCGAGAGAAAGCCGCCTCGCTTGGTTTGGCCCTTTCGTTCGAGACCGCCGACGCGCAGGCCCTTCCTTTTTCCTCCCGTTCGTTCGACACGGTCGTCTGCTTCCGCGTGCTCATGCATGTGCCCGACTGGAGGAAGGCCCTCAGCGAGATTTGCCGCGCGGCCCGGCGGCGCGTGATTCTGGATGTTCCGCCGCGGTCGAGCCTGGCCGCCTTGGCGTCTCTCATGCGCCGCGCAACGGAACGGCTCGGGTTGAGGGACGTTCAGGCATACAGGACGTTCCGGCTTTCGAGGCTCACCGAAGAACTTGGCGCAGAGGGATTCCGTGTGCTGGAAGTTCACCGGGAATTCGTCGTTCCGCTCGCTGTACACCGCCTGATCGGAAGCCGCCGTTTCTCCGAGGGGGTGGAGGGCGTCCTGGCCCGGTTGGGCCTCGCCCGACGGTTCGGCGCTCCGGCAACGATCCTATGCGAACGGCAAGCCGAGGGGAGCGATCGGTGAGGATTCTGATGATCGCTCCTCAGCCCTTTTTTCAGCCCCGGGGGACGCCGTTCAGCGTTCTCGCCCGCATTCGGGCGCTGACAGATCTCGGTCACGAGGTCGACCTCATCACATACCCTCTGGGAGAGGACGTGCGGATTCCAGGTCTGCGGATCTATCGGGCCGCGCGTATTCCGTTCCTGCGCTCCATTCCTATCGGGCCGTCCTGGATCAAGTTTCCCCTCGACGTCCTCGTTCTGGCGGCTTCGGTTCGGCGCCTGATGGGGAGCCGCTACGACGTGGTTCACACGCACGAAGAGGCGGGCGGTATCGGGGCTCTTCTGCGCCGGCTTTTCTCCTTTCGTCACGTGTACGATATGCATTCGAGCCTTCCCGAACAGCTCAGGAACTACGGATGGACCCGGTTGGAGCTTGCGATTTCCCTGATGCGGCGGTTCGAGCGCTGGGTTGTCAAACGGTCCGACGTGGTTATCGCCGTCTGTCCGGAACTCGTCAAACGCGTCAACGATCTCTCGCCGGACAAGAGGGTACTCCTCATTGAGAACCAACCCGTCGCGGCGGAATGCCAACCGTCTGCGGAAGACGTGGGCCGCCTGAGGGAGTCGCTTGGCCTCGACGGAAAGCTGGCGGCGGTCTACACCGGAACGTTCGAGGTGAATCAAGGGTTGGACCTGTTGATCGAAGGGATCCCCTGGATTATCGGCCGCCGGCCGGACGTCGTGTTCGTTCTGGTCGGGGGAGATCCGGACCAGCAGGCCCGTTATCGCTCCATGGCCGACCGGGCGGGCGTGGGGGAGAACGTTCGGATCGTTGGGAGGCGGCCTCCCGAAGAGATGCCCTTGTACCTGGCCCTCGCGGACATTCTTCTGTCTCCGCGGACGACCGGCACGAACACGCCCCTCAAGATCTACTCGTATTTATGGGCCGGAAAGGCGATCGTCGCGACGGACCTCGAGACTCATCGACAGGTGTTGGACGAGACCGTGGCGGTGATGGCCGCGCCCACCCGGGAAGGACTGGCTCGCGCCATCCTCGATGTCGTCGAGAACGCGGATAAACGTCTCTCGCTCGGGGCAAGGGCGGCCCGGTTCGCCCAGGAGCGTTATTCATACGCGGTTTATCGGGACAGGGTCGCGGAAGCGTATACTTGATGCCGAGCGAAGCGTTGCGGCCGCCGGATAAGATTCTTGTCACAGGCGGGACCGGATTCATCGGCCGGCATCTTTGCCGGTGGCTGACGGAGAATGGATATCCCGTTCGGGTCCTCTCCCGGCGGTCCGCGACGATGGGGCGGGTCGATGGTGGCGTCGAGGTCGTTCCGGGCGATGTCGGCGACCTTGAGTCGGTTCTTCGCGCGATGGAGGGGGTCCAGGGGGTCTTTCACCTCGCCAGTCTCCTGGGAGCCGCGCCAGTGGACCGTGGCCGCTTTCTGGAAGTCAACGCCCGCGGGACGGAAAACGTCCTGACCGCGGCGCGGCGGGCGTCCGTGCGGCGGTTCATCCATGTGAGCAGTGTGGGTGTTCTGGGGTCGATCCAGGGTCCGCCGGCGGGCGAGGACGCGCCGTACCATCCGGAGGATACCTACGAGCTTTCCAAACAGCAAGGCGAGGAAATCGCCCGGCGTTTCGCGGCGGAGGGGGATCCGGTCGTCATCGTCCGCCCGACCTGGGTCTACGGCCCGGGCGACCGCCGGACGCTCAAACTGATGCGGGCGATCCAGAAGAGGTATTTTTTCTTCGTGGGCGATGGAAGGACGCGACAGCATCCGATCTTCGTCGAGGATCTGGTAGAAGGGATGGGCCGGTGCTTGACCGCCGCCCTGAGGGCCGGAGAGATTCTAACGCTGGGAGGCGCGCAGATCGTGCCGATTCGTGAGCTATGCGAGATTATCGCCGACTCTATGGGGGTCCGCCTCCGCCGGGTTCATGTTCCCCGCCAACCCCTGCGGCTGGCCGCAGGTCTTCTGGAAGGCGCATTCCGGTTCTTCGGATCGGAAGCGCCCTTGACAAGGGCCAAGGTGGATTTCTTCTTTAAGCACCGCGCGTACGATGTATCCAGAGCCGCGCGGTTGATCGGCTTCGCGGCGCGGGTGCCGCTGGAGGAGGGGATTCCGCGGACGGTGGCCTGGTATCGCGCCGCCGGGGACCTCGCGTAGGATAGCATGGTGGGTACGCCCGGACATCTTCTTCATCTCGCCCGGATGTATTGGCGCTACGCTGTCGTCCGGAGCGCGCGCGTTCCCTATTCCCCGGTCCGTCTCTGGGTCGAGTTGACGAATGCGTGCAACTTCAAGTGCGTCATGTGCCCGACGAGCCTTCCGTCGGCTCCGAAACCGGGGATGATGGACCCCGATCTGTTCCGGAAGATCGTGGACGAGGCATCTGCTTTTGCGTACGACGTGGCTTTGCACCATCGGGGCGAGTCGACCCTCCATCCGGAGTTTGCCCCACTGCTCGCGTATGCCGCGCGGAAAGGTATTCGGACGAAACTGCACACCAACGGGGCAACGATCGATGCCGAGAAGGCGGAGGCGATCGTCCGTTCGGGCCTCGATTACCTGTCCTTTTCGTTCGACGGCTTCGAGAAGGAGGCGTACGAGAAGATCCGGGTCCGGGGTTCGTTCGAGAAAACTCTCGGAAACATCGTGGAGTTCCTCCGTATCAAGAAGTCGCTGGGCGGCCCGAAGCCGTACACCGTCATCGAAGTCATCGATTTCCCGACGATGAGGAACGCCGATTCGGACGCCCGGAGGCTGTTCGTCGAGCGGTTCAAAGATCTCCCGCTAGACGAGATCAGGATTAAGGCCCCCCACAACTGGGCCGGGAGCTACGACGCGAGCGAGGGACCCTCGAAACGCCGCTTCGTTCCCTGCACGTTTCCGTGGTTCGCTCTGGTGATCTTCTGGGACGGCACGGCCGTGACCTGTCCGCAGGACTTCTTCGGGGCCTATCCCCTGGGGAACGTCCGGGAGGCGTCGATCATGGAGATTTGGCGCGGGAACGCTCTCCGCCGGCTCAGGGAAGACATGCTGGCCCGGCGTGTGGACCGCTACCCGGCGTGTTCCGCGTGCGACGTGATCTACCGCCCGACTTTCGCGGGCATCCCGACTCCCAACCTGAGGCGGTTCCTGACCGACCAGATCCTGGGATACGGACGGAGGCGCCGGGGGCTTGGGGTCGGGAGAAACCGCGGGCTCCGGATTGTGGAGGAGGGATGAGAAGAATTCTTGGACCGGGTCGAATTGTTTCGGTGGTTCTGCTCTGGAGCGTGCTGGCCGGTTGCGGTCGATCCAGCCCCGCCGCGCCCGAAGTCGTCAGAACCGATGAAGAGATTCTGCATGAGTTGTTCTACGCATTTGCCGAGGAGATCCGGCAGAAGAGTCTTGCCTTCTCGAACTGGGACAAGACGAGCGGCGGATATTTTCAAGAATACGATGAACTCAAAGCCGACTACTCGGACTTCGAAGAGATACGCGTTCTTCTTTATGAGGATTACTACAAAAGGGTCGATGGAGACTTCGGCCGGTTGGATATAGTGAGCGAGTTCCAGGCCCGGGAGTACGGCCGGTCGACGTTCGGGAGTTCCGGAAAGGGGAGGTGGCGCTTGGACTACAGGAAGAAGGATGGCGGGTGGCTGATCACGGACAGTTCCTTCTTCGGCCTATGACCCAGAATCGCCCAGAGTATCCCAAGAGCCGAGCCGAGGCCTTTCACAACCTTGTCGCCCAGGGGGAAGGCCAGCCGGGTGGGATGGTGGAGAAGTACAAGGCGTTTGTGATCGGGAGCTCTGGACTCGGCTTCCTCGTCTTGTACGAGTTTCTGACGGCGGTCGGAGGACTTCCAGGGGCGCTTGGGTTCGCGGCGCGAAAGGTCTGCTACCGGCCGTTGCTCGGCCGTCAGGGGAGGGGCGTCATCATAGGCCGGAACGTGACGCTCAGGCACCCAAAGAAGATATTTCTCGGTACGAACGTCATTATCGATGACAACGTCGTTCTGGACGCGAAGGGCTCGGCGAATCAGGGCATTGTTCTGGAAGACAATGTTCTGGTCAGCAGGAACTGCATCATCAGCTGCAAGGAAGGAGACATCCTGATTCGACAGGCGGCGAAGCTTGGGATCGGCTGTCTGATACATTCGGAGAGCCGAGTGGAGGTCGGGGCCGACGTGTTGGTGGCGGCCTTCGCCTACCTTCTCGCCGGAGGAAATCATCGAATCGATCGGCTGGATTTGCCGATAATAGCCCAGGAGTCGTACCTTAGAGGCGGTGTCACGATAGGGGACGGAGCATGGCTTGGAGCCCGCGTGACCGTGCTGGATGGCGTTTCGGTCGGGAAGGGCGCTGTGATCGGCGCGGGGGCGGTTGTGCGGGAATCGGTCCCGGAGTTCGCGATCGCGGCTGGAGTTCCCGCCAGGATCATACGAACGCGCGGGAAGGAACCGGGCCCGTGAGCCGGGGGCTCGCCCTGGCACTCAAGGCGGCTGTCAGCGGGTCGCTGATCCTGTATCTCTTTTCGCGCGTCGATCTCGTCTCGGTGCGGGAGGCCGCGTGCCGGGCGCATCCCGAATGGATTGCGCTGGCGATCTGTCTCCATGTTGTAGGCCTCGGCTTGAGCGCTTATCGGTGGAGGTCGCTCCTCTCCATTTTCCACCAGGGATATAGATACGGCTACCTGGTTCGATCGCTCCTGAGCGGTCTCTTCTTCAACCAGTTTCTTCCTTCGACTATCGGGGGAGACGCTCTTCGCGCGTACCAGACTCCTTCCCGCAAGGGTGAACGCATACCGGCCGTGGGAGTGGTCTTTGTCGAGAGGTCGATCGGTCTGATCGTCCTCCTGGTCGTCGGAAGCATTGCGGCCCTGATTGTGGAGAACCCTGTTTCGAATGTCCTGCGGTATCCATTCCTGATCCTTGCGTTTGGGTTCCTCGCAGTGGTCTGGGGCGTGACCCGGTTTCCAATCGGGGAACGAGAGGAACGGGAATCGGGAGGTATCGGTCCCTTGAGAGACAAGGTCCGGCGGTTTATTGACGCCGTTAGGGCCTACCGCGGGCAAGGCCGAGTCATCGGCCGGGCGATGGTCGCAACCATCCTCCTGCAAGTAAACGTGATTCTGTGCTGGGGCGTTCTGGCACGGGCCCTTGAGATAAACGTGTCTCCTGAAAGCTTCTTCCTCGTGATTCCGGCTTTGGCGCTCGTCCTGCTCCTTCCTGTTTCGATCAACGGGATCGGCCTTCGCGAGAACGGACTCCTGGCCCTTCTCGTACCTCTTGGCGTTGGAGCGCCGGAGGTTGTGGCGATCGCATGGGTGGACTATGCGATCCAACTCGGCTGGGGAGCGGTCGGGGGCGTCGTGTACGTGTTTCATCGACGGACGGCCGGATTGGAGGGGGCGCGAACGTGATCCACGGAAGAACCTTCCGAATGCTTGTATCCGTCGTTCTCGTCGGGTTCGTAGGGATGGCTGGCTTGGGGTGTTCCCGCTCGTCCCCCGTTGAAACGACGGCCGAAGAGGATCCGTTCGCTCGGCGAGTGGTCTCGGCTGTGCTGGGATGCGCGGCGGTCAATGTCGAAACCGATCTTCAGGAGATTGTCGGGCCGCCTGGGTACACCGTCAATCGCCGGGTGCCGGCCGTTTCCCCGAGCACGGATCCCAAGTCGAACCCAGACTACTACACTGGATTCGTATCCCTCGGGTATGGGGGCGAGATCATCATTGAGATGGGAACAGAGCTTCGGGATGGTCCGGGGGCCGATCTCAGGATCTACCAGGCTGTTGCGGATGAACCGATCGAGGTATTTGTCGCCGCTTCACCGGGGGGGCCGTGGAAGAGCCTTGGGATCAAATACTGCCCGGAGTCGTGCGATTTTGACCTGTCGGCCTCAGGTCTCGCTTCGGCACGGTACGTCCGGATCGTGGACAAGGACTACGACTACAACTGTACCCGGCTTGGTGATAACTGCCAGTGCTACTATACGGCCGGGGCGGACATCGATGCGGTTGAAGCTCTCAACGGCTATGATTCCTGAGGAAGACACTGTCCGGCCGGCAACGCGCCCAGCGGCAGAGGGCGCGAGCGTGAGTAAAGATAACATTCCATGGCAGATCCAGCTTTTCAGAAAATCGCTCAAGAAAAGGATCAAGTGGGGGATCCTGGAAGGGCTGTTGCCTTCAAACCTGAACGGGCGGATCCGGTGTCTCGATCTCGGGTGCGCGAAAGGGACGTTCAGCTACCTTCTCAAGGCCCGGGGAGGAGCGTGGGTCAGCGCCGACCTCGATATTCCAAATCTTGAGGCCGCAAAGGCGCTCGTCGGTCCGAGCGTCTGCCGTTTGGATTACCGGGCGTTTCCTTTTGCCGATCAATCGATCGATATGATCGTTTCGCTCGACTTCCTGGAGCACGTTCAGGAGGACGACCGTTGCCTTGGGGAGTTCCGGCGGGTCCTGAAGCCGGGAGGGACATTGGTTCTTTCGACTCCCGCGACGGGAAAAATGTACCTGGCGAACCGGCTCCGGCGCCTGGCGGGTCTTGCCCTGGAGGACTACGGACATGTGCGCGAGGGTTACACGCTCTACGATCTCGCCGGGCGGCTCCGAGCCTTGGGGTTCGTCGTATCCCACGAGTCCACGTATTCGCGGTTCTTTACCGAGGTCCTGGAGACGGCGATGAACGCATACTACGTTCGGAAAGCCCGCCGACGCGAATCCTCTCGGCCGCGTGACGGGGGGATTTCACCCGGATCGGAGGCGGATTTCAAGGCGATGGGCGGGATGATGAAGCTTTATTCGATCGTTTACCCTATTCTTTGGGGGATATCCCGCCTCGATTCCCTTCTCG